>Ga0209526_10000765_pt1 | contig 21160 bp, 17 predicted proteins | sample JacPinW_OM2H0_M1_FD_188566 | JGI IMG/M metagenome (GOLD analysis project Ga0209526, IMG submission 188566) | Forest soil microbial communities from Algoma, Ontario, Canada - Jack Pine, Ontario site 1_JW_OM2H0_M1 (SPAdes) (version 2) | ecosystem: Environmental > Terrestrial > Soil > Boreal... | reverse complement strand
CGGCCACCTTCGCCATCACGACCATCTACTTCAAGATCGACGTGCCGATCCTCAACTACCTCCGTGGTGACTACCAGACCGGGCTCTACGTCGCCGCGTACAAGCCCTTCGAGGCCTTGCTCTTCATTCCCATGTCGATGCTCAACGTCGTCTTCCCGGTCCTCGCCATCTACCATCGCGAGGCTGGCGATCGCGTGACCTGGGCGGTTTCGCGGTTCTTCAAGGGCCTGCTGATGCTCGGTTGGCCGATCGGAGTGGGCACCTTCATGCTGGTGGAGGGACTGCGGCCGCTCTATCAGTTCGCGACCTCAGCCCCCGCGCTCCGGATCCTGGCGGTGGGAATCCCCTTCATGTTCGTCAGCAACGCCTTCATCGCCGCGCTGGGGGCCATCGACAGGCAGCTCTCGTTCACCTGGGCGGCTCTCGCCTCGATGTTCGTCAACGTGGTGCTCAACCTGGCGCTGATTCCACCCTTTGGCTACCTCGGCGCCAGCTGGGCAACCGTGCTGACCGAGGTGGGGCTGGCCCTGTTCGGCTGGCTGCTGACCGCGCGCTACCTGGGGCGAGTGCCCTTCCCCCGGCTCGGCTGGCGCATACTGCTCGCCGGCGTGGCGATGGGTGGTGTCCTCTATCCCTTGCAGGGGGTGCACGGCCCAATGACGCTTCTCGTCATCGCGGTCGGCGGTCTGGTGTACGCCGCGGTGCTCCTCGTCCTCGGCGGAGTGGACGCGGAGGAGCGCGCCCTGCTGCGCCGGGCGCTTCGCAGGTGAACGGCGGCGCTCGGCGCGGCTGGCTGCTGCTTGCCAGCGATTTCGTCGCCGCCCTGGTCGGCCTAGGCCTCGCCTACCAGCTGCGCTACCACTTCTATCCGCCGTACATCCCCGGCGGTGTGCCGCCGGATCCCACGCACTACCTGCTCGCGGCCCCGGTCGCCGCGGCCACGCTCGTCCTGGTCTTCGCGCTGGTCGGCGTCTACCGAAACCGCCGCGGCCTCGAGTTCATCGACGAGCTCTTCTCGGTGACGGGCGGGATGGCGGTGACCGCGCTGGTCGTGTTCGCCATGATCGGTCTCTACCGAGAGGACAAGTTCACCTTCTCGCGGCTGTCCTTCGTCTACTGGGCGGTCCTCACGACCATCCTGATCGCCCTGGCCCGGTGGTCGATTCGCCGCTACCAGTCGGCGCAGCGCGCCCGGGGCGTGGGCGTGGACCGCGCCCTGGTGGTGGGTTGGGGCGCGGCCGCCGACCTGCTGGTCCAGCGACTTCGAATGTTTCCCGACTACGGGTATCGCGTCGTCGGAGTCCTGGCCGACCGGATGGATCGCGGTGAGGAGATTGCAGGCGTGGAGGTCCTGGGCTCGGTGGACGAGATCGGCGGAGTGGTCCGCACGCAGCAGGTGGACACGGTCTTCGTTGCGCTCTCCGACCTGGCGCCCGATCGAATCCTGCGACTGATCGACTGCTGCCGGGACTGCGGCATCGAGTTCCGGATCCTGCCCGGCATGCTCGAGCTGATGACGACGCAGGTCACGGCCGACCAGATCGATGGCATCCCTCTGCTCCAGCTCCGCCACGGGCTGGACATCCAGGGGCCGAAGACGGTGATCAAGCGCGCTTTCGACGTCGCGATTGCTCTGACCGCGCTGGTCTTGCTGTCGCCCCTCTTCGCGCTCATCGCCCTCATGGTCAAGCTGACCTCGGCCGGTCCTGTGCTGATTCACCAGGATCGGGTGGGGATGCGGGGACGGGTCTTCACGACGCACAAGTTCCGCAGCATGCGGGCGGGCGCCGAGACCGAGACGGGGCCGGTCTGGGCGGCTCCCGACGACGATCGGAGGACGGCCCCCGGCCGGCTCCTACGCCGCCTGTCGCTGGACGAGCTGCCCCAACTCTGGAACATCTTGAGGGGGGAGATGAGCCTGGTCGGCCCTCGCCCCGAGCGGCCCAAGTTCGTCGCCGAGTTCCGGGCCCGGCTGCCTCGCTACGACGACCGCCACCTGGTCAGGCCGGGGCTGGCGGGGTGGGCGCAGGCCAACGATCTGAGGGGCCAGACCCCCGTGGAAGAGCGCTTGATCTACGACCTCTATTACATTGAGAACTGGAGCCTCGCATTCGACATCAAGATCCTCCTGATCACGCTGGCGCGGGTCTGGACCCACAAGAACGCATATTGACGACGGAGCCGGCCGGCGCCGTCTACCTGAAGCCTCGCTGGGCGGCAGAACCGGTGCTTTGGGAAGAGCTGCAGGACGAGCTTCCGGCCACTGGGCCCGAAACCCGCCTGGAAGCCGCCGAGTTCGTCGCGCTCGACGTCGAGACGACCGGGAACTCGCCCTTCCTGGTGCTCGAGATCGGCGCGGAGCGTTTCTCGCTGGAGAGAAGCCTGTCCCTCTTCGACACCCTGGTGGACTGCCGGGCTCCGATCAACTCATACGCGCGTCGCCGGCACCAGATCAGCCGCCACATGCTGGAGGGCGCGCCCGGCTTCGCGGACGCCCGGCGGGCGTTCCTGCACTTCGCTCGCGGAGCGGCTCTCGTGGAGCACAGCCACGATGCCTTCGACACCTACCTGATCGGGCGCGGGCTTCGAAAGCCGCTGGAGCACCCCGTGCTCGACACCTCTACTCTGGCCCGCGTCGTACTCGACCTCCCGTCCGGGCAGACGCCCGGGCTGGCCAGGGTCGTTGAAGAGCTCGGGGTCGACGCCAGCCCGGCGCACGCGGCGCTCAGCGATGCCCAGGCCACGGCTGCCGTCTTCCGGGAGCTGGTTCGCCGGGCCCGCGAGCGCTTCGGGTGGGAGACCGTGGGAGAGCTGCAGGCGATCCTGGTGCGTCCGGACGTCGACCGCTCAGCGCTCGAATCCACCAGACGGCGGGGTCAGCCTACGCCGCGCCGCCTCCCCGAGCTGAGGCGCGGCCGCCGCTGACGTGCGGGGGAAACAGGTTTCCCCCCCGGCCCCCTTCCGCAAAGTGGTGTTTGGGAGGCGCTTTGAAGTTACAACTCATTCGGCCGGAGTGAATCCGGCCTATCTAGTTGCGTTGGGATCTAGTGTCCTAGGGTTCTAGTCGAACAGGGTCATCTGGAGCTCGGGCTGGGGGTGTACCAGTCCGGAGACGCCGACCCCGATCAGCCGGACGGCGCGGGACTCGACGTGGGACTTCTCGAGGGCTGAGCGGGCGGCCCGGAAGATCGCGTCGCCGTCGTCGGTGGGGCTGGTTCGGCTGACCTGGCGGCTCACCAGGCGGAAGTCGGGGAGCTTGAGCTTCACGTACACGGTGCGTGCCCTGACACCGTCGGAGCGCAGCCGCTCGGTCAGCTTCTCCACGAGCTCACGCAGCGCATCCTCGAGCAGCGCTCGGTCGGTCACGTCGTACTCGAAAGTGGTCTCTGCGCTGATCGTCTTGGCCGGCCGCGACCCGTCCACCGGAGAACGGTCCCGACCCTGGGCCAGCCGCTGCAGGACCGCGCCGCCGGTCCCCATGACCTGGATGAGCCGCTGCGTCTCCTGCCCGGCCAGGTCCCCCACGGATCGCACCCCGACCAATCGAAGCCTCTCTTCAGACTTTGGCCCGAGGCCGGGGATGACGCCGATGGGCAGGGGGGCGAGGAAATCGGCCTCGGTGCCCGGCAGAACCAGGACGAGGCCGTCGGGCTTCCGGCTGGCGCCGGCGATCTTCGCCACCAGCTTGCTGGTGGCCACGCCGACGCTCGCCGTGAGGCCGACCTCGGTGTGGATGGTGTACTTGATCCTCCGTGCCACGTCCTCCGGGGAGGAGGTGCCGTGACGGGTCCGGACGGTGACGTCGAGGTACGCCTCGTCAAGCGCCACCGCCTCGATCTTCTCTGGCGAGGTGAATCGCCGGAAGATGGCGTGCACCTGCCGGCTGGTCTCCCGGTACCGGCCCGATTCCGGAGGCACCACGATCAGCTCGGGGCAGTGCTCCCTGGCTTCGTGGAGCGGCATGGCGGAGTGGACCCCGTGGCTGCGGGCCTCGTAGGAGGCGCCCATGACGACGGCTCGCCGCGAGCGACCGGCCACCACGACCGGCTTGCCACGAAGAGCCGGATCGTCACGCTGGTGGACGGACGTGTAGAAGGCGTCGAGGTCTACGTGGAGTATCGTCCGGGGCCAAGGGTCGCTGCGCGGCACGGTGAAGGCAGTTTGCCACAACAAGTTGTGGTTGACTCGGGGGTGGTGCGCATAGTCTCGCTCCTTCGCGGCGAATCTGAGCCGGCAGGCGGCGCCCCGGCTGGTCGAAATCGCTCCCGAGGCAGGGGCCGGAATGCCGGCGACTTCAGGCGATCCAGCGACCGGCGAAGAAGAAAGTGAGCATCCCGCCCTGAACCATCAGGCCGCTCGCCGCCCACAGGTGGCCAAGGGCCGGCCGCCTCGCGGTCCAGCGTCCGATCACCAGAAAGACGGGAGCCGCAGCCAGGAGGAAGCGAGAGGTCGACTCGATCAGCTCAGGGGTGCTGAAGACGGGCGCGGACACCGATATGTAGCACAGTCCCAGGACGAAGAGGGTGAAGGCGAAGGGGATCCGCCTGATCGAGACGGCCACCACGATCAAGCAGATGGCGAGCGGCACCACGTTCAAGAGCAGATGGGCTTCGGCAGCTCCCAGCGGCTGGAAGGTGAGCATCCGGCGCACGAGGCCGCCGGCGATCCGCCAGAGTGGGATGGCGGCCCGGTGCCAGTAGCTTCCCTGGACGTTGAACCAGACCAGCGGCGTTCCGAAGCGCTGCCAGAGGAAGACGCCGTAGAGCGCGAGCGCGAGCGGCGCCGCCGCCACCACAAGGAGGCCTTCAGGCAGGTCTTTGAGGTGACCGCGCCAATCCCGCAAAACCGCCTTGCTCCACCAGCCGTGTTGCCGGCCGAACTCCCAGGCCAGCGGGAGAACCAGGGTGACAGCCGTGGGCCGGGTCAGTCCTGCCAGCAAGGCGGCCAAGGCTGCCCACTTCCAGCTTCCCCGGCGAGCGAAGTAGAGCACGAAGACGGCGGCGGCCAGAAAGGGGCCGTCCGAGTAAGGGGCGGCGAGGAAGAAGGCGAATGGATAGGAGGCCAGCACCCAGACCGCCGCCCTGGCCACGGCCTCCTCGCGATACTCGTGGGCGGCGAGAAGCGCCAGCCCGATGAAGGCCAGGAGGGTCGCCGCGTTGGCGATCCCGAAGGCGACCAGGAGTCGGATCCCGTCAAACGCCGGGGAGACCGGACCTTGCGCGTCACCCAGCGCGGCGGTAACCAGCCCGATCAGCGTTGGATACAGAGGAAAAAAGGCGCTGGTGACCGGGATTGAGTAGCCCACCTGGGAGATCAGCAGGAACCAGCGGGTGTCGAACTGGTTCCATGACTCGAGGAAGGCTTGTGCGCGAGGGGTAGCGGTGTTCCCGAAAGCCAGCACCACGTAGGTGTAGATGACGTACGCCACCCTGGTGGCCAGCCAGACGCCGGTGGCAGCGAGCACGACCCGCTTCAAGCTCAGGGAGACGGCTTCGCGCCCGGATTCACCCTCGTCCTGTGCGGCGCGAGTGGTTTGCACCGCCCGGAGATGCCTCTCCCGTTGAACCCCCACTGCGTCGGCGGCCGTGACAGGATGCGGGGCTTCTCGGTCGTCCAGCACCCGGTAACCCTAGCTCGACCCGGCACTGGAGCCGAGCTATCGACTCCAGGCTCCCTCGAGGCGCTCGCTCGTGCCGCGATCGCGCTCGCTATCATGTGGAGGCTTGAAAGGTGTCGTACTCGCGGGAGGTACTGGCAGCCGCCTGTATCCGCTGACCCGCATCACAAACAAGCACCTGTTGCCCATACATGACCGGCCGATGATCAGCTTTGCGATCGAGGCCCTGGTCAGGGGCGGGGTGACAGAGGTGATGCTCGTGACCGGTGGGACCCATGCTGGGGAATTTCTGCGACTTCTGGGCAATGGACACGAGCATGGCGTTGATCGCCTCTTGTACGCCTACCAGGAGCGACCCGGCGGCATCGCGGAGGCGCTGGGCCTGGCGGAACGATTCGTCGACGGTGATCGAGTGGTGGTCATGCTCGCAGACAACGTGGTGGAGCGTTCCATCAGGCCGTTCGTCGCCAATTTCCAGCGGCAGCCGGCGGGAGCCCGGATATTGCTGACTCGGATAGAGGAGCGCGAGCATCTCCGACATCTCGGTGTCCCGGAATTCGACGGCGATAACAGATTGCTGAGAATCATCGAGAAGCCCGAGGAGCCGGCCAGCAGCTTCGGGGTCACAGGAATCTACTTCTATCCCCCCGACGTGTTCAAGGTGATCCCGACACTGAAGCCGTCAGGAAGGGGAGAGCTCGAGATCAGCGACCTCAACAACTACTTCGTCGAGCTGGGTTGCATGCACTACGATGTGCTCGATGGCTTCTGGGGCGATGCAGGCGAGTCGATCGACGCGTACTACGCTGTGAACGACTTCGTACGCTCTCACAACGTAAACAAGGACTGAAGGCCTCCAGATGAGCCGGGAGTTTCGCCGATTGCTGATCGCCGGGGGGGCCGGATTCATCGGGTCCAATTTCGTCCGCCTGCTTCGGAAAGAGCGACCTGGCACGGAGACCTGGGTTCTGGACAAGCTCACCTACGCCGGCAACCTGGCGAATCTCACGGAATTCGAGGGGCAGCCCGGCTACCGCTTCGTCCAGGGCGACATCTGCGACGTGGCGCTCGTCGACCAGCTCGCTGCCGAAGTGGACGCCATAGTCAACTTCGCCGCGGAGACCCACGTTGACCGGTCGTTGATGGACCCGCTCGCCTTCGTAACCACGGATGTCTACGGTGCGGCCGTGCTCTGCGACGCAGTCAGGCGTCATGAGCACGAAGTATTTCTTCTCGTCAGCACGGACGAGGTGTACGGCGACGTCTCCTCGGGGCGTTCCAACGAGAAAGACCCGATGGCGCCGCGGAGCCCTTACGCGGCGAGCAAGGCGGGGGGTGAGATGCTCGCCCGGTCCTATGCCGTCAGCCACGAGCTCCCACTCCTGGTGACCCGGGGCTCGAACAACTACGGTCCCTTCCAGTACCCCGAGAAGATCGTTCCCCTGCACATCACCAACGCGATCGACGGCCTCAAGCTGCCGCTCTACAACGATGGCACCGCCATTCGCGACTACCTGTTCGTCGAAGACCACTGCCGGGCCATCGATCTGGTCCTGCACGAAGCGCCGGCCGGCGAGGTCTACAACGTCGGCACAGGCCGGGAGACGAGTGGCAATGAAGTTGCGAAGACCATCCTGGAGTTGCTTGGGAATACGGAGGAGCTGATCGAGTACGTCGCGGACCGGCCCGGACACGACTACCGCTATGCGGTCGACGTGGACAAGCTCGAAAGACTGGGGTGGGCGCCTCGGACTGAATTCCGCGAAGGCATGGAGCGCACCGTCCGCTGGTACCAGGAGAACGAGAGCTGGTGGCGCCCGCTCAAGTCAGGCGACTACTGGGAATACTACCGGCGGAACTACCGCCCCCTTCAGCTCGACCTTCGTCCCTGAAATTGTTCCCTCACCTTTAGAAGCAGCCAAGATCAGTCAGCCGGTGGGGGAGAGCATCCGGGCGGCCTCAGACCGGATACCGGAACGCTGGGTTTTTCGAGTACTCGCGCAGGCTGGGGGCGCTCTGGTCCTTCGCCGAGAGCTTGGGACTCGAGAGTGGCCACTCAATCGCAAGGTCGGGGTCGTTCCAGGCGATGGACCCCTCCGCGGAGGGCGTGTAGTAGTTCGTGCACTTGTACTGCACCTGCGCGGTGTCGGATAGGGTCAGGAACCCGTGTCCGAAACCGGGCGGGCACCAGAGCTGGCGCATGTTCTGCTCACTCAACTCTTCAGCAACCCATCCTGCGAAGGTCGGCGAACCCACGCGGAGGTCGACGGCGACATCGAGGACACGGCCGGTCGTGCAGCGGACCAGCTTCCCCATCGGCGCCGTCATGTCCTGATAGTGAACCCCTCGCAGCACTCCGTGTGCCGATCCCGAGTGATTGTCCTGTACGAAGTCGACATCCAGGCCCAGCTCGGCGAAGTTGCGTCTGTGCCAGTTCTCGATGAAGAAGCCTCGTTCGTCACGGAAGTACTCGGCGTCTATGAGGAGGACTCCCTCCAGGCTGCAGGGTTTCACCGTGTAGCGCAATCATTCCTCCTTAGGTCAGCGGGTCTGGCTCTCTTCGAACCGTAATCATAGGTGCGCGCCGCACCGAGGTCGACCGGGGTCACCGCTTCAGCGCTGCCAGCTCCCTTCTCACTTTCCGCACTGTTCGCCTGAGGAGAGCCAGGGGGCCCTCTCGCCGCAAGAACCACACTGTCCGGCCGAGCAGGCCGTCGGGCGGTTGCAGGTCACCGCCGAGGAGTGGCGCTTTTTTCCCCGCAGCCCTTTGGCCTTCGATATCCGCCGCCGACCAGGGATCCTCGCAATAGCGCACGAGAGGTTCGAGCGCACGTTCCCAGGTGAAGAGCGGCTGGCACGCCAGAACACGCTCCATGCACGCCTGGCGCTTGCACTCGTCGCCGAGCAGCTCGATCACAGCGCCGGCGATGGCCTGCTCGTCTCGGTAGGGAACTACCCGGCCCGTGCCGTTCGCGGCGATCCATTCGGCGAACACGTCACCCTCGGTCGCCACGGAGGGCAGCCCGGCCCAGATGTAGTCCAGGAACCTGGTCCTGAAGCTGAGCCGGGTCTCCAGGTTCTGGAAATGCATGCTGACTCCCAGGTCGGCCTCCAGAAGGAAGTCCTGCCTGCGATCGTAGGGGACCCACTCGGTGTTGAAGACGACGCCTTTGTCGCGGAGGCCAAGATCTTCCGCCAGCTGGACAGTCTTCGCTGCCACCTCCATCTCGGGTACCGCCGGATTGGGGTGGCGCATACCGAGGAAGAGCAGACGCGCCGTGGGGACCTCTCTCATCACGGCCGGCCACGCTCTCACCAGGGACAGCGGATCAAACCAGTTGTAGACGCCACCTGCCCAGATCGCAAGCTTCGAGTCGGCATCGATTCCCTCCAGCACACCCCGCGCAGCCGGCTCTGCGCTGTGCCTGGGCGGCTCGGAAGGGATCCCGAACGGCGCGATGTCGATCAGCTTTCGCATGAGTCGGTCCTGAGCCAGGGTTTTGGGGTTCAGCCTGTTCGCCGCCAGCAGCGATCCCATCCAGAAGTCGCGTTGCCGTTCACTCGCGCAGAGGAAGAAATCGCCTATCTGGAGCTGGACCATCAGCGTGGCCAGCGTCGGCCAGTAGTTGGAGATCTGGAATACCATCGACCGATTGACGTGCGTTTCCAGCGTCTCTATTGGAAAGGGATCATAGAGATCGACGACCAGGTGCTTCCGCGTTCTGGCGAGCACCGGGTTCTTTGCCAGCACGAAACCCTGCACGATGAGAACGTCCGCCCAGCGCTCTTCCTCTGCAAGTGCTTTTTCGGTTCCGATCAGCACTTGAAATGCTGCTGGCTCAGGTTCGCTGTGCCTGGGCACGGACAGGTGCACATCGTGGCCTTTGGCGGTGAGGAGTTTGGCCATCTCCCAGCACCGGATGGCCGGACCAGCCATCGTACGGGCGACGCGATCGTTGCAGACGATCAGTACTCTTGCCATCTAGTGCACTAGAGACCGCCGGCCACGGTAGACATGCTATAAGGATCAGGATGCGCGTCGCGCAGTCGAACTCCCTCCACGCCGGCCGCGCTTGAGGACCGCCGACCACTACGACAAGCGATACAGTTGCAGGGTTGTGACGGATTCGGACGGGCAGGGCATCGTTCGCGAAGGGGCAGGCGGCGCGACGGGCACGCGTCAGCCGGAAACCTGGCTTGGCTGACCGGTTGTCGAAGGGAGGTGAAGCGGATCGGCCCGCGGCCTCGGTGATCATTCTCAACCACAACGGCATGCGCTTTCTGGATTCGTGCCTGGAGGCTGTCGCGGCTCAGCAGGTGCCGGGTGGCTGCGAGGTCCTCCTCGTCGACAATGGTTCTCACGACGGTTCGATAGACCACGTCCGGAAGGTTTACGGGTGGGTGAGAATCCTTGTGCTTGGGCGCAATACAGGATTTTCAAGGGCGAACAACCTTGCCATGGGGAAGGCCAGAGGCCGCCACGTTGTCCTGCTGAACAATGACACGCGAGTGCGCGAGGGCTGGCTGGCGGCGCTCGTCACGGCCGCCGACGCGAACCCGCGGGCCGGAGCGGTTACCAGCAAACTTGTTTATGCGGATCGGCCAGAAGTCATCCAGAACGCCGGGGTTCTGCTGCTGGATGACGGGGGCGGGGGTGATCGAGGGGCGGGGGAGCAGGACCGGGGCCAGTACGACGAGCCTGGTCCGGTCTTCGGTTTCTGCGGGGCGGCGGCCTTGCTCCGGCGGGAGATGCTGGACGACGTCGGCTGTCTCGACGAAACCTTCTTCGCTTACTACGAGGACACAGACCTGAGCTGGCGAATGCGGCTGCGTGGCTGGAACGTGCTCTACGAGCCAGGCGCGGTGGTCGAGCACGTGCACTCCGCGACGAGCGGGGAGCGATCGTTCTTCTTCACCTTTCACGCCGATCGCAACAGACTCTTCATGCTCTTCAAGAACGCTTCGCCGGGCTTCCTGATGAGAAGCCTCCGTTCGGTGCTGTCCAGGGTTGCGACTCCGCAGGGGTCCAAAACGAGCGTCGAGACCGGCTACCGGCACCCGCACGGGCGGGTGGCTGCGTCCTTCTGTCTCCACCTCCCGGAGATGCTGATGAAGAGGATGTTCATCCGGGCCCGACGGAAGGTGACCGATAAGGAAGTGGAGGGCTGGCTCTACCCTCGAGCAGAGTGGGACGCGCGCTTCGTATAGGCCTGTACTCCCCCTACTTCGGTGCCACCTTCGGCGGCGGCGAGAAGTACCTGGCACGCTGTGCGAGGACGCTCCGAGATGCCTTTCCTCAGCACCTGGTGGAGTTGATCGGGCCGGTCCCTCCCGACCGTGAGAGGTACGCCAGCACATTGAATGTGGACCTCTCCGGGATAGAGCTCGGCGCAACCAATCGGAGGGTCACGCCAGCCCATCGTTGGCTCAACCGAGTCAGCGTTCTGCGTCCGCTCAGGAACTACACCCTCGGTCTCCAGGCGAGCCGGCTGACCAGGGGTTACGACCTCTTCGTGGGGATGGCCTATGCCATCCCTGTACGCTGCGCTGCTCCCAGAGGGGTGGTCCTCTGCCAGTTTCCGTATCAGCTCAGGTCCCGAGAGGATTTGGCCGGTTATCAGCTGATAGTCGTGCAATCCGAGTACGTGCGTTCGTGGGTGCGCCGTCGCTGGGAGCGTGACGCGGCAGTCGTCCACCCCCCGATCGACGCGCCCACGGCCGATCCGGACTGGCAGGCCAAGCGCCCGATCATTCTGTCGGTAGGGCGCTTCATAGGTCACGGCCACAGCAAGCGCCAGGATCTGATGGTTGAGTCTTTCCGCCGTCTGCTGGCACAGGGCCTGGAGGGTTGGGAGCTCCACCTGGTGGGGTCCGTGCACAGGGATGCGATGCACGCAGGCTACTATGAGCGAGTGCGGGACCTGGCGCGAGGACTACCGGTTACGCTGCACCCGGATGCCTCTTATTCCGAGGTGCAGGCCCTTTATCGTCAGGCCTCACTGTACTGGCACGCCGCAGGATTCGGAGTCGACGCCGACAATGATCCGGCCGCGCTAGAGCATTTCGGCATGACCACGGCAGAGGCAATGGCACACGGGGTCGTACCGGTCGCGATCGGGCGTGGTGGGCAGCTCGAGGTGGTGCACTCCGGGTATGACGGATACCTCTGGCAGGAGCCACGCCAGCTGGAGGCGCTGACGCTCCAGCTTGCCGCTCAGCCGGGATTGAGAAGACGTCTGGGGGAGGCGGCTCGAGAAACGAGCAAGAATTTCTCGCCGGAGAGGTTTGCCGCGAGGATGCTGGAAACGCTGGGAGGCGTGGTCAGAGAGCTGGAAGACCTTCAGACACCTGCGCCTCACTCGGCTGGATGAGTACAGGCTGCGGATAGCTTGGCATACGTACCGCGGCTCAGCGACAATGCTCCGAGCATGCCCGAACCAGACGGCGGACCCGGCCCACTGTACGACCGATTCTATTTCGGCCATTACCGAACGGAAAAGGGCCCGGTCGCCTACGGTCGAGAGGAGGAGTGGATCAACCTCTTCGCCATGGTCGCCGACCGGATATGCACCGACATCGCTCCGCGCACCGTCCTGGATGCCGGCTGCGCGATGGGCCTCCTGGTCGAGGCGCTGCGCGACCGCGGCGTGGAGGCCTTCGGTGTGGACATCTCCGAGTACGCCATCCAGAAGGTACGCGAGGACATCAAGCCCCATTGCTGGGTCGGTTCCGTTACGGACGAGCTGAAGCGCGACTACGACCTGATCGTCAACGTCGAGGTGCTCGAGCACCTGCAGCCCCAGGAGTCCGAGCGGGCGGTCGACAACTTCTGTGCGCACAGCAAGGACATCCTCTTTTCTTCAACCCCACTGGAGTTCAAGGAGGACACCCACTTCAACGTGCGTCCGCCTGAGTACTGGGCTCAGCTATTCGCGCGGCATGGCTTCTTCCGGGACTTCGACTACGATCCCACCCCGTACCTCACGCCATGGGCGGTTCGGTACCGCCGTCAACGTGAACCCGTCACCCGAATCGCGGCCGGCTACGAACGCCTGCTCTCCCGCCTGAAGTACGAAAACCACTCGCTCCGTGAAGCGGTTCTGGAGCGTCGGGAAGAGCTGGACCGAACGTTGGGCGAGCGAGACGGCAAAGGCAGCGACCTGGCCCGCGTGATCGAGGAACGAGACCGGACCAGCAACGAGCTGGCGCGGGCGACCGAGGAGCGGGATAGAGCGGTCGCGATGAGAGCCGAATCGTTGCAACACGTCGCCGCGATGCAGAACACGCTCGTCTGGCGAGTCGCCGAGCGCCTCCGAAGGAGTCGTGGCGGCCGGGCGATACGAGCCTTGCGACCGCGGCGTTAGCCCGAATCCGGGCTTAGGTTAGGGAAAGTTCCTGGCGGGGGATCGTCGTAGCCTTCGCTTCACATATTCCCGTCCTTTCGCAAAGGCCGCTGAGGCGCCGTCACGCCGCAGTGTCTCGATCGACTTCCTTGCCACGCGTGTTACCTCAGAACGGTGCCGAACCGGCGGATCCGGGGGTTCGGCCGCGGGTGTCGCTCCCCCGGCCAAACGAGCTCGGGCTGCATGACGGTCAGGCGCCTGCTCAGGTGACCGGCAGTAGTCGAGGAGTGGCTCGGTCACCACTGGCCACTGGAAGCGACGTCCGGCGGCGGTCGACCTGGCGCCGCAGGCAAGGCGACGTTCTGGATCGGTCCCGAGCCGGGTAAGAGCGCCGGCCAGAGAATCGACGTCGTCGTAGGCGACCACAGCACCCAGGTCCTCGGCGTGCACGAGGTCGGCCATGCTGTCGCCCTCTGTGGTGATGATGGGCAGTCCGGCCCAAAGGTAGTCGAGAACCCGAGTGCGGAAGCTGAAATGGGTCTCGATGTCTCGCTTGTGCACGCTCACACCCAGGTCCGACTCCAGGTACATCTGGCCTCGCTCGTCGTACGGCACCCATGATTCATTGAAAAACACTCTGGTACCGGTCAGCCCGAGGGAGTCGGACAGCCACTTGGCCTCGATCGCCATCCGGTGCGCCGGCACCTTCTCGCTGGGACTCGCCATCGCCCCGAACACGAGCCTCAGGTTGGGCACAGTTTCCTTCGTGGCATCGACAGCCTTGATCAGCGTGATCGGATCGAACCACTCCCAGATGCCCCCACCCCAGAGGACGAGGAAGTCGTCTGGGCCAATCCCTGGAAAGACGGATCGGAATCGCGCAGGTCCGGGTCGGGGCGGCTCTGGTGACAACCCGAGCGGCATGAGCCGGACCAGCGAGGCGTAACCCGGATCTGCCCGGTGGGTCAGAGGGTTGATCCGGCCCACAGCATCGAGCCAGCCCAGCCAGAAGTCCCGCTGCCGGTCTGAAGCGGCGAAGAAGACGTCGCCGGCGAGCAGCAATTTCGTCAGCACGCCCCGGATGTCCAGTGCCAGCTGATAGTGCTGAGCGGGCTCCAGCGATTCACCCTGGTGTAGATTCTCGAGCTGGAACGGTCCATAGAGGTCGATCGCGAGGTGCTTCGCCTCCAGGAGCACCGGGTGCTCGTGGACCAGGAAGCCGGTGCACAACACGACTTCGCTCTCGCGAACCAGGCGGGGCAGCGTCAGCTCGTCGTAGCTGGTCACGGTGAACCGCCCGCTGGAGCGCTCGGGCGGTCCCGGAGCGGCCAGAACGACCTCGTTCTCGGTGGCGAGTACTCCCGCCACCTCCCAATTGCGGATCGACGGGCCGCTCATCTGTTTGCGCAGCCGTTCGTGGCTGAGCACCAGGACGCGGCTCACAGCTTCACTTTCTTGAAGCGGGCTTCGATGCCGCTGATGACGCTCAACCATTGTTGAAACTCGAGGTATTCAGCGTTGCCGTAAGAGGGATCGCTGAGGAGCACCTTCTCCATGCCCAGCACCTCCTCATCCGACCGCTTCCTGCGGCTCTGCAACCACTCACGCCTTGACTCGAGCTCGGCCAGGTTGTGGGCAAACTCACTGATCGCGACCAGGTGGCTGACAGCGAGCTCCGGCAGCGATGCGCTCACCGGGCTCTGGTCTCGCCTTTGGAGTCTCAGGGCCCCCAGCAGCAATCCCTCGCCCTTCCTTGCCGACTTACCGGCGAGTTGGCGCCATCCCTCCTGACGCAGGATGCGTACCGCCTTCTGAGCCGCGTTTCCGTTCTTGACGCGGGGAGCCGGCTGTGGCAGCACCAGTTCTGTGTGGTCATTGCCCGAGCCCGCGCCGGGTCTGTACGAGGCTTTGTCGACGCCCGCCATGCTCAGGGCCTTCTCGTTGAGGAGCATGAGGGCAACCGGCATGACCGCATCCAGGTTCGCTTGCTCGTAGTTCTTGAAGATGGTGAAGAGCGCATTACGCTCCGTGAGCATATTCAACTGCTGAGGGGTAAAGCGATTGAGCGTGGCGTGGTGTTTATGCAACACGGTGGCCTTGGGCGTGTACCACACATCATGGCCAAGCAGGTTGAGACGCCAGCCCAGATCCACGTCTTCGAAGAGCGAAAAGTAGAGCGGGTCGAACCCTCCCACTTCCAAAAAGACGGAGCGCTTGATCAGCATGGCGCCCCCGCAGGCGAAGAGCACCGGTCGCGCCCGGTCGTGGACGGACCGTTTGGCGCCGTTGTCGATCTGTAGGCCATGGCCCTGAAAGTTGATCCCGCCGCCTATGAAGTCGATGGCGGATCCGTCCCAGTTCAAGATGCGCGACGCGAGACACGTCACTCCCGGATGCGCCTGGAGCGGAGCCAGGAGTTGCCGGAGCCAGTCAGGCGGAACGGCCATGTCGTTGTTCAGAAAACCCACCCAGTCGCCGGTGGCCGCTTCAGCCGCACGATCATTTCCGACTGCGAAACCGTAGTTGCGATCCAGCTCCAGCAACCGGAAAGAGGGAAAGGAGGACCTCACATAGCTTGCCGAACCGTCAGTCGAGCCGTTATCGCAGACAATGAGTTCCAGCCGGTCCTGCGGGTAGTCCAGCCGAGATAGCGATTCCAGGCAGGTGGACAGGTGCTCGCGGCCGTTCCAGTTGAGAACGATCAGGGAGATGGTCGGAAGCTCGCTCATGGACCATTGGGCGCGGGTCGATTGCGCGGCATCTTGCGCAGCAAGGCCCTGGACATGCGCCTGATCAGGGACAGCGGCCCCTCTCTGCGGAAGAAAAAGAGCATCCTTGGGCCGAGGGCTTTCGGCGCGAGTATTGAGTTCATGATCTCCAGAGACCGGATCGCCGCCGGGTCCGATCTCGCAGCGCCGAGCAGGTCCGGCGCGGACCATGGCGCTGCACAGTAGCGCGCGAGCGGGGCCAGTGCCTCCTCCCAGAAGAACGACGGGCGGGCGGCGGCGACGGCCTGGCAGCAAGCCGCGCGCGCTTCACCATCCGTCAACAGCTCGATGATCGCGTCCGCAATCGAGGCAGGATTCTCGTAGCTGACCACCCGCCCGGCTCCGCGGTTCTCAATCCAGCGCGCGAACTCATCGCCCTCGGTAGCCACGATGGGGACTCCGGACCAGATGTAGTCGAGGATGCGTGTTCGGAAGCTGAAGGCGGTTTCCAGGTGCTCGAAATGCATACTGACGCCGAGCTCGGATTCCAGAAGAAAGTCCTTTCGGCGCTCGTAGGGAACCCACTCCATGTTGAAGTGCACGGTTCGGTCACGGAGGCCGAGCTCTTCGCTGAGCTGGATCGCCCGGGTTGCAATTGCCATCGCCGGTACGTCAGGGCTGGGATGCTTGACGCCCAGGAACAGCAGGCGGGCCTTGGGCACACGCTCGAGGACCCTCGGCCACGCGCGCAGCAGTGAGAGCGGGTCGAACCAGTTGTAAATGCCGCCCCCCCAGATCAAGAGCCGGTCGTCCTTGCCTATGCCGGGCAGCACCCCTTTCGCGGCCGGCTTTCCGCTGTGCTGGGGCGGAGTGGGATCAATGCCGAAGGGCGCGACGTCAATGAGCCGTCTCAGCAGGCGGTCGTTGCCATGCGTATGTGGGTTGACCCGGCCGGCGACGGAGAGGGCTCCCAGCCAGTAGTCGCGCTGCTTCTCGCTTGCACAGAGGAAAAAGTCCCCCCACCGCAGCTGGTCGACGAGCGCGGCTTGCTGCCCGGTGTAATGTGCGACCCGAGTGTCCCACGGGGCGTCGTGGAAGAGCTCGAGAATCTCGAGGTTGAACGGGTCGTAGATGTCAACGACCAGGCGTTTCTTGGACAGCTTCAGCGTGGGATAGATGCTGAGGGCCAGGCCCTGTACCACGATCACGTCCGCCCACTCCGCCCCGATGGCAAGGGCCGAGTCGGAGTTGAGGAGGATTTCGAATCCATCCGGTGTGCTCTCGCCGAGGGACCTGACGCCGAGGCGGACTGCGTGGCCCTGGCTCGCCAAAAGCCGGCACATCTCCCAGCAACGGATCGCCGGCCCGGCCATGGCCTTGCCGAAGTGGTCAGTCGAGACTACGAGGATGCGTGACACTGCTCGCGGCCTCCGATCCTACAGAGCAGGAGGAGGCCCTCATCAAGGCGGCCCCCGGCAATCCCCGCCAGACGGTGGGCAACGACCCTGATCCCGACGATCATCCTGGGTTGGTCAACGGCGGCGGCCGTCATCCCGCGGCATCAGCGAGGTCATTGGCGGCGTCGCCCGATGCTCCCGAGCCACGCCGCAAAGCCCAGTCATGGGTCAGGTAGACCAGTCCCTGGTATCCGTCATCATCCGCTTGCCTGACCTGAAAGTCGAACGCCTGGCCCTTCATCTGATAGATCGAGCTTTCCGTTTCCCCAAATACCCCAACGGTCAAAAAGTACGTTCCGCGCTGGAGAGGCAACTGCGTCAGCTTCAAGTCAGCCTGAATCCAGAGATGAGAGGAGGGCCGTACATCAGCCAGGAAAGTGTTGGTCCCAAAGCAGTAGAGACCGTCGGTGCGCGCCACGGCGACGCCGATGTTGACCGGGACTCGCTCCGGATTGTGAACGGCGACGCGGATGGTCACGTCGTCTCCGCGGTGGACCACATGGGTCGAGTGGCCCCGGACCAGCATCTGAACGCCGTGCAGCGATGGCCGCCGCTCGTCGACTTCATCGACCTGGGGCTCCTGGGCCTCCTCGGCGGCCGCTCTCTCCAGCTCGCGGTTGGAATGCTCCTCGCTGAGCCTGTTGTGAATGGCTATCGCCTCACTGGGATTGAAGATGCCGTGTGAGACTCCGTGGTTCAGCACCATCACACGGTCCGAAAACTGTCTGACCGCGCCCAGGTCGTGGCTGACGAAGACTATGGTTCGGCCGTCCGCCTTCATTCGCAGGAACACGTCGAAGCACTTCTGCTGAAAGTTCGCGTCGCCTACAGCCAGCACCTCGTCGATCAGCAGGATCTCAGCGTGAGCACGGATCGCGATCGAGAAGGCAAGCCGAACCAACATACCTGAGGAGAAGTTCTTGAGCTTCTGATCGACAAAGTCCTCCAGCTCGCTGAAGCGAAGGATGTCGTCGAATACGGCGGTCACCTGGCCCCGATCGAGACCCAGGATCGCCCCGTTCAAGAAGATGTTGTCACGGGCGGTAAGTTCCGGGTTGAAGCCAACCCCAAGCTCGATGAACGGTGACAGCTGGCCGCTGATCTTCACCCTTCCCCGGGTGGGTTGATAGATTCCGGCCAGAATCTTCATCAGTGTGCTCTTGCCGCTTCCGTTGTGTCCGATGATGCTGAAGAACTCGCCACGTCCCACCGTGAAGTCGATGTCCTTCAAAGCTTCGAACCGGCGGCGCCCAGGGCTTCGGAAGAGGTTGATGACATGGTCCTTGAGCCGAGTCCGGCGCTCTGTCGGTACCTGGAACACCTTGGTCACGCCTTCCACGAGGACGACTGTGTCGTCAGCGCGGCGGGCAGCGCTCACAGCTCCTCCGCGAACCTGGCCGCCGCCGACTCGAAATACCAATATCCCACCGCCAGAAGGACCAGCGGGATGAGGTAGGGGATCAGTAGCAGCGGCCAATGCACTATCTCGCCGCTGCTCATGGTGTTGGGGTCGATCAGAGCTCGGCGAGCGTCCTCCACGATCTGGCCGATCGGGTTCAGCGCCAGCACGGGTCGTACCGAGGCAGGGATGAAGCTCAGTGGATATATGATCGGGCTCGCGTAGAAGAGCATCTGCAGACCGAGCTCCCAGATGTGACGAAAATCGCGGAACTTCACGAAGAGCGCCGCCAAGAGCAGAGAAGAGCCCAGTGAGAGGACATAGAGTTCCAGGAGCAGCGGCACGAATAACAGGTCGGAGAGGCGGAAACCCACACCCGAGACCAGGATGAAGACGAAGATGACGAGCAGGTTGAGCAGCAGCGTGAGTATGGACGTCACGCTGGCAGCGATGGGGATGACGATGCGCGGGAACCAGACCTTACGGATCAGATCGCCGCGTTCGACTATCGAGTTCATCGCGACAGACGTCGAATCGGCGAAGTACGACCACAGCACGATCCCGAGGAGCAAGTAGACCGCATAGTGGGGAACAGTGCCCCCGATCCTGATAAAGCGAGTGAAGACCACGTAGAGAACCGCAAAAAGAAACAGCGGCTTGGCGAGCGACCACGCGTAGCCGAGCACCGATCCCTGATACTTAAGCTTGAAGTCAGTAAACGCCAGCTCACGAATCAGATACCTGAACTGAAGCAGAGACCCGAGCACCTGAGGGGCGGGTTTGAGACGCGTGACTTCGGACATGGTTCGGTGAACGGCTACAACTCTAGCGAAAGCCGAAGCTGGAGGCGAAGATAGGCTCAACCGGCCAGCCGTGAATAGCATCGAAGCTCGACGGCGGAGACCCTGGTTGCCAACCACATCTCCGAGCCGGCCGCGGCCCCCCAAGGGTGAGCTGAGCCCTGGTCAAGAGCCGTGGATCAGCGATCCGGCCGCCGGACATCATCAAGATCGCTAGGATATGCGGTCGAGGCGAACGGGTTGTTGACGAGCACGCGGAACTGGCCGGCCGCTTGGTTGGGCGGCGATGGCATCGAGATGGGGACGTTGCACCAGCTCTTGACGGAGCCTACCGGCTGCAAGGTACCGTGCGTCGACCGCGTGTCGGAGCCAGGTCCGCGCAGCGCCTGCTCTGAGCTCACCGAAAAGATGTTCGGTCCGATGCGTGCCTGCGCCTGAGACTGGGCTGCGAGCCCAGATTCCTGGAGCGAGCTTCTGATGGTCACCGCGGCGCGTCCAGCCCAGATGGCAACCATCGCGACCCCCGCCCAGGGAGACCCTGACCTCAGACTCCTTCTTCCACAAGGCGACGTCGTCGACCCCGAGGTCTCGATCGTGATACCCGCCCTCAACGAGGAGAAGACGGTCGGCGAGTTCGTGGATTGGTGCAAGGAGGGCCTGGCCCGTGCGGGCGTCACCGGCGAGGTGCTGATCGTGGACAGCTCCACAGATCGGACGACCGAGATCGCGCTCGAGCACGGGGCCAGGGTCTTGCGGGGTCCGAAACGAGGGCTGGGCCGGGCCTACATCGATGCGCTGCCCTACATCCGTGGCCGCTACATCCTTATGGGCGATGCCGACTGCACGTACGATTTCCGAGACCTGGCGTCCTTCGTCGGACGTTTCCGCCAGGGCTACGAGTTCGTCATGGGCTCACGCTGGAAGGGGAGCATCGAGCCAGGCTCGATGCCGCCGCTGCACCAGTACCTGGGCACTCCGGTCACGACGTGGGTCCTGAACGTCCTCTATTCCAGCAGCTTCTCGGACATCCACTGTGGCATGCGGGGGATCACCAGAGAGGCTCTGCACCGGATGGGACTTCAGTCGCAGTCCTGGGAGTACGCGTCCGAGATGGTGCTCAAGTCGGTCCACATGCGGCTGCGCACCGCTGAGGTGCCGGTGAGCTTCCTCAAGGACCGGGAAGGCAGGCTGAGCCATCACAAGCGCGCCGGCTGGTTCTCTCCCTTCCACGCCGCCTGGATCAACCTTCGGGCGATGTTCGTGTACGGCGCGGAGTTCTTCGTATTCAAGCCTGGCCTCGCCATGCTGGCTCTCGGCTTGCTGCTGAGCATTCCGCTGAGTCTCGGCTCGATAACTGTTGGCCCGGTCCGGTTCTCACTCTACTGGATGCTCCTTGGCCTCACCCTGACCGTGTTGGGCCTGCAGAGCTTCTTTTTCGGTTGTATCGCACAGGTCCTACACGACTACAACGGAGCCGCTCGGCGCCGCTGGACGCGCTGGTTTCCGTACACGAGAACGGTCCTGCTCAGCGCGGCGACCTTCGCTGTCGGTCTGGCGCTCTCGCTTCTCCTGGTCGCCTACTACATTCGATCCGGCCTCGCGCTCTCCCCTGCGGACCGTATTCCGTACATGGGGGTCCTCGGCCTCGAGCTCATGATGGCCGGCTTCATGACTTTCACCTTTGTCCTGCTGCTGCACGCAAGCGTGCTGCGGGGCGAGAACGCTTATGGGCCACATTAGACAACCTGGCCGGACCACTCCGGGGAGGTGGCACGACGGATTTGCTGCGTGCAGGAGCGTGCCAATGCGACCGATTCCGCACCAGACAGGGTGATC
>Ga0209526_10000764_pt1 | contig 21168 bp, 13 predicted proteins | sample JacPinW_OM2H0_M1_FD_188566 | JGI IMG/M metagenome (GOLD analysis project Ga0209526, IMG submission 188566) | Forest soil microbial communities from Algoma, Ontario, Canada - Jack Pine, Ontario site 1_JW_OM2H0_M1 (SPAdes) (version 2) | ecosystem: Environmental > Terrestrial > Soil > Boreal... | reverse complement strand
TCGAGCCACAAAGATCTTCACCCTCAAGGTTTCGGACTTTCGGCCTGTTAGACGTGTGCATCCTTACTATTTATTCCCTCTACTTATATTCCTTCTACGTGCTCATTTTCCGCCTCGTGCCCGGCTCCGTGGACACTTACAATTTCCAGTTCAACGTGGCGGATGCGATCGCTAATCAAACCCTTCTGATCGCAGCCGGGACCGCAATTTTTCGCGCCGAAAATAAGTGGAAGACCTTGTATCGAATCTATTTCGCTTCTATAGCCGGCTATTGCGTGGCATCAAATGTCAGCAACGTGGCCATCGATTTGGGCCGTTATTACACCGGCAGTCTGTACGACGTTCCTTTCACCGCCGCAGTAGCTGGCCTGGTATGTTTCACTTTGATTGGTGCCCGAGTTTCCGCAACAGAAGTTCCGCAAGGCGCCCAATCACACGTAACCGAGGGGCCCGCCTCCCGCTCGACATTTCTCTCCTCCCACCTCGCGATGCTGGTCACTGTTTCCACCCCAGCGATTGGGATTTGGCTGCTGACCAGCTACGCCTCCCTGCCACAATTGTTTCCTGTTCGTTTGGGAATTACTTTGCTGACCATCTTTATCCTGACCCTTCTGCTTTCCGTCAAGCAGGATCTTCTGACCACCAGCCTGCTTCGCTCCCTGCAGGGTTTGTCGGCAACCTACACGCGCATCGAGCGTTTCGAAAATCATCTCGTTCAGACGGAGAAGCTGACTTCGCTTGGTGAAGCAGTGGCGCAGTCCGCGAATCAAATCAAAGAAGCCATGATCTCGATCCGCGAACTTGCCCAGACTTTGTCTAAGCGTGTATCAGCCGATCCCAGAATCCCCTCAATGGCAGGAAAGATCGCCCACTATGCCGTTCGTACCGACAGTCTGGTGCAAAACATGTTGCGCTTCGCGCAGGAAACACCCATCCAACTTTCTCCAACCGAGATCAAGCCGCTTCTCGAAAGTGCAATCCAGTTGAGTCGCATTGCCAAACTCCCAAATCTTCGTGTGAATTTGCGGGCACAGGAGGATTGTCCGCTCGTGCAAGGAGATTCCAGTCAACTTCTCCACGTTTTCTTGCACCTCCTCGCAAACTCTGCTGACGCACTGGAAGAATCGGGTGGCGCCTTGGATATTTCTCTTGCCTCGGTCGGTGCGCAACTGCTGATCCAATTTGCGGATTCCGGATCTGGCATCAAAGACCCCGAGCACGTTTTTGAGCCCTTCTACACCACCAAACCCGTCGGGAAGGGAACTGGCCTCGGCCTCAGCACGTGCTATGGAATCATCCAACAGCACAAAGGTGAAATCTTCTGCCGCAACCGCCCGGAGGGCGGAGCATTGTTCGCTATCACTCTCCCCGCGATCACCGGAGACAAAACTCCTGCGAGAACCGGCGAACCGCAAGTCGTTGGCGGAGTCATATGAAACTCTCCCCCCGCCACAAATTCTGCCTTCTTATGGGAGCGGGCTTGCTTGTGGCCCATCTTCTTGTCGCGGCGTTGGCCAAGCCCAGCTATAGCCTCACCTTGATTGGAGATGCCTTTCCTTGCGCCTTACTCTTGGTTGCGATTCTGTCGGTACACGAAAATTTCCACAATAACTATGGCATTCTTCCCCAGTTCTGGAAGCTCATCGGCACCGGGCTCGCGCTGATGTTGCTCTCTCAGTTTTATTGGTTTTACTACGACACCCTGAAACTTACCACCTTGCCGAGCCCTGTCATTGGCGACTCGCTCTTTCTCCTGGCACACGTTTTCTTTCTGCTGGCCTTGACGCTCCGGCCTCATGTACTTTTTTCGGGAAGCGACCTTCGCATCCGCCGTTTGGATTTTGCTTTGTTGTTTCTCTGGTGGTTTGCACTCTATGCTTACTTCGCCATTCCTTGGCAAATCTTCGTGCAGGACTTCACCAAGTATAACCCTGCTTACTATTTCCTCGCTTTCATCCAGCATGCAGTCATCGTCGGGGTGCTCGTCGTCTTCACCGTAAGGTACTCAGGGGAATGGCGTAGGTTCTACGGATATTTTCTCTTGGCCTTTATTCTGATTGCGGCCGGAAATCTGCTTTTAAGCGTGGCGATAGACCGCGGGAACTATTACTCTGGCGGCTTCTACGACACTCCCTTTCTTCTCGCTCTTTATTGTTTCTCGGTCGTCGCTGCGCTCAGTTCTTCTTATCAGCCAAAAAAAGGCGCTTCGGCCGATTGGGAATACAAACAAAACCGATGGACAGCGCGCATCGCGATGCTCGGGATTCTCTCTTTGCCGATCATTGCTTTCTTCGGCTTTTTCGAAAAGGGTGTTTCGCCGGCAATCACCGTTTTCCGGTTGCGAATGGTCTTTGGTGCCATGTTTGTTCTCGGTATCCTGGTCTTCTGGAAGATTAACTTGCTTGCCCGCGAACTTGTCCATCTCGTTCAGTTGACGCATAAATCCGTCGAGAACCTGAAGTCCGTGCAGGCACGCCTTGCGCACTCCCAAAAACTAAGCGCCCTCGGGCGCCTCGCCGCGGGTGCAGCGCACGAAATTAGTAATCCGCTCACCGCGATCCTCGGCTATTCCGAGCTTTTGGGCGACATCCCGTCGCTTACACCAGACGATCGCGAACAGGCGGAGGCCATCCAGCACCAAGTTCATCATGCGCAAGCTGCCGTCAACAGCCTGCGTAACTCGCTACGCGATCCCTCCTCGGGAGATCGAATAGGCGCCAACAAATCCTCAAATTCCTGATCCAAGCCACAGCGATGCACCAACTCGCCCTACTCGCCCTCGAATTCTTCACCGTCTTCATTGCCATTCCGTTGCTTATCTACTACCGCCGCATTCCCAATCATCCCATCCCGTTTCTCCTGGTCGGCGCGACCGCCGCTTTCTTCTTGCTCAAGCACGATCCCACCTTTGATTCGCCGCGGCTCTTCGCTTGGGGAAACACGCGTGCCGTCCTTATTCCAATCCTTCTGCGCGATTTCGTTTGCCTCCTTCTTCTTGGTCTCACCGTCCGCTTCCTTGCGCCGGATCTCTTATTCTCTTTGGTAAAGAAAGCTCCCGCCCTCTGGGCCCTCGTCATGCTGCTCTATCCGCTCCTTTCGGTGTATCCGCAGGAGCTTCTCTATCGTGCCTTCTTTTTTCAACGCTACGCGCCGCTCTTAGGCAGTGGTTGGGGCATGCTGCTGGCCAGCGCCCTCGCCTTTGGATTCGTGCATATCATTTTCCGCAACACTCTCGCCGTCTTTCTCTGCGCGCTAGGCGGCCTCCTCTTCGCTCTCACCTACTACCGGTCTGGTTCGCTTTTGCTTGCTTGCCTCGAGCACGCCCTGTTCGGCAATTTCCTCTTTACCATCGGCCTCGGTCAATTTTTCTATCACCGCGCCCGCCTCTGACCGCCTGGCTCCAAGTCCCCTCCCCCTAATCGAAAATGCCCGTTACAATAGAAATTAGCTACGTGCCGTAGGTATTATCGAAATCTTTGGGGTTCCCCTCGCGTATTGCAGGTAGGAATCCGGACAATACGGAGGAGATGCCGCCCTTATGGCGACACCGCCAAAATCTCTCAAGCCCGACCTCGGTTCGCTTCGCATTACCGACTCGAAGCGCAAGGAAAGTGGGTCCGCTAAGCGCTGGATCTGGATTGGCTTCTTGGCCGTGGCCACCGCGCTTGCCGCCGTGGCCGCTTCGGCGTTTTTCAATCGCAAGCCTGAGGTAGAGGTCGCAGCCGCCCGCAAGCCGGCCACCGGACCTGCCGGCGTTCTGAACGCCAGCGGCTACGTAACCCCGCGCCGCCGCGCCACCGTCGCTGCCAAGATCACTGGTCGCGTTACCAGCGTCCACTTCGACGAGGGCACCCGCCTCCAAGAAGGCCAGCTCCTCGCCACTTTGGATGACTCCGACGCTCGCCGTGCCCTGGATTCCGCCAAAGCGGATCGCGATTCTTCCCAAGCCGCCATCGCAGACTTTGAAGTGCAGCTACGCAACGCCGTACTCGAGTTGCACCGAGCCGAAGAACTCGTCAAAGGCGGCGTGCAAACTCAACAAGCCCTGGATACAGCCCGCACCGCTGCCGATAGCCTTCGCGCCAAAATTGCACTTGCCAAACAGCAAGTCCTGACATCAGAAGCGCGGATTCGCGAGCAGCAGCAGGCAGTAGACAATTGCACCATTCGCGCCCCCTTTGCGGGCATAGCCGTATCCAAGGATGCCCAAGTCGGCGAAATGGTCTCTCCGATCTCCGCGGGTGGCGGATTTACCCGCACCGGCATTGCCACTATTGTCGATCTGCATTCGAACGAAATTGAAGTGGACGTGAGCGAAGCCTATATCGCACGCGTGAAGGCCGATCAGCCGGTGAACGCCACCCTCGATGCTTATCCAGACGTCACCTTTCCAGGCAAAGTTCGCACCGTCATTCCCACCGCTGATCGCCAAAAGGCCACCGTAAAAGTCCGCATCTCCTTCACGGAGGAAAAGCATATCAACCTGTTTGATCCAGCCAAAGACCCACGCATTCTTCCGGATATGGGTGTGAAAGTTACCTTCCTCGAAGGAACGGATAAGTCGAAGAAAAAAGAGGAAGCTACACAAGCGATCGCCCTTGTGCCACTCAGTGCAATTCGCAACGAAAATGGCGCAAAGGTCGTCTTTGCTGTGAAGAACGATGCACTGGAGCGGCACGCCGTAGCCGTCGGCGCCACCCGCGGCACGGATGTCGACATTCTTAGCGGTCTCCAGCCCGATGCTATTGTTGTAGTCAAAGGTCCGGAATCGCTTAAAGATGGCGAAGAAGTCCAGATCAAGAAATAGGAGCCTTTTCCATGGTAAAGGTCGACGGCAGTGGCGGAAATTCCAGCTTGATTCAGGTTCGCGACCTGGACAAGACGTATCGTCGCGGTGGCGAGGAGATTCACGTCTTGCAAGGACTCAATCTCGACGTCAGCAAGGGAGAATTTATCGCCTTCATGGGGCCAAGCGGCTCCGGCAAAACCACCCTGCTCAATCTGCTCGGTGGCCTGGATGTGCCAACGCGCGGCAGCATCACCGTAGCCGGCGACGAAATCACCAACATGTCCTCCGGCAATCTCACCGCATGGCGGGCACGTCACGTCGGCTTCATCTTCCAGATGTACAACCTCATTCCTGTGCTAAATGCCTTTCAAAACGTGGAACTCCCGCTTCTGCTCACCAAACTTTCGAAAGCCGAGCGCCGCGAGCACGTCGAAACGGCTCTCTCCGTTGTCGGCCTATCCGACCGCATGAATCACTTTCCCCGGCAGCTCTCCGGCGGACAAGAACAGCGCGTAACCATCGCCCGAGCCATTGTCTCGGATCCCACCTTCCTCCTCTGCGACGAGCCAACCGGCGATCTCGATCGTAAGAGTGCCGACGAAGTCATGGCCCTCATCGAAGAACTTGTAGGCAAGTACACCAAGACGGTCTTGATGGTGACCCACGATCCAGTCGTCGCCGCTCGGGCCAGCACCACTCTCCATCTCGAAAAAGGTGCACTGGTCGAGGGCGGCAAACACTTGCCGCAGACCACCGCCGTAGGAGGTGTGGCATGAAATTCGCTCGCATCATCTTCGCCAATCTTTTTCGCAAAAAAGTCCGTCTGCTGCTGACGATTGGTTCCTTCGCGGTGGCCTTGCTCCTATTCGTGTTTCTCTCCGTGGTTAAGGATGCCTTTGGCCGGGGCGCCGACGTAGCCGGCGCGGACCGGCTGGTCATCATTAACCGTACCTCCATCATCAACACCATCCCGCTTTCCTATCGCGACAAAATCCAGCGCATCCCCGGCGTCAAATCCGTCACCCACAACAACTGGTTTGGCGGCATCTATCTCGATGAAAAAAACTTCTTTCCGCAGTTCGTCATCGATCCCGAAAATCAGCGTAAGGTTTTTCCGAATCTTATCGTGTCCGATGATCAGTGGGACGCCTTCTTGAAAGACCGGCAAGGTGCCATCGCGGGGGCTCGCACCGCCGAGCGCTTCCACTGGAAAATCGGCGACCGCATTCCCATCAAGACCACGCTCTACGGCGGCGGCGCGTGGGAATTCAATCTCGTTGGCATTTACCACGGCCAACGGCCGCAGGACGATGAAACCCAGTTCTGGTTCCAGTGGGATTATTTCCAGGAAAAGCTCGCCGCCAGCCAGAAAGGTCAGGCTGGATGGTACGTGTTGCGTCTCGATACCCCGGACGATGCCGTCCGCGTCGCCAAAGCCATCGACACGGAATTTGCCAACTCTCCGGCCGAAACCAAGACCGAAACCGAATCTGCGTTCGCGGCCAATTGGGTTAAGCAGTTCGGCAACATTCAGTTCCTGATCGTGTCTATCGGCACGGTCGTATTCTTTACCCTGCTCCTCGTCACCGGCAACACCATGGCAATCTCCGTCCGGGAGCGCACCGGCGAACTCGCGGTATTCAAAGCCATTGGCTACTCCGACCGGAAGATCCTCTTCTTTGTCCTCGCGGAATCTCTCGTGATCGCCATCATTGGTGGTTCGCTAGGCCTTCTAGGCGCCATTGCAATGGTCCCCGCGCTCAGCAAAGCTCTCACCGGGATGTTGCCCGCCATTGTCCTTCTCCCGCGCACGCTACTGTTCGGCCTGATCCTGGCCTTGATCGTCGGTCTCGCCAGCGGCTTGCTTCCCGGCCTCGGTGCCATGCGGTTGCGCGTTGCGAATGCCCTGAGGAGAGTCTGACCGTGGCGGCCAAACTTATCTTCGGCGTGATTCTCACCGTCTCGGCAATCTGCGTGGTGCTCCTCGTTCTGGTCGTTGTTGGCGGGGTACTCGCCGGCTTACTTGCGCCCTTCATCGGTAACGTACCCATCTCTTACAATTTCCGCAGCATCCGCGAACGCTGGACATCCACCATCGTCGCGGTCCTCGGTATCGCCGGTACCGTGGGCGTTTTCGTCGCCATGCTTTCACTTGCTCGCGGCTTCAGAGCCACTCTGGTCGCTTCCGGTTCTCCCGGCAACGCTCTCGTAATGCGTGCAGGCTCCTCTTCGGAAATGATGGGTGGTATCACCCTGGAATCGGTCAAGGTTGTTCAGGACGCGCCGGGTGTCGCCCGCGATTCCTCTGGCCCTCTCGTCACCCAGGAAGTCGTCGGAGTCATGCCGTTTCCGTTAATCACCACTGGCACCGATGCGAACGTACAAGTGCGTGGTGTTTCTCCCAACGTTTTGGAAATTCGCCGCTTTGTCAAACTGACTGAGGGTCGCATGTTTCAAGCGGGTCTCTCCGAACTGGTCGTCGGCAAGAACGCAACGCGCACTTACTCCGGATTGACACTAGGCCAGACAGTCGATTTTGCCGGCGGTCACTGGAAAATAGTCGGAGTCTTTGACGCCGGCGGCTCCTCGTTTGACTCCGAAGTATGGTGCGATGGAAAGCTTTTGAATCAAGTTCTGCATCGCCCGGAAAATATCTTCCAGTCGGCAACCGTCCATCTTGCGTCCCCGGATTCCTTCAATGTGTTCAAGGACTCCCTGACCAGCGACCCGCGCTTGAACGTAGATGTCATCCGCGAAATCGACTACTACGCCAAGCAGTCCACCGTCATGACTAGACTCATCACAATTCTGGGCGGGTTCGTCGCCGGGATCATGGCCGTTGGTGCCATCTTCGGTGCGCTCAACACCATGTACTCCGCTGTCTCCGAGCGTGGCCGCGAAATAGCCACCATGCGTGCCCTCGGCTTTTCTACCTGGAATGTCCTTCTCTCATTTCTTTTTGAGGCTCTGCTGATCTCGTTTGCCGGTGGGATTCTTGGGTGTCTCGTTGTTCTACCTCTCAACGGTTGGACTACCAACACCATGAATTTTCAAACCTTTTCCAACATAGCCTTCGCCTTCAAGATCACTCTGGATCTCTTACTGCTGGGCATTCTCTTCGCCCTCGTGATGGGTGTCCTAGGCGGCTTCTTTCCCGCAATCCGCGCAGCCACGCGCCCGGTAGCCGTGGCCCTCCGCGAACTCTAAAGCCTTTCGCGGTGCGCTTTTTCTGTTGGATTCCTGCGTACCGCCTGCCTTCCGAGGCGGTCCATTAGGCCCTTTTTTCTCATGCTGTCATCCCGATCGTAGCGCGCTTTTTGTGTCCTGATGTTTTTTACTGGGATGATCGGTCTTTTCTTTCGTTCGCGACGCGCGAACGCCGGCCACCAGCGGAGGGACCCCGGCTTGATCCCAACCGCTTCCAGCGGAGGCTTGCCGTGCTTCAGTCTTTTTTTGTAGAAGCCTTCAGATCGGCTCTTGGGTTTCTTCTGTCGCAACCCACACGTTGATCGTTCTGAGTCTCAACAAACGAATAAGTCTCAGACAAAATCACAGGTATGTATCGCAAAATTCCTGCAATGAGGAAAACCAGCTTCAATCGTTCGCGGCGGCGCTCTTGGTTTCCGGCACATCCGTGCTTGAAACCGAGTTGCTCGCAGCGTGATAGCGTACCACCAGCATGGTCACGTCATCCGCCTGCCGCGCTCCGCGCGCAAAATTCTCAACCGATTCCAGAACAACCTTCTGTATCTCATCGAGCGCCAGTTCGTGTTTCCCCTCGAGTACGCTCTTCAGCCTGCCCACGCCATAAAGCTGTTCCTCGGGATCCATCGCTTCTGTTACGCCGTCGCTGAATAACACCAGCGTATCGTCTGTCTCTAGCTGGATCGAGGATGTAGTGAACTCGGCCTCCGGCACCAAGCCCACTGGGAACGATCCCTCAGTAAACGCCTCCTCGGCTCGCCCTTGGCGCAGCAGAATTGGCGAAGGATGCCCCGCGTTGATAAATTCCAATTTCCCGCCTTCTTCAAGAATCGCAAAAAACATAGTCGCGTATCGGCCGACCTCTGCGTGGTCGCACAAGAACCGGTTCACGTGGTTGAACGTGCGCGCAGGATCCGTTCCCAGCGTCATGCCGGAAAGCGCCCCCTGCAGCATGGTCGTCAGCAGCGCCGCACCCAGCCCCTTTCCGCTCACGTCCGCCAACAGAAACGCAGTACGCTTATCATCCAGCGGAAATACGTCGAAATAATCTCCTCCCACCGATAAGCAGGGAAAATTCACGCCCGAAACTGACAAGTTCGGGAAGTCCCGCAAATTCTTTGGAAGCAGCGCCTGTTGAATGTCCCTGGCGATGCCAATCTCCTGCTCCAAACGCTGCCGTTCGCGTTCGCGTTCCACTAGCCGCGCGTTGTCCAGAATGCTGGCCGCGTCCGCCGCAAGTGCATCCAGAATTTGCCGGTCCAGCTTTGAAAACGCCGTCGGTCTTTTCGAGTCCAGGTACAGCACGCCCAGAAAATCGCCCCGCTTCACATCCACCGACGATCCATCGCTGCTGGCGCGCGAACTCGCATACAATGGAATCACAACCACCGCGCGCAATCCTTGCGCCACGATGCTCGCCGCCGCCTGTAAATTCATCTCTGCCTGTGCCAGGTCTTCCGTGATCACCGGCGATTGCTGCTTCATTGCCAGTTGAATAGCCGTTTGGCTCGGTGTCATGCTCTCGGGTGGCAACCGTTGTCCACCGCTACGCCTCGCCAGGCGCACGCGCATGTTTTCTACCTTGCCCTGCTCGGTCTCTTCCAATAAGCCGCGGTCCGCATCGGTCACCGCAATCGCATGATCGATCATCTTCGCGAGCACCGAATCCAGCGGAAGCGCGGAGTGCAGAAGGGAAGTCGCTTCCAAAAGTAGGTTCAGCTTGCGCAGTCCTCCTCCGGTCGTCTCCGAACTCGTCATGTGGTCAATGCGTGTCAGCAGTTGCGGGATCGCTTCATCCGAAGTCCCTGCAGCGACACGGAAAACTACTTGGTAGGAATCTTCCAGCCCGAACGTAATTACATCACCGTCATTTAGCGCCCGGCTCTCAACTTTTTCCCCGTTCACGAACATCCCGCGCCGCTGCCCGCGGTCTTCCAGGTAGTAGCGGTTGGCTTCCACCACGATCGCCGCGCAATTTCGGGAAATCCGTCGGTCCGTCAACTGCAAGTGATTTCCCGTTTCCGCTCCGCGCCCGATCATGAATGGCATTTGCGTGACGCGCACGTATTTGCGCGCTCCATCCGGCGAAATCACCTCAAGAACCGCTTCGATTTGCGGTATCGCTTCAGTCATTCGTGCTCCAGACCCTCAGGCCTCAAACGCAGAATTCTAGCATGCGCCGGGCCTGGATGGGCTTGTTCCTAAACGGTGAATCCAAGGGGACGGACCCGGCCGGGAGGAGAACCCGAGCACCAGGACCCCAACTTAGACCTTACTCCCGTCTGGCCAGTTCAGAAGAAATGGGGCACTAATCGACACCTATCGGGATCGCTCGCGGCGATGTTTTACACACTGTCCCTGTCGTTTCCCTTTCATCAAGTCCGCCGTCACCAAGTATCACTGACCGCCTAACGATTGGCAGCCAGTCTACGCCCGACGTAATCATCCACGTACGCAGCGAACGCGTCATCCAGGCGTTCCGTCAGCTTGCCGGGCGAACCACTCCCTATTTTCTTCCCGGCGATTTCCGACACGCCGATCACATTCCGGTTCGTCGACGTAATAAACACCTCGTCCGCTGTCAGTAAATCTTCCAGATGTAGAGATTGCTCCCTGACGCTCGTTCCTGCTTCCGAAGCGATCTCCATTAGCACCCCTCGCGTCACTCCTTCCAGGCACCCCGAACTCAGCGGGGGTGTAACTACCTTGTCATTTCTCACTACATAAATATTGGCCGCAGTGCATTCGCTTACTTCTCCGCGCTCGTTCAGCAGCAAAACCTCATCGAATCCCTCTCGCTGCGCCTCCGCCAACGCCCAGACATTGTTTAACCACGAAGTAGTCTTAACGCCCGTCAATGCCGACGACGCATGCCGACCGTGCTCGCGCACACTCAGTCGCACCGATTCCGGATATTTAGGCAGATCTGCCGTAGTGATCACCAAATCCACGTCCGGCATCTTTTCTTCGCTTCTCCAGTATCCCGTGGTATTCCACGTCAGATAGATTCGCGCGCAGCCCTCCTGCACCTTGTTTGCGCGGATCATTTCCTGCAATTGCACCCGAACCTTCGCACCCGAATGAACCAGCGGCAGCCGCGTGATGCCTGCGTCTTTCTCCAATCGGCGCCAATGCCTCTCATACGCGAAGGCTTCCCCACGCGCAATCCTCACCGTTGTAAACAGGCCCCAGCCGCATATCAGTCCCGCTTGACCCGGAGACCACCTAACTTTTTCGATTGGGTAAACTGCATCATTGCGAAAAACGTACCGATGTATCACTTCACCACCTAAGCGGAGAATTTAATCGCCTTCCGCTTCATTGTACCGGACTCCGCCGGTTCCGGTGTGAGCACACTGGAGCCGCCTATCATTCTCAAAGTCGCACGAGTAACAAATGCGCAGGAAGGGGGCGTGTCTCGCTCGCATTATGGCCTTGCCTCAAATACCAAATTAAACGGAGTCTCCGCCGCGCGTCGAAATCGGGTAAACCCGCCTTCTTTCACAACCGCACCGATTCGCTTCTCTCCGGCCTGCGCTCCCAATGCCAATCCCACTTCCTGAGATAAGGACGCGGGTGTACAAAGCAATGTAGATGCGGAATAAAATGCCCGGCCCAAAGGATTGAAATTTTCCTCTGGATTGTCGTTGGCGAAAGGCTCGACGATCATCCACGTCCCGTCTTTCGCAAGCGTAGAGTGCACGTGAGCGGCAGCTCCAGCCGGGTCACCCATGTCGTGCAGGCAATCGAAAAAAGCCACGAAATCGAAGTCTTTTCCCGAATAATCCTTGGCCTTAGCGATCTCGAATTTCACGCGATCCTGCACCCCCGCTTCTTTCGCACGTTGGCGTGCGGCTTCGATAGACTTGTCGTGATAATCGTAGCCCGTAAATTGCGAGCCTGGGTAAGCCTTGGCCATCAAAATAGTGGACGCGCCCAAGCCGCAGCCAACATCCGCCACTTTCGCCCCCTTCTGCAGTTTCTTTTCAACTCCTTCGAGGGCGGGTATCCAGTTGTTCACTAAGTTCCCTGCATAATTGGGCCGAAAAAATCTCTCCGTCCCGGGAAACAGCTCATGGTGATGTTCATGCCATCCGATGCCTTTGCCGGTGCGAAACGCTTCGCACACCCGCTCTTCCGAACGCACTGCCGCCAGCGCCAACTGAAATGCTCCCGGCAGAAATACCGGATTGTTCTCGTCGGAAAGCGCGAACGCCTGTTCTTCGCTCAAACTGTATTTCTTTGTGGCCGCATCATAGTTGACGTAACCTCCGGCCGCCTGCGAGTTAAGCCATTCGCGCACGTACCGCTCCGTCGTCCCGGTCGACTTTGCCAGCTCGGCCGGCGATTGAGGCCCGCCGGCAGCGAGCGCCTTGTACAGTCCCAACTTATCGCCAATGCGCACCATTGCAGCGTGAAATGTTGCGCCGAAATCCACCACAGCCTTGCCCAAAAGTTCATTGAGTTTCTCTGAATTCATACTCTCCCCCTCCGTTCAAACTGCTTTCCTGGGTTGGTTGCCTGCAGGGAGCAATTCCGTCCTGATTCGCAGATTGACCGCCATGGTAAACCCCGTGCCTGCAATCCGCAATGCTCAACATACCTTCTGATAGGTGCGCAGTTTTTCTTGAAGGCGCGCGCCAAGATCGGATTTTGTTTACCTGAACTGGTCTGGTACCAACGCTCCCGTTCCTCGCACGTTGCCCCACCTTCCCGATCACGCTACGATGTCGCCTGTGGTGCACCTATAAATGATTGGCAAAACGCTCTCTCATTATCAGGTCAAAGAGCAGATCGGTGCAGGTGGCATGGGCGTCGTCTATCTCGCCCACGATCAAAAGCTGGAGCGTGACGTCGCTCTAAAAGTTCTTCCTGCCGGGCTTCTCGCCGATGAAAGCGCTCGAAAGCGCTTTCGCAAGGAAGCCCTTGCCTTGGCTAAGCTCAACCATCCCAATATCTCCACGGTCCACGATTTCGCCACCGACGATGGCACTGATTTCCTGGTCATTGAATTTATTCCCGGGGTCACTTTACTCGACAAGCTAAACCACAGCTCCCTTCCGATGAAAGAAGTCCTTCGCTTGGGTATCCAGCTAGCCCAGGGCCTTTCCGCTGCCCACGAACAAGGGATTGTCCATCGGGATCTCAAGCCCGCGAATTTGCGCCTTACTCCCGATGGCCGCCTTAAGATTCTCGATTTCGGTCTCGCGCAGTTGATCTCCCAAAGTGGAGACCACGGCCTCACCGCCACACTGACTCACTCGCAGGAAGTCACTGGCACCTTGCCTTACATGTCGCCAGAACAATTGCGCGGCGAGCCTGCCGACGTTCGTTCCGATATTTGGGCTGCGGGCGCTGTGCTTTACGAAATGGCTACGGCGCAGCGTCCATTTCCCGAAGTGAATTCGGCTATGCTCATCAACTCGATCCTGAACCACGATCCCGAATCTCCTTCAAAGGTGAATCGCCTCGTTTCCCCCGGCCTGGAAAACGTCGTCCTCAAATGCCTGGACAAAGATCCCGCTAGGCGTTACCAGGACGTTCGCGAGTTGGGTGTCGATCTCGAACGCCTGACCTCTGGCGCTTCCACGGTTGCTCAGCCTCGTCAAAAAACACGTCGTTGGATTCTTCCCGTCGCTGCCGTGGCCGTCCTGGCGCTTGCAGTCTCCGGCTATTATTTTTTTCTTCGTACCGACGCTCCTGCCATCCAGACCGCGGTCAAGCCCCGCCGTTCCATTGCCGTTCTGGGCTTCAAAAATCTTGCTGGGCGCCCCGAACTTGACTGGTTTTCCACGGCGCTGGCGGAAATGTTGACCACCGAACTTTCCGCCGGCGACGAACTCCGCACCGTCCCGGGCGAAAGCGTCGCCAGGATGAAAATCAATCTGGATCTTCCGGAAACGGACAGTTACAGTAAAGAAACCCTTTCAAAGATCCGCCAGATTCTTGGAACGGATGAGGTCATTCTCGGTTCCTACCTTCCCATCGGCGAAGGCCTTCTCCGACTGGATGTTCGCCTGCAGGACGCCATCGCCGGCGAAACCTTAGCTTCCGTCTCCGCCAAAGGTTCGCAGGAACATCTCGACCAACTTGTCGGCGAAGCTGGCAACGAAATTCGAGCCAAGCTGGGTGTGGGTCAGACCACCGCATCGCAATCCATCGCGGTAAAAATGATTCTTCCCTCCAACCCCCAAGCTGCTCGTCTCTACTCCGAAGGTCTTGTCAGACTTCGCAAATTCGATTCTCTCGGCGCGCGTCAGGCGTTCGAACAATCCATCGCCATCGAACCCAATTTTGCTCTCTCCCATCGCTCTCTAGCCGCCGCTTGGGACAGTCTCGGTTACGGTGAAAAATCAAAAACCGAAGCCAAGAAAGCTTTCGATCTCTCCGCAGGCCTTCCTCGCGAGGAGCGTCTTTCGATCGAAGCGCGCTACCAAGTTGCCAATTTCAATTGGGAAAAAGCTGCCGAGCTCTATCGCTCTCTGTTCAATTTCTTTCCCGATGACCTCGACTATGGCTTGCAATTGGTTGTCGCGCAATCCTCCGCCGGAAATGGCAAAGACGCTCTCGCAACCGTCGATGTCTTGCGCCAATTGCCTTCTCCCGTGGGCGAAGATCCCAGCATCGATATGGCCGAAGCAACCGCTGCTCGTGGACTGGGTGACTATCGTCGTGTCCATGACGCCGCTGCCCGCGCTGCTGCCAAGGCCCAGGTTCAGGGCTCGCAACTTCTTCTCGCCTATGCGCTCTCCTATCAGTGCATGGCCTTTCGCAATCTCGGCGACCCCGCAAAGGCCATTGCCGCTTGCGAACAATCCCGCCAAATCTACCATTCCGTCAGCGATAAGGGCCAAGAAGCCGGCGTCCTCAATAGCCTGGCCAACGTCTACGCGGAACAGGGAAACTTGGCCGAAGCAAAAACGGCATACGAATCTGCCTTGGATACCTGCCGCATGATTGGCAATCAAAGTTGTGTGGCGGGGGCTCTCGACAACATTGCCAGTGTGCTCGGCGACCTGGGTGACCCCGCGGAAGCCCACAAGCTCACCCTAGATGCCTTGAAAATTTTCCGCGAGATTGGCGATTCTACCGGAGAAGGAGAAGCTCTCAACAATATCGGCGGTCAGTATGTGGCGGCAGGTAACTATTCCGCTGCTGCAGACGCTTTCGAACAATCCCTGAAAATATGGCGCAAGAAAAATGATGTCGCTGACATTAGCATCTCACTCCACAACCTGGGCGAAATTCGCCTCGCGCTTGGCCAACTCTCCGAAGCCCGCGCCAATTATCAGGAAGCATTTACCATCGCTCGCGATTCCGGCCAAGCCGGCAAATCCGCGTACCCGCTCTTCGGTTTGGGACAAGTTCTTCTTGCCGAAGGAGATCTTGCCGGGTCAAGGGAAAAGTTTGAACAGGTCCTGGCTCTGAGCAATTCCGCCGCGGATAAGCATCAGCAATCCAACGCCATTCTAGGCCTCGGCCAGATTTTGTTGCGACAAGGAGATCTCGCGGCTGCGCGTCAGAAAGCCGAACAATGCTTGGCCATTCGAAAAGAAATAGGCGAAAAGGCAACTGCGGCAGAGAGCATGCTCATAGTTGCGCAAATCGCCATGGAAGAACGGCGCTTCTCGGATGCAGAGTCCTCTACCCGCCAGGCAACGGACGAGTTTCGCGCCGAAAAAATCCAGGAAGACGAACTTCAAGCCCGAGCGCTGCTTGCCCGCGCATTGCAAGCACAAGGCAAAAACGGCGAAGCGCGCAAGCAACTGGAAGCCGCGGGCGCCATCGCTTCGCGAAGTCTTGTGCCCGAATCGCGTCTTAATTACACCATCGCCGCTGCCCAGGTTCAAAGCGCCGCCGGTGCGTCCGCCGAAGCCTCCAAAAGGCTGGAAGCCGCAATCGCAGAAGCCTCCAAACTTGGCTTCATCGGATACCAGTTCGATGCTCGCCTTGCCCTCGGCCAACTCGAGCTAAAATCCGGTAATGCGGCTGCTGGCCGCGCCCGCCTCGCCTCTCTCGAAAAAGAAGCTCGCGCCAAAGGTTACCTTCTGATTGCCCGCCAGGCCGCCGCCGGCGCCTGACTAACAAGTGAAACTGGTTCTCGGCCAAGGTATTGCGGAAACAAAGCGACAAAATTGTTGCCCCCAAGGCATTTACAACCTTCAAAGCCTTTAGCAAATCGATTTATCTGCAGGGGGCACAAGGACAGAGACTAACGCGATAGACTTCAGTCCGGGAGTAAAGAAATGTCAAGTCAGAATACCGATCGTTCCCCCGGACGATCACTTCTCCGCGAGACTTCGCTTCTGCTAAACGAGCCGGATGGCCATCCGCGCCTCTGTGGTCGGGACTTGCATAGTGTATGCACTAGATCCTGTAGTAGCGTCAATACCGCCAAGCTATCAAATCTCTCTCATACATCTATCCCATTAAGCTATTGATACACCATATGTTATTATGTTTTTGATTCTAGGGCGGTCTGCTATACAATGCCCGAATCGCGGCGACTCTCTTGTTCCGGCCCTTCTTATGAGCGATACTCCCCGCCCTCGCCCTACGGTCCGCTTCGGCGACTATGAACTGGATTTACATCGCCAGGAACTTCGCAAACATGGCATCCGCCTGAAGCTTCAGGAGCAACCCTACCAGATCCTACAAGTTCTTACCGAGCGGCCAAGCGAACTGGTCACACGCGAAGAACTTCAGCGGCGCCTTTGGCCCTCCGATACCTTCGTTGATTTCGAACATGGTCTCTACAACGGCATCAAGCGGCTCAGGGAAATTCTCTCCGACAGCGTTGAAAATCCACGCTACATCGAAACCGTTCCCCGCCGCGGCTACCGTTTCATCTGCCACGTTGAACGAGTCAACCAGGGAGTACACCGCGAACATTTTGTAAATTTGCCAGCCCTCGACGCTGAGCAGGGGCTTCCTAATCAGCCTTTCCCTCCTCTACAACAAAACTCCGGGCCACCAGAGGTCTCGATCCTGCCCAGAAATTTGCAGGATCCCTTTCGATTGCCGCCTCGGAAAAATCTTGTTGCGGCACTCACCATTTTTGTCTTCGCAATCGTCACCTTTTTCGCGGTCAATCATCTGCTCCGCTCCTCTTCCGCTTCCGTTCGCGTTCCGATGATGGTTGTCCTGCCTTTTGACAACCTAACGGGCGATCCAGATCGCGATTTCGTCAGCGATGGCTTTACCGAGGAAATGATCGCGCAGCTCGGTCAGTGGAACCGCGGCCAGATGCTCGTCATCGCCCGCACCTCGGCGATGAGTTATAAAGGCAGCTCCAAATCCGTAAAGGACATCTGCGGCGAATTGGGCGCAAGTTATGCGCTAGAAGGAAGTATTCGCCCCGCCCACGATGGCCTTCTCGTCACTGTCGAACTCATTCGCGCCGATGATCAAACCACTGTTTGGGCACATGAATACACTCGCTCCATCGGCGATTTAACATCTCTGCAAGCGGAAGTCGCTCAGGAAATCGCCAATGGCATTGAGCTCAAGCTTTCCAGTTCCGCCGCGCTCGAGGCTTCCCACCGCCCACCGCTCGTTTCTGAATCCTACGAACTCTATCTGCGGGGCCGTTACAATGCGGCGAAGCGCACTCGCGAAGGTCTTCTAGCGGCGGCCAACGACTTCCAAAATTCCTTGGCCAAGGACTCCACATTCGCACCGTCCCACGCTGCCCTTGCCGAAGTCTACATGCACTTGAGCAACTATCATTTCCTGCCGCCCGGAGAATCCATTCCCAAGGCCAAACAAGCCGCTGCCAAAGCGTTGGAACTGGATAAGGACCTGGCACAAGCGCACGCGACGCTCGCGGTCATTCGTTTCTACAATCTCGAACGTGAAGGAATTGAGCCCGAGTTCCAGAAAGCCATCTCTCTCAACCCGGGTAATGCCGACGGCATTCACTGGTACGCGCTCTACCTGGCTGCGAATGGTCGCAAAGAAGAATCGTTTGTCGAAATCCGTCTGGCCCGTGCCTTGGATCCCAAGTCCGCCATCATCAATTCCAACGTCGCCTGGTGTTACTATCTGGCCGGCGATTATTCCCGCGCCATTCAGGCCGCAAAAGACGCGTTGCAAGTCGATCCGAAATTCGGCATTGCCCGCGGCTACTTGGGCCAAGCCTATCTGGAAAAAGGGGATTACTTGTCCGCGATCGAATCCCTACGTGAGTACGTCTCTCTCGATCCGGAGAATCTTACGCGTAAAGCGGAATTGGCTAGTGCCTATGGCCGTGCAGGGCAGCAAACCGAATGGGAGAACGTTCACGCCGAATTCCTCAAAAAACAGGACTCCCAATATATTTCCCCTTACGATTGGGCCATGCTTTATACCGGCGCACGCGACAAACCGCAAACTGTCTTCTGGCTTCAGAAAGCGTTTGAGCAGCGAAATGGCCGCCTGGTCAATCTAAAGTTGCACCCACAATTTGCCTTTCTCGATGGCGACCCCGAATTTGCCCAGCTTACCGCTCAGCTCCCCTAACCTTCAGCAGCCTGACCTGATGTTTTTTGCGTGGTTGGCCACTAAGCTGGCTCTTGGTTTTCTGGCAGCTTCGATTTTTCTCTTTTCTCTTCGGTGCTCGTTTTCAAGGAGGCGGGTTTTCTCTCGCCTGTGTAGGCGTGCAACACCGCTTACACAGGCGCGCGCGATCAATAGATTTTGCGCTTATCTTCTATTTTCTGCTATTGCCCGGTTCGGTTCGGTGCGACTGGTTCTTGGGTTTGTTTTTCTCGCGGACCGCTCCACCCGCCCGCCCAACAAAGCGAATCCAACTCAATCAATGTCCCAAAAATTTTTCAACCTTCGAAATCTCCGCGTCCGCAAGATCGAAATATTTCCGCGCACTCGTCGTGTCCTGAGCCTTCAGCGCGGCATTTCCCTTTGCCACATACAATTGCATGCGTTCCGCGGAACCTGCGATGTCCGCGCGCAGGTTGTAGCCGGCGGCCATCTGTTGCTTCCGCATAGTCTCCACACTCTGGCTCACGGTAGAAGCCCGAACATTCAGCTTGTCCGCTTCGTCTTCCAGTTTTGCAAGTTCTTCCGGCGAGGGCCCTGGCGGTATAGTCGGCGTCGCCTGCGCGTTAGCAGCTCCACTTTGCCCGCTTGCGTTGCCCTGACCTCCGCGCCACGGCTTTGGATTGCCGCCATTGTCGCCACGCGCGGTGCGGCCGCCGCCATTGGTCGATTCTTTTCCGCTGCCTTTTCCCGCGCCTGGACCAAGAGTCGAGGAGCTGCTGGTGTCACCAGATGCACTGGTATCAGCCCCAGATGGCGGTATCCCGCCATTCGCGGGACCATTCGGTTGTGTCCCCCCCGTTGATGCATCGTGCGGCGCAGCCGTATTCGTGGGCAGTGTGTCTTGTTGCGGCGGTTGTCCAGATCCTGGTGATCCCCCAGAAGGAAACGCGGATTGATTCGGATCCGCGTGCGTCTGCGTCTTCCGCGGAATATAGATTCCCGCTGCGATCAACACTCCCACGCCCAGGATGGCGCCCAGCGCGATCCATAGTCCCCGGCCGGACGTAGCCACGGCAGCAGCGGGCATCGTTATCCCCGCGGGTATGGATGGCGCTGCAACGTTGGGCGAGGCACTCGCAGCCATCCCCGGCGCCGGCGTTTGCACAGGAATCCCAACCGTGGGCACCCGCGCAGGAGTCGCCGAAGGCTGTGCAAAACTTTCCCCGGATGTTGATCTCGCCGGAAGCGGATCCACAATCGTCTCAGCCGCCGAAATCGACGGCGACGCTGACGCCCCGGTCGTCATTGTCGTGTTTGACGACGGAAGTGCGCTCACCGGCACGCTCTTCAGCGCCGCGCGAAATGCGTCCGCACTCTGGAATCTCTCGACCGGATCCTTCGCCATGGCTATCATAATAATTTCATTCAGGGCCGGCGGCAGGTCGCTGCGTAGCGTAATCGGTGCGGCCGGCAATTCTTTCAAATGCGCGGTCATCAGCGAATAGTGCGAGTCGCCCTTGAACGGCAATTGTCCCGTTAATAATTCATACAGAGATACCCCGTAGGAATAAATATCCGACCGCGCATCCGCCGCTTCGCCGCGCACCTGCTCCGGCGGCATGTAGTTCAACGAACCAATCGTCGTTCCCGTGTTTGTCAGCGCATGATCGCTGCTCGATCTCGCGATCCCGAAATCCATCAGTTTCACTACGCCCGCTGACGTCAGCATCATGTTCGCCGGCTTGATGTCGCGATGAATGATGTTCTGTTTGTGCGCGTAACTGAGCGCTGAAAGTATCTGATCCGAAAAATTCACCGCGGCCGCGGTGGAAATAGGCGCGCGCGCGATCCGGTTTGCCAGCGTCTCGCCCTCTACGAACTCCATAATCATCACCAACTGATTTTCGTAAGTGAGCGCCGTTCGCAGCGCCGCAATGTTCGGATGATTCAACGTCCCCAACAACCGGATTTCGCGCAGAAATCTGTCTGCCAGTCCCTGATTCGAGGTCAGATCGGGCAGCAGGATCTTCATCGCCTCAATCCGGTCGCAAATCACGTTCCGTACCTTATATACTTTGCCCATACCTCCCATCCCCAGGATGGAAAGGATTTCGTAATCGCCGATATGCTGGCCGGTGGTAAATTCCGCGGTCATATCGCCTCCGGTGACTTTAACTTAACCCCCGACTTGCCCCCCAACTGATTCTGAGGATACACCAAAAAACGCAGCCCGGAATACCAAGAGCCCGCAGCAAGGAGCGCCAGCGGGCTCTTCCAAAGCTCACAGCTTATTTCCCAATCACGGACTCTTGACCACGTCTCCCACCTTTGCAGGTCCGGCTCCCGCGTAAGTCGCCGTGGACGAATCGTCATCTGCATCTGTCACCGTCGCTGAACCCACTTTGTCCTCCACGGACTTGATCACTTTCCCCGTCGCGGGATCTTTGACCGTGCGTACCTGCCGGCTCACTACTAATACATCGCCCACATGCACACCGGTTTTCTTTCCTACGTTCAGGATCAACGTGTTCCCCGAAACGTCCGCAACCAGTCCATTCACCGCCAGCTTGAGCTTTGGTATTTTCTCGGAAGCGGCATTCAGTTGCGCTCCGGTATCATCCACCGCCTTGTGAACCGCTTCGCCCAGGATGGTATTGGCAAAATTGCTGCTGCCCATGTCCAGGCCTCCGCCACCG
>Ga0209526_10000763_pt1 | contig 21172 bp, 20 predicted proteins | sample JacPinW_OM2H0_M1_FD_188566 | JGI IMG/M metagenome (GOLD analysis project Ga0209526, IMG submission 188566) | Forest soil microbial communities from Algoma, Ontario, Canada - Jack Pine, Ontario site 1_JW_OM2H0_M1 (SPAdes) (version 2) | ecosystem: Environmental > Terrestrial > Soil > Boreal... | reverse complement strand
GGCCCGGCTTGGGAACCGGTACGTTCATCGAGGCAACCTTAAGGCCCGCGCTGGTTACCCTCATCCGGTGAGCCGCATCCCCGCGACGCAGCTGCGCGATGCCGTGCTCGACCCGGGGTCGTTCGTCAGCTGGGACACCGCGCCGCTCGAGGTGGCAGCCGACGCCCAGTACGCGCGCGAGCTGGCCGAAGCCCGCGCGGTGACCGGCCTCGACGAGGCGGTTCTCACGGGGGAAGGCCGGGTGCATGGCCGTCGGGTCGCGGTGATCGCGTCCGAATTCGACTTCCTCGCAGGCTCGATCGGCGTCGCGGCCGCCGAACGGATCACCGCCGCGGTGGAGCGCGCGACGGCGGAGCGGGTACCGCTGCTGGCGTCGCCGAGCTCGGGCGGAACCCGAATGCAGGAGGGCACGGTCGCGTTCCTGCAGATGGTCAAGATCGCCGCCGCCGTCGAGCAGCACAAGCGTTCGCACCTGCCATACCTGGTGTACCTGCGGCACCCGACGACGGGCGGAGTGTTCGCGTCGTGGGGTTCGCTCGGGCATGTGACGATCGCCGAGCCGGGCGCGCTGATCGGGTTTCTCGGCCCACGGGTGTACGAGCACCTCTACGGGGAGCCGTTCGCACCCGGGGTCCAGACGGCCGAGAACCTTCAACGTCACGGCGTGATCGACGGCGTGGTGCCGCTGAGATGGCTGCGCCGAACACTGGAGCGTGCGCTGAAGGTCACCGTCGACCCGCCGGGCGCGCCGCCGGTGCCGTCGCCTGCCGAGCCGACGCCGGAGGTGGGAGCGTGGGAGTCGGTGATCGCGTCCCGGCGCCGCGACCGGCCCGGCGTCGGACACCTGCTCAGGCATGGCGCCACTGAACGGGTGCTGCTCTCTGGCACCGGTCAAGGCGATGCGGCCACCACCCTGCTCGCCCTGGTGAGGTTGGCCGGGCAGCCTGCGGTGGTCCTCGGCCAGCAGCGCGCGGTCGGCGCGACGGTCGGTCCGGCGGCGCTGCGCGAGGCGCGCCGCGGGATGGCGCTGGCGGCCGGCCTGCGGTTGCCCCTCGTTCTGGTGATCGACACCGCCGGGCCGGCGCTGTCGGCCGAAGCGGAACAGGAGGGCCTCGCCGGCGAGATCGCGCGGTGTCTGGGCGATCTGGTCACACTGCCGACGCCGACGGTGTCGGTCCTTCTCGGGCAGGGCAGCGGCGGCCCGGCGCTGGCGATGGTTCCCGCGGACCGGGTGCTGGCCGCCTTACACGGCTGGCTGGCACCGCTGCCGCCGGAGGGCGCCAGCGCGATCGTGTACCGCGACACCGCGCACGCGCCGGAACTCGCTGCCGCGCAAGGCATCCGGTCCGCCGACCTGCTGGCGTCAGGGATCGTCGACGCGATCGTGCCCGAGCACCCCGACGCCGCCGAGGAGCCCATCGAGTTCACCAAGCGCCTGTCAAAGGCCATCGCCGCCGAGCTGGCCGCGCTGCGTGGAGTGCCGGACAACCAGCGCTATGCCAGCCGGTTGACGCGCTATCGCCAGATCGGGCTGTGCCGATAGCCAGCCGTCACCACTGGTTGTGCGGCTGCTGCGGCTGCGACGGGGGGGATTGCGGATACGCCCCCTGCGCGGGAGCACCGCCGTAATACGGCTGCTGCGGCGGACTCGGCTGCGCGGGCTGCTGCGGAGGCTGGCCGTACGTGCCTGCCTGGCCGTAGTAGCCGTACTGGGGCTGTTGGGAACGTTGGGGCGGCTTCACGATGCCCGATGCGAACAGCAGAGCGGCAATCGCGAGCGCGGCCTGCAGGAACGACGTGACCAGCACAATGATCAGGCCGAGGCCGATATTCGCCTCGCCCGGAAGGGCGAGCATCTGGAACAGCAGCGAGACGAAACCGACGACGGACAGACTTGTCACGACGCCGTCGTTGATCTCCTGCTTCGGCAGCATGCCCAGGGCCGCCACCAGCGCCGCAGCGAGCAAGAGAGAAATACTCACAACGCCGTTCGTTGCGAAGAAATTGTAGGAGGCACTTATCGAGATGGATTCACCGCCGAACTGTGCGGAGGAACCACTGATGTACGGCGCGAACCCCGCGAAGAAACTGATGACGCCCAGCGCGATGACGCCGATGTGCAGGAAGAACGGCAGGCCTTTGCCTTCGCCGGGCGCGGGCGCGGCGCCGTAGCCCGGCGCCGGTGGGCCATAGCCCGGCGTGCTGGGTCCCTGCGGAGGGCCGCCGTAACCGCCCGGGCCGGTCGAGTAGGTCATGAAATTGCTCCTTATCCAGGACACGCCGCGGCGGCGTGTCCGTCATCGGGTGCTCACTGCGCGCCGCACCGTTCACCGACTCTATCCCTACATCCGGTTGCCACCTGCCAGCATTCCCCACGGCCGACTACTGGGAAACCATGCCAAACCCGGTGGCATGCTGGGCACATGGGGCCTGTGCTGCATTTCGCCGGAAGCTTCTGGTGGCTGATCTTCCCGCTGGGCGGAGTGATCGGCGGCGGCGTGCGAGCGATCGCCGCGGCTAACGAGCGGCGGGCCAACCGCCGTCTGGAGCGTTACCGGATCAAGCAGCAAACCAAGATCGCGATCGCCGAAGCCTCCGGCCGCACGCGCAGCAACGCCGCGGCGAATCGCCGAGAAATGACGAGAGTGCTCGAGGAGCACAGCCGAACCGACGCCAAGTGGCTGGACTACGAGCTCGACATCGCGAAGCTCCTCGACTTCCCAATGATGACCGACGTGCGCAATGCGCTGACAATCGAATTCCACAAGGCCAAGCGCCGCGCCGACCTGCTGCGGCCGGAGACGGTCGACGACCTGATGGGCGACCGCGATGCCCAGGGCCAATACCGCGACGCAGTCGCCGAGTACGTCAGCGCGTTCGACATCGCCGAGACCGAGGCGATTCGGCGGCGCCGCAGCGACTTCTCGTCGGAGGATCAGCAGCGGATCGCGCGCGCCCAGAGCCTGATGCGGCTTGCGACCGACAGCGGCGCGACCGCGCAGGAACGGCAGAGTGCATACAGTCGCGCCCGCAAGGAACTCGACGGGCTGGTCGCGTTGCCCGCGATGACGCGCGCGAGCATCGAACGCAAGATCGCCGGCGAGATCCAGGCCTGAAGGTTTACCTCGGCTCGCCTACAGCGAGGCGCGGCGGTCAATCGCGCAGCAGGTGTTGCGGTTGACGGATCGGCTGAGGGGGCTGGCCACGCTGCCGCGCAGCCTGACCTGGCAGTTGTCCGGTCTGGTGTACCGCTGACGCTTGTGAGTTCACTCGTGTGGAATCAGGCCGGGCGGGGCGGCGGCATCGAGAAGGCGCTTGAGCTCACGTTGCTGGGCGCTGGTCAGATTGGCGAGCACCTGCTGGTCGGCCACCCGCACGGCCGCTTCCGCGCGCTCGAGCAAGGCCTTGCCTTTGGACGTCAGCGCAGCGGGCAGCGCCCGTCCCGATGAGACGGATGCGGGCCGGGCCACGATGCCGCGGTCTTGCAGAGCCCGCAGCACGTTGTTCATCGCCTGCGGCGACACGTTCGCGTCACGGGCCAACTCCGCGTTGGAGCGCCCGGGCACCATCGACAGGATCCGCAGGCACACGAACTCTCCCAACACCAGCCCGAGCGGCTGCAACTGCGCAGTCGCCGCGGGGCGCAGCGCCGCCATGATGCGGTACATCAGGTACCCCAGCGGCTGATCGTCGGCATTCGTCATATCAACCATCTTGACATATATCAACCGCGTTGATATGCATGAGGGCATGACTACCACACCACAAGAATTCGAATTCGAGTCGGCCTACCGCGGAGAGGTTGCGCAGCTGGGCGTGGGCGCCCGGCCACCGTGGAGCATCGACGAACCGCAGCCGGAACTCGCCGCCCTGATCGATGAGGGCAGGTTCCACGGCGACGTCCTCGATGTGGGATGCGGCGAGGCGGCCGTATCCCTGCGGCTGGCGGAACTGGGCTACACCACTGTCGGACTTGACCTTTCACCCACCGCGATCGAGCTTGCCCGGGCGGCGGCCGCCAAGCGAGGGCTCACCAGCGTGACCTTCGAAGTCGCCGACATCAGTTCGTTCACCGGCTACGACGGCAGGTTTTCCACGATCGTCGACAGCACGCTGTTCCATTCCATTCCGGTCGAGTCGCGCGACGGCTACCAGCGTTCGATCGTGCGCGCCGCCGCACCCGGTGCGTCGTACTTCGTGTTGGTCTTCGATCGCGCGGGCATGCCCAACGGGCCGGCGAATCCGGTGACGGAGGACGAACTGCGCGACGTGGTGTCCACGTACTGGACCATCGACGAGATCCGCCCTGCCCGCATTCACGCCAACGTGCCCGACGGTGTCACGGCGATGCCCGACGTCGAGCTGAGGGATGAGCCCAACGGCCGCAAGTCGATTCGCGCGTGGCTGTTGACTGCGCACCTCGGCTGAGCAGCTAAAGGGCTGACGTGCAGGCGATTACGTCACGCCAATGACTCGACCCACGCCTGGTGTAGCGAGGCATAGTGTCCGTCGGCTCGCCGGATGAGTTCTGCCGGCGAACCGTCCTCGACGATGCGGCCGTGCTCCAGCACCAGCACCCGGTCTGCTATCTGCACTGTCGAGAGTCGGTGGGCGATGACCAGGGCGGTCCGGTCGGCCAGCACCGTCGCCAGCGCCCGCTGCACCATCCGCTCGCTGGGAACGTCCAGCGACGACGTGGCCTCGTCCAGGATCAGCACGTCCGGATCGGCGAGAAATGCGCGGGCGAACGCGACGAGCTGGCGCTGACCTGCTGACAGCCGGCCACCGCGGCGGGCCACGTCGGTGTCATAGCCATCCGGCAGCGCAGCGATGAACCGGTCAGCGCCGACCGCAGCCGCGGCCGCGCGGATCTGCTCGTCGGTGGCGTCCGGGCGGCCGAACCGGATGTTGTCGGCGACCGTCCCGTCGAACATGAAGTTCTCCTGGGTGACCATCACGACGTGACGGCGCAACTCGGTCTGCGCGATGTCACGCAGGTCGATGCCGTCCAGCGTCACCGATCCGGACGTCGGGTCATAGAACCGCGCGATGAGCTTGGCGATGGTGGTCTTACCGGCGCCCGTGGTGCCGACCAGCGCAACGGTCTGTCCGGCCGGAACGGAGAAGGTGAGCGGTGGAAGCACAAGCCGGTCCGGTACATAGGAGAACCGCACCTCGCGGAAGGCGACATCGCCGCGAACGGATCTCAGTGCGACCGGTCGCGCCGGGTCCTCGATGCCCGGGCGCTCGGCAAGCACACCGGCCAGCTTCTCCAGTGCCGACGCCGCTGACTGGAACGTATTGAAGAACTGCGAGATATACTGCATCGGCTCGAAGAACATCCGCAGGTACAGCAGAAAAGCCGCGAGCGTGCCGATGGTCATCTGCCCGTGCAGGACACGGTATCCGCCGTAGAGCAACACCACACCCGTGGTGATGTTGCCGACCAGCTTGACTCCCGGCATGAAGATCGCGAGCAACCGGAAACTCTGTTCGTTGATGTCCCGGTAGCGGCCGGCGACATCTTCAAAGATCTCCTGGTTACGCGGCTCGCGCCGATACGCCTGCACCGCCTTGATGCCGGTCATGGTCTCGACGAACTGAACAATGACCAGAGCGGCGCTCTCTCGCACCTTCCGGTACGTCTTGGCGGATTCGTCGCGGAACCACCAGATCAACGCCACCAGCACGGGAAAGGCCGCGAGGCACATCAACCCGAGCCGGACGTCCAGCGTGACGAGCAGGATCGCCGTCCCGACCAGGGTGAGCGCCGCGGTGATCAGGCCGTCGAAGCCAGTCTCCAGCATGTCCTGTATCGCCTCGACATCGTTGGTGGACCGGCTCACCACCCGGCCGGACGTGTACCTGTCGTGGAACGCGACGTCGAGCCGCTGGAAGTGGCGGAACACCCGCCGTCGCAATTGCACGAGCACCTTCTGGCCGATACGGCCGGAACGTCGGAGGAAGAACATCCGGCTGGTGGCCTGAACGAGCACCACGACGCACAAGGCGCCGACGATGACCACGAGCTCACGTGCCGAGCCGCCCGCGGCGATCGGTGGAATACCGTGATCGATGCCGCGCTGGACCAACAGCGGAACCGAAAGGCGGGCAACGTTTTCGACCACGACAATGACCGCCAAGAGCGCCACCGCCGCACGGAACGGCCGCAACAGAGAAGCCAACAGGGCGCGAGCCTCACGGCGCAGCGGCAGGTTCTCGTCGGTGGGAGCGTCATCGTCGCGGCTGTCTTCGACACGACCGCGCCAAAGATCGGCGTCGTCGTCGGGGACCTCGATCTGGCCGATGTCGGTGGCGGTCATCGGGTTTCGGCCTCAGCCGTGGCGAACCGGCGCGCATTGCCCGTCTCGCAGGCGGCGTCGGAGGCGTCTACGGAGGCCTCCTGCTCCTGATACACGTGGCAGAGCCTGCTGCGCTGCTCGTCGTCCTCCCACGTGCAGCTTCGCGCAACGTTGTCGTCGAGTTCGTCGTCGGCGGCCAGCAGGTAGCGATACTGCGGTACCCGGGCGAGCAATTCGGCGTGCGTGCCCAGATGGGTGATGGTCCCGTTCTGCAGCAGCGCCACCTTGTCTGCGAGCAGGACGGTGGACGCCCGGTGTGCGACCACGATGCCGGTGACCCCGTGCAGGACCCTGCGCAGCGCGTCGGTGACGGTCGCCTCGGTGTGCACATCGAGCGCGGACAGGGTGTCGTCCAGCACCAGGATTCTCGGGGCTGCGAGGATGGCCCGCGCGAGCGACAGGCGCTGCCGCTGGCCGCCGGACAGCCTCATGCCCTGCTCACCGATGCGGGTCTGAAGGCCGAACGGCAGGTCGTAGACGAACTGCGCCGCGGCGATGTCGATCGCCTGGCGCAGCTGCGTGTCCGTCGCGTCGGGGCTACCCAGCCGCAGGTTTTCCGCGACCGACATCGAAAACAGCGTCGGGTCCTCGAACGCGGTGGCCACCACCTGACGCAGCGCGGGTAGCGACAGATCGCGAATGTCGCGACCGTCGATGCGAATCTCACCCTCGGTGACGTCATAGAGCCGCGACAGCAGTGCCGCCAGCACCGATTTGCCCGACCCCGTGGGACCGACCAGCGCGAGGGTCTCACCGGGTTCGACGGTCACGCTCACATGCCGCAGTGCCCACGCCCCGTCTTCAGGTGTGTCGGGAAAGCGGAAGCCGACGTCGATCATTTCCAGGCGCCCGCCGCTCGGCGCGTCGACCCGCGGGCCGTCGGCGATCTCGCGCGGCGAGTCGAAGATCTCGGCAATCCGGTTCGCGGCGGTCATCGATTCCTGAGTCATCGACAACAGGAAGCCCAGCGACGCGACGGGCCAGACCAACGACAGCATCATCGTGATGAAAGCAACCAGCGTGCCCATCGTCACGAAGCCGTGCCCCGCCGCATATGCGCCGAAGCCCAGCACCACGATGAGCGTCAGATTGGGGATGATCTCCAACAGCGTCCAGAATTTCGCCGTCACCGAAACCTTGGCGAGCTGGGTGTCATACAGCCTGGTGGCTTGCTCGTCGAACCGGTCGAAGACGTAATCCTCCCGGCCGAACGATTTCACCACTCGCACGCCGAGGGCGGATTCTTCGACATGGGTCGCGACATGACCTGACTGGTCCTGCGCCTGCCGCGAAACCCGGGTGAAGTCCCGCTGAAAGTGCAGCACGGTGGCCGCGATCGGCACGATCGACGCCAGGACGATGACGCCCAGCGGCCAGTACATGGCCAGCAGAATGGCGGTCACGACGGTGATCTGAATGATGTTCAACAGCACGAATACCAGCCCGAACGACAGGAACCGGCGAATGGTGGACAGGTCGTTCATCACTCGCGACAGCAGCTGCCCCGACTGCCACCGGCCGTGAAATGACATCGGCAGGATCTGCAGCCGGGCGTAGAGATCTTTGCGGATGTCCGCCTCCACCCCCATGGTGGCGCGAGCGACCAGCCAGCGCCTGATGAACCAGAGCACCGCCTCAGAGATCCCGATGCCCATCGCCGCGGCGCCGAGTATCCACAGACCCCGAAGGTCGCGATGGGCCACCGGCCCGTCGATCACGGCTTTGGTCATCAGCGGGATCGCCACGGTGGCGCCAAGGCTGACGATCGCCACCGCCACCATCGCCGTCCATCGCGCCCGGTACGGCGCCAGGTATGGAAGCAGCCGCCACAGATCCGAACTCGCCCGCCGGCGCGCAGGTGCGGGCGCGATTGCCGGCGTGGGGGCCAGAGGTGCATGAACGTCAGTCACGGCGGTTCCGATTTTCCCATGGGCGGCACATGAATAGCGCAACGCCGAGCGCCGCCACCCGCCGGTGCGGGGCGCTCCACGAAGGAGACTCGATACTCATCGACCCCACGGTAGAAGCTCAACAATAGTTGAGGTCAACTGATTCCCCGCGTTCGCGTCCGCGTTCGCGCCCACTGGGCCCGCACCCGGGTCACACGAAGCCGAGATAGCCAACCAGTCCGGCGGCCAGCACGACAATCAGGGGATTCAGCTTGGTGAAGAATATGAAGATCGCCGCGCAAATCGCGGTGAGCGAATAGGCGCGCCAATCGTGATCGGCTGCGCGGCTCATCACCAAAGAGCTCGCCAGTATCAGGCCCACCGTGAGCGGCGCGAAGCCTTTCTCAACGGCATATCGTAATCGGGATTTCTGCGCCTTTTGCCAGAAAAGCGTGAGCACATAAACCAGTATCGCCGCCGGAATGATCATCGAAATGGTGGCGATGATACCGCCAAGAATTGCGCCGGGGACGCCGCCGACCTCCAGCCCCGCGGCATAGCCGACGAGCGTGACGATCAGAATGCTCGGCCCGGGCGCGGCCTGGGAGATGGAGAATACGTCGGCGAATTGGGAGTTCGTCAGCCAGTGGTGCCCGTTCACCGCTTGCAAGTGCATGTCGGGCAACACCGCATTTCCGCCGCCGATCGACAGCAGCGACAGTGCGCCGAACATCGCCGCAATCTGAAGGTAGGTGTTCACACGGCGCTTTTCCGCGGCCACGCCCAGATCAGGCTCAGCGGTGCGACAATGGCGAGAACTATCGGAAGCGGCCACCGCAGGATGCCATTCAGGACGAAAGTCGCGGCGAAAAGCAGAATGGGGATCAGTCCGTTCAGGCACTTCTGCCCGGTCTTGATCGCCATCGCCAACGTCAGCGCCACGGCGGCCGCGGACGCGCCATGAAGAACGCTCTTCACCGCGGGCACCTCTTTGAAACGGAAATATATGTACCCCATCACCAGGACGAAGACGACGGGCATCAGACACAGCCCGACCAGCGCCGCCGCCGCGCCCGGGATGCCACCCAACTTGGTCCCGACGAAGACCGCCATGTTCACCTGATTGGCGCCGGGCAGGATCCGGCACATCGTCAGGGCGCTGAGAAACTCCTCTTCACCCATCCAGTGCTTCTCGACCACCAGCACTTCCCGCGACCATGCCGACAGCCCGCCACCGAACGACGCGATGGCAATGTGATTGAACGTCCACGCCAGTTCGGCAAGCGAAACCTTCTCGCGCGGTGGCTCTGTCTCACTCATGCATGAGATCTTTGTCGTGCGGGAAATCGTCCTCGTGATGGGTGGACGGATCGAGCGGATCCGGGGGATCGTAGTGATGGGACAGGTCCCAGTCGGTCTCGAAGACCTGCTTCAACCGCGCGATGACTTCAGGGTCGGTTATCGTGATGCCCAGTTCGCGACGCATGTCAAAAGCGCTGCGGTCGATATTCATCGAGCCAAGCAACGCACGTTCGTCGTCGGCGATCAGCAACTTGGCGTGAACCCGCAAGTTTTTCTGCTTGTGCACCTTGACGCCGAACCGCCGCAATGTCCGCAACGACGCGAAGGTATCGAGAATGTCCCATTCGCTGATGCCGTGCCGGCCACCGCACAGGACGTGCACCCTGACGCCGCGATCGGCGGCGGCCGCGATGTGGTCAAGAATGACTGCATCGACATATTTGGGATGCTGGATATCGAGCCGCTCGGCGGCGGTATCGATGAACTGGGCCATGTGATAACGCGAATTTGAATTGCTCCAGAGCAGCCCTGCGTATGTCGAACACGTCCAGTCGAGATGCTGCCAATCGGCTTCGAAAACTTCGGTTATCTGGGCGACTCGATGTGGTTGCTCCGTAATGATGCCATAGTCGCGCGTCAGGGAAAAATACTTTTCGCAGAGATTAAAGGTGGCGACGAGTGCAGCCTTTCCGTCCACTACCATCGATTTCTCATGGGTGACGTAGAACTTGGGGTTGGCCCACTGGACATTTACCCCGGCCTTCTCGAACGTCTCGAAAGTCTCGTCATTGGCACGGTCACCGCCCGACCGTGCCGGGTTGAGCATGACGCGCACATTGACGCCTGCATTCTTGCGGTCGATGACCGCCTGTATGAAACTTTCCTCGGTAAACGTGAATTGCTTAATCAGGAGAGATTCTTCCGCGGATAGGATGAATTCGCGGACGGGTTGTAAGCCGTCATCGGGCTCTACAATCAGGCGGGGCGCAAATGGGAGCATAAGGACCGAATGGTAGCACCAGTACAATATCGTCGCTTTGCTTTCAAACGAATTTATGGCTTGTCGTGACGAGCGTGGCCGGGACCGGGGTGGCCGCACCCCGCGCCGCCCGCACGCGCCTCCGTCGGCGGCGGGGGTTCATCAGGCAAGATTGCGTGCATGGACGCTAGTGTCGCCTCGCCCAAGGTGCTCGTCGTGGACGATGACCCCGACGTCCTCGCATCGCTCGAGCGTGGACTGCGGTTGTCCGGGTTCGACGTGTTCACCGCGGTCGACGGCGCCGAGGCGCTGCGCAGCGCCACCGAAACCAGGCCCGACGCGATCGTGCTCGACATCAACATGCCGGTGCTCGACGGCGTCAGCGTGGTCACCGCGCTGCGCGCGATGGACAACGATGTGCCGGTCTGTGTGCTGTCGGCCCGCAGTTCGGTGGACGACCGGGTCGCCGGGCTGGAGGCGGGTGCCGACGATTACCTGGTGAAGCCGTTCGTGTTGGCCGAGCTGGTGGCGCGGGTGCGCGCCCTGCTGCGTCGTCGCGGGTCGACGGCGACGTTCAGCTCGGAGACCATCCAGGTGGGGCCGCTGGAGGTGGACATCCCGGGCCGGCGCGCGCGCGTGAACGGCGTCGACGTCGATCTGACCAAGCGGGAGTTCGATCTGCTGGCCGTGCTCGCCGAGCACAAGACGGCGGTGTTATCGCGCGCGCAGTTACTGGAGCTGGTCTGGGGCTATGACTTCGCCGCCGACACCAACGTCGTCGATGTGTTCATCGGATACCTGCGCCGCAAGCTGGAGACTGGCGGCGCCCAGCGGTTGTTGCATACCGTGCGTGGAGTGGGATTCGTCCTGCGAACACAGTGAGTGCCATGAATCGGCTATCGCGCATTTTCCGCCGTACCCCGTCGCTTCGGACCCGGGTGGCGTTCGCGACGGCAATCGGCGCCGCGATCGTCGTGCTGATCGTCGGGACCATCGTCTGGATCGGCATCACCAACGACCGGCGCGAGCGGCTCGACCGCCGGCTGGACGAGGCCGCGGGTTTCGCGATCCCATTCATCCCTCGCGGCCTGGGTGAGATCCCGAGATCGCCCAACGATCAGGACGCCGTGATCACGGTGCGCGGGAACGGTCAGGTGACGTCCAATTCGAACGTCACCCTCCCCAAGCTGGACGCCGGCTATGCCGACACCTACGTCAACGGGGTGCGATACCGGGTGCGCACGGTGGATATCCGCACACCCGAGGAGATGTCGGTAGCGGTGGGCGCGACGTACGACGCGACCATCGCCGAGACCAACAACCTGCACCGGCGGGTGATCCTCATCTGTCTGTTCGCGATCGGCGCGGCGGCGGTGCTGGGTTGGTTACTCGCGACGTTCGCGGTGCGGCCGTTCAAACACCTGGCGCAGCAGGCGCGCTCCGTCGACGCCGGAGACGAAGCGCCGGACGTCGAAATCCGCGGTGCCACAGAGGCGGTCGAGATCGCCGACGCCCTCAACGGCATGTTGCAGCGCATCTGGAAGGAGCAGGACCGCACCAAGTCGGCGCTCGAGTCCGCACGCGACTTCGCCGCGGTGTCGTCGCACGAGCTGCGCACGCCGCTGACCGCGATGCGAACCAACCTCGAGGTGCTGGCGACACTGGATCTGCCCGACGAACAGCGTAAGGAAGTGCTCCACGACGTGATCCGCACACAGTCGCGGATCGAGGCAACGCTGTCGGCGTTGGAACGGCTGGCTCAGGGCGAGCTGTCGACGTCCGATGACCACGTTCCCGTCGACATCACCGAGCTGCTCGACCGCGCCGCGCACGATGCGATGCGGATTTACCCGGAACTCGACGTGTCGTTGATGCCGTCGCCGTCGGTGATCATCGTCGGGCTGCCGGCCGGCCTGCGGCTCGCGGTCGACAATGCGATCGCCAACGCGGTCAAACACGGCGGAGCCACGCGCATCCAGCTGTCGGCGGTCAGCTCACGCGCCGGGGTGGAGATCGCCGTCGACGACAACGGCATCGGCCTTCCCGAAGAGGAACGCAAGGTCGTGTTCGACCGGTTCTCCCGAGGCTCAACAGCGTCGCAATCCGGGTCTGGGCTGGGTTTGGCGTTGGTCGCCCAGCAGGCCGAGTTGCACGGCGGCACGGCGTCGTTGGAAGCCAGCCCGCTGGGCGGAGCGCGGCTGCTGCTGCGGCTGCCCGGACCCGTGCCGCGGGCTGCGGACAGCCCGTCTTAACCGGTTACCGCGTCCCGAGCAGGTCGATGACGAAGATCAGCGTCTTGCCGGCCAGCCGATGCCCGGAGCCAGCGGGGCCATAGGCCTGTTCGGGCGGGATGGTGAGCTTTCGGCGGCCGCCGACCTTCATTCCGGGAATGCCGTCCTGCCAGCCCTGTATCAAGCCCCGTAGCGGGAATTCGATCGGCTGCCCGCGGCGCACGGAGCTGTCGAATTCCTCGCCGGTGTCGTACTCGACACCGGTGTAATGCACCTCGACGGTGCCGCCGGGGACCGCCTCCGCCCCGTCGCCGACGACGATGTCTTCGATGACGAGCTCGGTGGGCGCCGGGCCGGACGGGAAGTCGATCTCGGGTTTGTCTGTCACCGTCACCACGCTAGCGGGCACACTGATGATGTGGCAGAGGACAACGACACCCAGACGCGGATCAACAAGCTGGTGGCCGAGGAGAAGGACCTGCGGGCAAAGCTGCAGCGGGGCGAGATCAGCGGCGACGAGGAACATGCACGGCTGCGGACGGTCGAAACAGAGCTGGACCAGTGCTGGGACCTTTTGCGGCAGCGTCGCGCGCTGCGCGAGACCGGCGGTGACCCCAAGGATGCTCACGTGCGCTCGGCCGACGAGGTCGAGGGCTACCTGAACTGAGGGCCTACGACGCCGTCGTTGTCGGTGGCGGGCACAACGGTCTGGTCGCCGCCGCCTACCTGGGCCGCGCCGGCAGGCGGGTGTTGGTACTGGAACGCCTGGACCGGGTCGGCGGTGCGGCGGTCTCGGCGCGGCCGTTCGACGGCGTGGACGCCCGGTTGTCGCGCTACTCGTATTTGGTCAGTCTGTTGCCGCCGCGGATCGTCGACGAGCTGGACCTGTCGATTCGGCTGGCCCGGCGCCGCTATTCGTCCTATTCGCCCGACCCGCGGACCCGAGGTCGCACCGGCCTGCTGATCGGCCCGCACACTGGTATCGCTGAGGACTTCTACCGCCGCTGCGGTCTCCTCACCCGAGCGCTGTGGCCGACGATGACCGAGCCGCTGCCGACCCGCAGCCGGGCCCGGAAGCTGGTCGATGCCGACGCGTCCTGGCGGCTGATGGTCGAGGAACCGATCGGGCGCGCGATCACCAGCGCGGTGTCAGACGATCTGGTGCGTGGCGTGATCGCCACGGACGCGCTGATCGGAACGTTCGCCTCACTCGATGAGGACTCACTGCGGCAGAACGTCTGCTTCCTGTACCACCTGCTCGGCGGCGGCACCGGTGACTGGGACGTCCCGGTCGGCGGCATGGGCGCCGTCACCGACGCGCTGACGGCGGCGGCCAGGCGGCATGGCGTCGACATTGCGTGTGGCGCTGATGTCTTCGCGATTACTCCCGACGGCGAGGTGCGCTACCGCGACGGGGATGTCGAGCGCAGTGTGCACGGGAGCGCCGTGCTGGCCGGTGTGACGCCGACGGTCCTGGCGTCGATGCTGGGCGAGGTGCCTCCGACGGCGGCGCCGGGGTCTCAGGTCAAGGTCAACCTCATGCTGCAACGGCTACCCCGACTGCGGGACACGAGCGTCACGGCGGAGCAGGCGTTCGGCGGTACGTTCCACATCAACGAAACGTTCAGCCAGCTCGAGGCCGCCTACACCGAGGCGGCCGGTGGCAAGGTTCCAGATCCGCTGCCGTGCGAGATCTACTGCCACTCGCTGACGGATCCAAGCATTCTGTCAGCGGACCTGGCAGCGTCAGGCGCCCAGACGCTGACCGTGTTCGGGCTGCACACACCGCACGGACTCGGCACACGTGAAGCACTGACCGATGCGGTGCTGGCTTCGCTGAATTCGGTTCTGGCCGAACCGATTCAAGATGTCCTGATGCCTGGCTGCATGGAGACGAGGACCACGACCGACTTGGAGGCGACGCTCGGCATGACCGCGGGCCACATCTTCCACGGTGGTCTCACCTGGCCGTTCGCCGAGGACGATGAGCCGCTCGACACGCCCGCCCTCCGGTGGGGGGTCGCTACCGCACACGAGCGAATCCTGTTGTGTGGCTCAGGCTCTCGCCGGGGTGGCGGAGTGTCGGGCATCGGCGGCCACAATGCGGCGATGGCCCTCCTGGAGTCCGGTTCGCTTGCCGAGTCGTAGCAGCACGTCGCGCAGCGCCACGAGATCGTCGTCGCCCAGGCCGGCCAGTGCATCCGGCGCCGGGTCGTCGATCTCCTCGATCGCGGCCACGACGTCGCGGCCCGCGTCGGTTAACGAGACCAGCTTGCAACGCCTGTTGTCGGGGTTGGTCGCGCGCACCACCAACCCGCGCGCCTCGAGGTCGCCGACCGCCACCGTCGCCGCCGGCGCGTCGATGGTCGCGGCTTCGGCCACCTGCTTCACCGTCATCGGTGCGGAAGCCAACCGGCGAATGATCCGAATTCTGCTCCACGGCAGTCCTGTTCGCTCGACCACCGCTCTGCGCCAACTGTCCTTGTTGTCGAGCACCAGCGCCGACATCTGACGCCAGACCTGGTCGGCCAGCGGATTACGCGACACGAACGACCTCCCGGCCAGAATCGGGCTCGGCGATGAGCGGCGCGAGTCTCTCCGCGGACTTCAGCGCCCATGGGGACGTTGAGAAAATCGCCAGAACCGTGATCATCACGGCAAGACCGGCGCACACGAACCACAACGGGCGAGCCGATACCGCGAAGTCGACGTTCGCCGCGGCCAGTGCCGGGCCCGCCAGCGAACCACACAGCGCCACACCGATACTCACGCCGACCTGACGGCTCGTCGACGCGACCGCCGACGCTGCGCCGGCACGATCTGTCGGCATGCCGCTGACCGCCGCGGTGGTGACCGGCGCGTTGACCATCGCGAAACCGATCCCGAACACCGCGAACACCGCGACAAGCCGCCACACCGGTGTCGACTCGGTCAGCCCGGTCAGCAGTAACGTCGCCGCGGTCAACATGACCCCGGCGACGAGCAGCGACGGACGCCCCCCGAACCGACCGACGAGCCGACCGGATAACGGCGAAAAGATCAGCGCCGCAACGGCAACGGGGAGATAGAGCAGCCCGGTGTGCACAGCGCTGAAGTGCCGCTCCCCCTGCAGGTACAGCGACACCATGAACAAGAACGCACCGTAGGATGCGGACGCACAGACCGCGACGATCGTGGCCGACGAGAACGGGACACTGCGGAAGAACCGGAGATCGATGAACGGATCGTGGCGACGTGCCTCGAACCGGATGAACGCCGCCAACGCCGCGGCCGCGACGGCCAAAATGACCAGCGTTTCAGGCGCCGTCCACCCCATCTCCGGGCCCTGGATCAACGCGAACACGACACCGAACAAGAAGGTAACCCCGAGCGCCTGACCGATCGGGTCGACGTCGCGCATCGTGGCCGAGCGCGACTCCGGGACGAAGAGCGCGGTAAGGATGATCGCGGCCGCGCAGATCGGCAGGTTGATCCAGAACACCGACCGCCAGCCGACATACTCGATCAACACGCCACCAACCATCGGGCCAAGGGCCATCGAGATTCCGATGACAGCCCCCCACGCGCCGACGGCGCGAGCGCGTTCCACCCGCCCAGTGAACACCTGCGTGATGATCGACATCGCCACCGGGTTCAGCATCGAACCGCCGATCGCCTGCACGAAGCGCGCGCCGATCAGCGCGTGGATATTCGGCGCAAGGCTGCACAACAGCGACCCCGCCGCGAAGACCGTCAAGCCGATCTGGAACACCCGCCGGCGGCCGAATCGGTCGGCGGTGGCCCCGGCCAACAGCAGCAGGGACGCCAGCACCAGCGTGTAGACGTCGATCACCCACTGCAGCTGCGCGGGTGATGCGCCCAGCTCGGTGCGGATCGCGGGGATCGCGACGTTCACGATCGTCGCGTCCATCGACACGATCAGCAGGCTCAGGCAACAGGACGCCAGGATGATCGCCTTGCGCCGGGGGCTGAGCGTGTTCACCTAACAATTGTGAAACTACAACTGTTGCGCTGGCAAGCAACGCCGACGTGAGTTGCGTCGCATCAGCTGGACGTGGCGTACTCGCGTGCGCGAATGCCTACCGCGCGTCGATGGCCTTATAGTCGCGTTCGGTATATCCGGTGTAGACCTGCCGCGGCCGGCCGATCTTCGCGTTGGGGTCGTCGTGCATCTCCCGCCAGTGCGCAATCCACCCCGGCAGCCGACCCAACGCGAACAACACGGTGAACATCCGCGTCGGGAATCCCATCGCCCGGTAGATCAGGCCCGTGTAGAAGTCGACGTTCGGATACAGCTTGCGCTCGATGAAGAACTCGTCGGTCAGCGCAACCTCTTCCAGCGCCTTGGCGATGCCGAGCAGCTCGTCGTCGCCGCCGAGCTTGCCGAGGATCTTGTCGGCCTGCTCTTTGACAATGCGCGCCCGCGGGTCGTAGTTCTTGTACACCCGGTGGCCGAAGCCCATCAGCTTGACGTTGTCTTCGCGGTTCTTCACCTTCTTGACGAAGTCGTGAACATCGCTGCCCGAGGCGCGGATCTGCTCGAGCATCTCCAGCACCGCCTGGTTCGCGCCGCCGTGCAACGGGCCCCACAACGCGTTGATTCCGCCGGAGATCGAGGTGAACAGGTTGGCCTGCGACGACCCGACCAGCCGCACCGTCGAGGTGGAGCAGTTCTGCTCGTGGTCGGCGTGCAAGATGAACAGCATGTCCAGCGCGCGCACGACCTCGGGATCCACCTCGTAGGGCTCGGCGGGAAAGCCGAACGTCATCCGCAGGAAGTTCTCCACCAGCGTCAGCGAGTTGTCGGGGTACAGGAACGGCTGGCCGACCGACTTCTTGTACGCGTACGCCGCGATCGTGGGCAGCTTGGCGAGCAGCCGGATGGTGGACAGCTCCACCTGCTCGTCGTCGAACGGATCGAGCGAGTCCTGGTAGTAGGCCGACAACGCGTTGACTGCGCTGGACAGCACCGGCATCGGGTGCGCGTTACGCGGGAAGCCGTCGAAGAACCGTTTCAGATCCTCGTGCAACAGCGTGTGCCGCTGGATCTTATCGGTGAACGAGGCCAACTGGTCGGTGCTGGGCAGCTCGCCGTAGATCAGCAGGTAGCTCACCTCGATGAACGTCGACTTCTCCGCGAGCTGCTCAATCGGGATTCCGCGGTAGCGCAGGATCCCGGCGTCACCGTCGATGTAGGTGATCGCGCTCTTCGTCGACGAGGTGTTGACGAAGCCGGGGTCGAACGTCGTGTAACCGGACTTCGCAAGAAGGCTGCCCAGGCCGATTCCGTCGGCGCCTTCGGTGGCGTGAGCAATCTGCATCTCGAGCTCGCCCGACGGATATCGAAGGGTGGCGAACTCTTCAGCGTTGGATGAGTTATCGGCCACGGGTATCCCTTCTTCGCAGCTGAGGCTGATGGTGCCTAACAAACGGTAGCCGCATTCGCGGCGCCGTGCCCGCGGGGGTGCGGAACCGGTCTCGCGGGCGGCCTAGCGCGGGCCCGTGCAGATATCGATGAACTGCTTGTAGGTGTCGTTGAGCAGGTCGACAAGGATGTCGATGTCCACTTGCTGCCAGTCCGTATCCGGGCCGAAGTCACCCGGCGCGGTCAGCAAGATCGCCGACCAGACAGCGGCCACCAACCGCAGCCTCCGGTCGTCGAGCTCGACACCCATCCGCTTGGCAAGCACCTGGGTGACCGAGTTCGGCCGGAACTCGCTGGCGGCCAGCCGCAGTGCGGGTGAGGCGTTCACGATCCGCGCGCTCGTCTTGAGGCGCTCGGTGGTGAAGCCGTCGGGCGGGGCCACGCCGGTCGCCTTCACCATGTCGACGTGCGCGGCCAACAGCGCCTCCAGCTCGCTCAGGCCCGGTGGCTGGAGCTCCAGCTGCGCCGCGATCGCGTCGACCATGTCGTCGATCAGGGCGAGGATGACGGCGTCCTTGGTGGCGAAGTAGCGGCTGAACGTGCGCGGCGACACGTCGGCCACCGCGGCGATCTGGTCGACGGTCGTCTTCTCGAACCCCTGCTTCTCACACAGCTGGACCGCCGCGTCGATCAGCATCGAACGGGTGCGCTGCTTCTTGCGTTCACGCAAGCCCGGATTCACCGCCCCGATCACCTCCACCACGCTCAAGATCGTAACGCGCAGGCCCTGGCAGTTTCTCTCCATCACCGGGCGGATCGGTGGCGGCGACCCGGTAGGAGACGAACGCCGGCACCGCCAGCGCCGCGATGAGCACCCCGACAACCACGAGCGCGCCGCCGCCCGCCGCCGCGACAGTAGTGCCGACCACGGCCGCCGCGCCACCGTGGACCGCGTCGGCCAGCCGCGGTCCGCCGGCGACCACGACGGTGAACACGCCCTGCAGCCGTCCCCGCACATCGTCGGATGCCGCCTGCTGCAGGATCGTCGACCGGAACGCCGCCGACACCATGTCCGCGGCCCCGCCCACCGCCAAGAACGCCAGCGCGGCCCACAACACGGGGCCTGCCCTTCCTCCCCCGCCAGCGGGACGTGCCCCCAGCGCGACACCGCAGAACAGACCGAACCCGACCATCGCCAGCCCCCAGACCACGATCGCGCCGACGACCACGAGGCCCTGGCGCCGGATCTGTGGCAGCCAGCCGGAGAACACCCCGCCGGCGACGGCGCCCGCCCCGATCGATGCCGCCAGCAGCGCCATGATGGTGCCGCCCTCGACAGGTCCGCCGAAGCTCTGGTGGGCGATCTGCGGGAACAGCGCCCGAGGCATACCGAAGACCATCGCGATGAGGTCGACGACGAACGACATCAACACAACGGTGTGACCCGCGAGGTAGGAGAACCCGTCCCAGACCGCGCCGAACCCCCAGCGCGACGACCCGCCGACGCCGGTGTCAGCGGCCGGCATCGGACTCAACCGCACGGTCGCCCAAATCGGCGCGGCGCAGGTGATCGCGTCGAGCAGGTACAGCGTGGACAGGTCCATCCAGCGCAGCAGCACCCCGGCCAGCAGCGGCCCGACGATCGCGCCGAACTGCATCACGGTCATGTTCAGCGAGTTGGCGGCGGGCAGTTGATCGCTGGGCAGCATCCGCGGAATCGCCGACGAGCGGGTCGGCGAGTTGATCGCGAAGAACGCCTGCTGCACGGAGAGCAGACACAGCACAACCCAGACGTTGTTCGCTGCCAGCGCCGCCTGCGCCCACAGCAACAGCGACGCCACCGCCAGCCCGCAGGACGCGATGATGAGCAGGATGCGCCGATCCATCGCGTCGGCCCATGCGCCGCCCCACAGCCCGAACACGACCAGCGGCACCAGCGCGAACAGCCCGGACAAACCGACGTACGCCGAATTCCGGGTGAGCGCGTAGACCTGCACCGGGACGGCGAAGATCGTCAGGTTCCCCCCGATGACGGTGACGACACCGGCCAGCCACAGCCGACGGAAGTCGGGGGTGCGCAGCGGCGTGGTGTCAGCGAGCAGGCTCACCGCGATCAGGGTTGCAGTCGCTGCACGCGAGCGCCACTCAATTTGATCCTGTTGTGCAGCCGGTCCTCGCGGCCCTGCCAGAACTCGACAACCTCGGGGCCGAGAAGGTAGCCGCCCCAATTCGGGGGCACGGGGACTTCGTCGAGCCCGGCGAACCGTTCGGTGACCTTCGCGAGTTGCGCCAACAAGTCGGCCCGCGATCCGATCGGACGGGACTGCGCGGACGCCCACGCGCCCAATTGCGAACCACGCGGGCGCTTGGACCAGTAGTCAGCGGTGACCTCCGCCGTGACCTTGCTCACAGGTCCGCGGACATGCACCTGCCGACCCAGCGCGAACCACGGAAACGTGGCTGACGCGTAGGGATTTGCGGCCAGTTCGACGCCCTTGGCGGAGTCGTAGTGAGTGAAGAACGTGATTCCGGTCTCGTCCGCGCTTTTGCACAACACCGACCGGCTCATCGGTCTTCCCTGCGCGTCGACGGTGGCAAGCACCATCGCGTTCGGCTCCGCCAAGCCCGCGCGCTCGGCGTCGTCAATCCATTTGCGCAGCAAGACAACCCACCCGTCGGCGAGCCAGTCAACGTCCAGGTCGGGGCTGCCGTCCTTCTCCACCGATCCGTATTCCGCCCGCATCCTCGCCAAATGCTCGTCGCCGGATTGCGCCACCGCAGCAACGCTACGCCCGAGGATCACCGCGGTGGTTACCGACCGGTAGTAAACGCCACGACCAAGGGTGCGAGAATCAGCCCATGACAGCGGTGCCGGAGAATTTCGTCAGCGGACTGGAAGGCGTCGTGGCCTTCACCACGGAGATCGCCGAGCCGGACAAGGACGGCGGCGCGCTGCGGTATCGCGGGGTCGACATCGAGGAGTTGGTCGAGCAGCGCGTCACCTTCGGCGACGTGTGGGGCCTACTGGTGGACGGCAAGTTCGG
>Ga0209526_10000762_pt1 | contig 21184 bp, 22 predicted proteins | sample JacPinW_OM2H0_M1_FD_188566 | JGI IMG/M metagenome (GOLD analysis project Ga0209526, IMG submission 188566) | Forest soil microbial communities from Algoma, Ontario, Canada - Jack Pine, Ontario site 1_JW_OM2H0_M1 (SPAdes) (version 2) | ecosystem: Environmental > Terrestrial > Soil > Boreal... | reverse complement strand
TATCGCGATGGCGTTCGCCTGCGATCCGAGCCTCGTGATCGCTGACGAGCCGACCACCGCACTTGACGTCACCGTGCAGCGCCAGGTCCTGCAATTGGTTGAGCGGCTGCGTCTGCGCCATGGTGCGGCCATTCTGTTTGTGACCCATGACCTCGGCGTGGTCGCAAAAATCTGCCGGACGATGACCGTGTTGCACGCCGGCCGCGTGCTTGAGGAAGGCGAAACCGCGGATGTGCTGGCAAAGCCGCGCCATCCCTATACGCGCGCGCTGTTGGCGGCGACGCCGCGCGCCGACCGGCCGGCCGAAGCGCTCCGCCCGGTGCCGCCGGCTTTGATCGAGAACCTGTGGGCCGAGGCGTACCGGCTCGACCGGCAATCCGCGGCGGCCATGTCATGACCGACATCCTGCTCCGAACCGGCAATTTGAGCTTTGCCTATCCGGAGCGCGCCGGATTGTTCCGCCGGGCGGCGTTGCGCGAGGTGGTCAAAGGGGTCGACCTCGCCGTGCCGCGCGGCTCCGTGCTCGGCCTTGTCGGCGAGTCCGGCTCCGGCAAGACCACGCTCGGCCGGCTCCTGGTGCGGCTATTGAGACCCACTTCCGGCGGCATCCAGTTCGACGGCGTCGAAATCGGCACCCTCCGTGAGGCCGACATGCGGCCGTTGCGTGCGCGGATACAGATGATCTTTCAGGATCCGCAATCATCGCTCAATCCCCGATTGCGACTGGGCGTCACGCTGACGCGCCCCTTGAAAGTATTTGGACGTCTGAAGGGACGGCGAGATCAGCGCGATCGCGCGGCGGCCCTGCTTGATGTGGTCGGACTGCCGGCCGCATTCGTCGACCGCTATCCGCACGAATTGTCGGGAGGCCAGCGCCAGCGCGCGGGGATCGCACGCGCCTTGGCGCTGGAGCCCGACTTCATCGTCGCCGACGAGATCGTCTCCGGCCTTGATGTCTCGACGCAGGCGCATATCCTGCTGCTCTTGAGAGATCTGCGCGCGAGACTAGGCTTGACGCTGGTGTTCATCAGCCACGATCTGTCGGTGGTGCGCGTGCTCTGCGACGATGTTGCGATCCTGCACCATGGCGAGGTCGTCGAATATGGTCCGGTCGGGCGGATCTTCTCCTCCCCGTGGCATGCCTACACAAGGCAGCTGCTGTCTGCGATTCCGTTACCCGACGTCGAGCCGGGCTGGTTGGACGATTCCAGCCCTTTTGTTTTTTCCCAGCAGCAAGGATCAGCCGCATGACCGAGACCATCAAGGGTTCAGTCGTTCTCATCACCGGCGCCAGCGGCGCAATCGCGCAGGCGCTTATCGCCGCGCTCACGGCCCGCGGTGCAGCCAAGATCTACGCCGCCGCGCGGGACATTTCAGGACTTGCTGCATCGCCCCATCTGGTGCCGATCAAGATGGATGTTACCAGCGACGAGGAGGTCGCCAAGGCCGCCGCGATTACCACCGACGTCACGCTGTTGATCAACAATGCCGGCATCAACCACAACACCAGCTTCATGACCGCGCCGAACATGGCGATCGCCAAGGAGGAGATCGAGGCCAATTATCTCGCACCGTTGCGAGTGACTCGGGCCTTCGCACCCGCGCTGATCAAGAATCATGGCGCCGTGCTGAATCTTCTGACGATCCTGGCGCGGGTCAACCTGCCGTTCATGGGGTCCTATTGCGCCTCGAAGGCGGCGGGGCTGAGCCTGACGCAAGGGTTGCGCGGCGAACTGACGCCGAAGGGAGTCCGTGTCGTCGCGGCAATGCCCGGCGCGGTCGACACCAGGATGACCGCGATGCTGACGATCCCGAAGATGACGACGGCCGATGCCGCGGCAGAGATCCTCAATGGATTCGAGGCCGGCGAGGAAGAAATCTATGTCGGCGAAATGGCGAAAGGTATCGCCCAGGGTCTCGCGCACGATCCGAAGGCCGTCGAACGCCAACTGGCGTCGCCGGGCTGAGCAGCGATTTCAGAAAATCTTGAAAACCGCGATATCGAACCGAAGGGAGCAACCATGACAAAGTCCAGATTCCTGCTCGCCGTCTTCGCCACGCTGGTGATCGGCGTGTCGCCGCTGCCGGCGTCGGCGGACTCCATTCCCGGTCTGCGCGGCCACGACCACACCGGCATCACCGTGCCGGATGTGAAGGCGGCCACCGCCTTCTTCACCGACGTGATCGGATGTACACACGCGATGTCGTTCGGTCCTTTCTCGGACGACAAGGGAACGTTCATGCAGGACGTCGTCGACGTCAACCCGCGCGCCGTCATCGACGAGATCAGCATGGTCCGCTGCGGCTACGGTTCCAACATCGAGCTGTTCCAGTATCAGGCGCCCGACCAGGCCAGGACGCTGCCGAAGAACAGCGATATCGGCGGCCACCATATTGCGCTGTATGTCGATGACATCGACAAGGCAGCCGCTTTCCTCAAGGAGAAGAACGTCAGGACCTTGCAGGGACCGATCCCGATCAAGGAGGGTCCCGCGGCCGGACAATCGATCCTGTATTTCTTTTCGCCTTGGGGCCTGCAGATGGAGTTGATCAGCTATCCCAAGGGAATGGCCTACGAAAAAGACGCGAAGTCACTGCTCTGGATGACGACGGAGCCCATGAAATAAAGCGCTCCGCTCCAGAGTGGGAGTCTGGTTCGAACTGCGACGTTCCCTACGGCGAGACAACCGATGTGGGGTACGTTCTCGTTTGACGGGCGCACGGCTATCGTTGTCATTCCACCGCTTCACTCAACCCGTTGTGATGATCGAGGGCGCGCCGACGGTCCGCCGGCTGAGAACCAGATACACAGCTCCAGCGACGACGATCCCGAACAACCAGCTGAAGTCCGCCCCGCCCAAAAGCCCGGAGATCGGTCCCTGCAGCGCGGGAACGAGCCCGTCCTCCATCGACCAGCCGGCGATCAGCCCTGCGAAAAACGCGATGATGCCGCTCCAGTTGATGTCGCCATAGGCGCTGGTTTCCGGCGACCGGTAGAGTTCGGCAACGTTGATCTGGCCCTGCCGCTTGATGAAGAAATCGGCCAGCACGACGCCTGCCCACGGGCTCATCCATAGCAAGAGACTGATCATCCAGTTATCGAATGCCTTGGCGAACGAAGGCGCGAAGATGAAGTAGATCGTGACCAGGTAACCGGCGATGCCGACGATAAGCGCCAGCGCTGTCCGCGACAGGCGCACGCCCATGCTGAGCGCCGCCAGTGCCGCCGAATACACGTTCAGGATATTGGTCGCGATCGGACCGTGCAGAACCAGGAGCAGCACCAGCACGCTCGACACGCCGCCGAACACGGCGCTGACCATCTTGGCCGGATCGGTGTCCAGCGTAACGCTGGCGATTGTCGCACCGAGGATGGCGAGCCACACCGTCGGCACGAACATTCCAATGTAGCTATACCAGAACACGGACCTCGAAGAGACGCTGCGGGGCACGAAGCGCGAATAGTCCGAGGCCCACGTGACCCAGGAAAGTCCCCAGCCGACGCCTATTGCCGACATCAAGAGCGTCAACATCGCAAGATGAGCGCCGGGTGGAAGGGAACTGCTGAGGTTCCAATTGACGACCCCCGGCCGGCTCCAGGCCAGCGCGCTCATCAGCACCATGATCGCGACGGTCACTGGCACCGTGTACTTCTCGAAGGTGCGGATCGCGTAGAAGCCATAAATGCCGATCGCGACCTGCAGCACCATGATGACGGTGATGACGATGAAGATCGCGACCAAATTGTCGGGAATTCCAAACTGGCCCAGAATGGCCATCGCGATCTTGACGGGGAAGTAGGTGTTCACGCCGATCCAACCCAGCGTCATCAGGAACATCAGCGCGCTTGGCAGATAGGCTCCGCGGCGTCCGAACGCCGAGCGGCTCAGCACCATCTGATTGACGCCGGTCTTGTGGCCCATAACCGTGAACGTGGCAAAAATCGCGCAACCGATGAGGTTGCCCACGACGATGACGGCGATGGTCTCCCGCAGGCCGAGCTTTAGAATAATACCGAGGGCGCCGAGCGCCCAGTTGACCGGCGCGATGTTGGCGCCAGCCCAAATCCACATCTGCTGTAGCCCGGTGGAGTCACGGTCGGCGTCAGGAATCGGTTCAATGCTGTGAATGTCAGCCCGCAGCTCGGAATTCGCCATGACGCCCCTCGCTCCTCAAAGATGTTCTCGCATGAAAAAAATAGGAGCAAGAATCGTACCAAAGCACGCCATCGCTATCGCCCCAGCACTCGCCGAATGGCGTTCCGCGCGCGCGCTCGCAAGAGGTTGATCAGGAGCGACACGCCATTCAGATCTTGCCGTCCCGCCGATCCGTCCTGCCGTATGCCCGAAAGGTGCCGATCGAGGTTACGCGCAAAATCAGCGGTCAGCCGGGCAGCAAGATCGCGCACTAATCCCTCGCGGGCGATTTGCGCCAGCATCCCTCTCAAGCTGTAGCCGATCCAAAGCTCGACACGAGTCGCAGCGCCGTGTTCGATCGGTACGAGGTGATAGCGGATTTCGCCTTGCGTGGAAGAGCGGCTGCGCCGATCGCTGCCCGTCCCCACAATCCGGCCGGACAAATTCGCAAGATCTCGCTCGATACGCGCGACGCCGCGGAAGCTCGCTGAAATCGGACCAAGTTCTACCCGGATCATACCTTCGGCGCGCTCCGGCGTCGGCGTGCCCGTCAGCGATGCACCGGGAAGGCAGGCGGCAACCTGGCCGACATCGCCGAACATGCCGAAGACCCTTTCAGGTGGGTGGGCGACGGTAAAGTGATCCTTCAGGACGGTCTGGGGCGTGAAATCAGGGATCGTCATCGCGCCGCCGTCTTCATGTCGCACTTCAACTTTTGTCGTCGCAACCCTTGCAGTAGCTGAGACGGAAGGACCGGCGCCGTTGCCGGATCCCGCGGGGCCGAGCCTCTCGCGACCCCCGCCCGGGACCGGCGAAATGCCGCGCTCGCGCCTTTGCTCGATCACGGAACGCACCGCGCGCACGATACCGACATACCCGGTGCAGCGGCAGAGATTGCCGCTCAATCCGACGCGGATGCAGCGTTCGTCCGGCTCGGCTAGGCGAAGCACGAGATCGCGCGCCGATATCAGCATCCCAGGCGTACAGTAACCGCATTGCAGGGCATGTTCGCGCGCAAAGGCCGCGCGAAGTTCAATGGTAATGTCATCATCATCGAGCCCTTCGATTGTTGTGATCTGGGCTCCGTCGCAGGCTACGGCATAGGTAATGCAGGAACGTGCCGGCATGTCGTCGAGCAGCAGCGTGCACGCCCCGCATACGCCGTGTTCGCAGCCGAGATGAGTGCCGGTCAGGTTGAGACCGTCGCGCAAGAAATCGGCGAGGTGGGTGCGCGGTTCCACTGTAGCCGCAACCGAGCGCTTGTTGACGGTGAGCGCGATCGTGGTCACGCGGATGCCTCGTTGACCGCGCGGCGCAATACCGCGACGTGAACGTGCCGAACGGCCGCGTTCGCTATGCCAGCCTTTATCAGCATTACATCGGCCGCATGCGCGTCGAACTGCCGCTTGAAGTCGCCCGTAATTCGACCGCCGAACAGTGACGCTGCGTCGCCAAGCATGATTGGAGTTGCTTCGAGGGCACCGATGACTGCGCGTGCTGTTGCCAGCTCCGGGTCAATCAGCACCGCGGCGATGGCATGGGCAAAGTCGCCCGGCTTGCGGCAGGCCTTGACATATCCCCAGTGTGCCGATGGCGTCATGACCGGAACGCGGACAGCTTCGAGTATCTCCCCTGGCCGCAATGCGGATTCGAGCGCTCCGGTGACAAAATCCTCGATCGCGAGATCACGAACACCTGCGAGGCTTCGCAGCCTGACTTTCGCCCCCAGCGCCGGTAGCGCCGAAACCCAGTCCGCGGCGGGATCGGCATGACTGAGCGATCCACCGATCGTGCCACGATTGCGAACCGCCCGATAGGCGATGGCGCTTGCAACTCGCTGCAGGGCGCCGCGGCTTACGTCGGGTATTCGCCCATCTTCGATGTCGCCATGCGTGATGCACGCGCCGATCACGAGTTCGTCGCCGCTGCGTTCGGCCTGTTTCAGCTCGGAAAGCCCGGCGATGTCGATAATCAGATCCGGCTCGACCAGCCGCAGATTGAGCATCGGGCCAAGTGATTGGCCTCCTGCGATAACCTTGGTAGTGCCGTCCGTCCTGGTCATCAGACCAAGCGCAGCGTTCAAATCGGATGGACGTTCGTACGCGAACGCTGCCGCCTTCATGCGGCCGATCTTTCCGATTCCCTTGCCGCCAGAACGGCCTCGACGATCCGGCGCGGCGAAATCGGCGAATGCAAGAGTTCAACCCCAAGCGGACGCAGCGCGTCGTTGATGGCGTTGGCGATGGCAGCTGGCGGCGCGATGGCGCCGCCTTCGCCGATGCCCTTGACGCCGAACATCGTGTAAGGCGAGGGCGTTTCCATGTGGTCGAGTCGAGCCGCCGGAACTTCGGTCGGACCAGGGAGCAAATAGTCGGCGAGCGTCGTCGCGAGCGGTTGTCCGGCGGAATCGAACGGCATTTCTTCATAGAGCGCGGTGCCGATCCCCTGTGCAAGACCGCCATAGATCTGGCCGTCAACGATCATCGGATTGACCAGCACGCCTCCGTCCTCGACGATGACGTAGTCGAGAATCTCGACATCGCCGAGATCCGGATCGACCGCGACGGTGACTGCGTGAGCTGCGTAACTGAAGGTGCCGCTGTCGCGCCGCGGCTTGTAGCCGCTGGTTGTCTCCAGCCCTCCCGGATCGACATCGGGCGGCAGGTCCTGCGGGCGCCGATACCAGGTGTAAGCGATTTCCGAAAGGGCGATGCTGCTGGTTGGTCCGCACACACGTCCGTCGCGCAAGGTGACCGTCGCTGGATCGAGTTGGAGGAGCTTGGCGCCGATACGCTTGGCGCGTTCGCCTATTTCAAGGCAGGCGGTTACAACCGCGCCGCCAGCCATCACCATCGAGCGCGAACCCCAGGTGCCGGTCGAATAAGGTGTGATGGCGGTATCGCCGTGCACGACACGCACTTTTGCGGTGTCGACGCCGAGAATCTCGTGCGCGACCTGGGCCAACGTCGTTTCGAGACCCTGGCCATGCGAATGCACGCCGACCCTGATTTCGAGGCCGCCGTCCGGCGTCATGCGCGCATTGGCTTGTTCGTGTCCGGGCACCATGGGAATGCCCCAGCCGGCATATACCGACGTGCCGTGCGCGGCCTGCTCGCAATAGATTGACAGGCCGACGCCGATCAGCCGCCCATCCGGTTCTTTGCCGCGCTGACGGGCTCGCACGGCGGCGACGTCGATCGCCGCAAGCGCGCGCCGCATGGCTTGCGGATAGTCGCCGCTGTCGAAATGCTTTTTGGTGATGTTTTCGAACGGCATCTCATCCGGGGCTACCAGGTTGCGCAGCCGGACCTCGCCCGGTTCAATCCCGCATTCTATGGCTACGGCATCCAGCATGATTTCCAGCGCGAAGCACACGCCGGTGCGGGCGACGCCGCGATAGGGCAGGATCGGGCATTTGTTGGTCGCGACCGAAAAAGTTCGGCAGCGATAGGCCGGCATCCGATAGGGACCCGGCAGGATGCTCGCCACTTGGGCTGCCTCGAGACAGGCGGAGAAAGGGTAGGACGAGTAAGCGCCGGAATCGACGGTGGCCTCGCAATCAATTCCACGCAGCCGGCCGTCACGATCGGCATAGACGGTGATGTCGTAGTGATGCTCGCGGCAATTGGCGCTCGCTGTCAGATGCTCGCGCCGATCTTCGATCCAGCGCACGGCGTGGCCTTTGCGCATCGCAAGCCAGGCGAGGCAGACTTCTTCCGGCAGCAGAATTCCCTTGTAGCCAAACCCTCCGCCGATATCCGGCGAGACAATGCGAATCCGCCCCTGTTCCATACCCAGACAATCGGACAAGCCGTTTCGAACGATGTGCGGCATCTGAGCGCCGGTGTAGAGGGTGAGCTGGTCGAGGCGGTGATCGAAGGTCGCGACCACCCCGCGCCCCTCGAGCGGGGACATGCATTGGCGTGCGGTCGATATTTTGCGGGTCACTTTGACGGGCGCATCGAGGGCCGGCTTGATGTCGACCTCGAACGCGCTTTCGAGAAAAATGTTGTCGCCCCAATGCTCGTGGACGAGCGCCGTGGCGCTTTTCCGCGCCTTGAGCATATCGTAGACGGCCGGAAGCTCCTCGAGGTCCAGCGCGATCGAGGCCGCGATATCTTCGGCCTCCGCCCTGGTCGGTGCCACGCACATGGCGACGAGCTCTCCGACGTGGCGCACCTTGCCGGTCGCCAGCACGGGCTGTTCCGATATCTTGAAGCCGGGCAAGCCGGACACGGCCCTGATTGGCTTGACCCCGGCCAGATCCGCAGCCGTGAATACGACGTCGCGATAACGCTCCGGGACGTGTATGTCCTTGATACGGGCGTGTGCCAGCGGACTGCGCACGAAGGCGACGTCTTGCAGCCCTGCGAGGCGGATATCGGCCACGTATTGGCCGCGTCCACGCATGAAGCGATCGTCTTCTTTGCGAAGGTGCCGGGCTCCGACGCCTTGTCCGGTGTCGGCCCCCGTACTCGAAGGGCGATCGCTTTCAGCGCGAGACATTTGTCGTCTCCACTTGAACCGGATTTGCGCGGCTACGCTGCGACCGCCTGGGGCAGTATGGGAGCGACGGCATCATGGCGCACGCCCGCGCGCAAGCAAAATACCGGCTGCAACAGACTGTCCGCAATCACTTCCGTCTTCTCGTTATCGCGCAAAGTGTAGCGGCCGGGCCTCTCGGCGAGCACCGTGACATCGGCATCGACGCCGGGACGCAAGGTGCCGATGGTGCCTGAAAGACCCAGCATCTCAGCCGCATGCGAGGTGACCATCGGCACCACCTGCTCCAGCGTGAGACCTAGTGCCATCATCGAACTCATCGCCTGCACCAGGCTGAATTTCGCCTGCCCCGCGAAGGGATGGTTTTCGTCATCGGCATGCTCGTTCGGGGTGCCGGCCGGCGCGGGCACATGGGTATTATAGCCGTGGATATCGGCGCCTAACGTAGTCGGTATGATGCCGGCGGCAATGGCCTTGCGCGCGAGGCGGTAGGAGAAGTGGCTGCCGTGGCCGACGTCGACCCGCAACCCCCGATCAAGCGCCGCCTGGATCACCGGATGCACTTCGCCTTCGCGATTGACGAAGCCACCGGGGTGCCGCGTGAATGGATGGGCCAGCACATCGCCGGCCCGAAGCAGCGGGATCACCCGTGTGAGGATCGTATCGACGTCCTCACCATTATTGCCGCTCTCCGGCAAGCCCCACAACTGCCCGAAATGCACGTAGACGGGCAGATCGGCGCGACGCCCAATCTCGGCTGCCATTTCGATGACGCGAATGCCCCAGCGCGCGAAGCCCCCGATTTCGGCATGCGCCTTGATGCCGCGAACGAGGTCACGGTTTGCGATCGCCGCCTTCACGGTGGCGTCGATATCGACGCAATCGGGACGGTAGAGGTTAGGATAGTAATGTCCTTCCAGTCCTCCGACCAGATAGGCCGAGAGGAAAGCGTAGGTACGCGACTGCGACTTCTCGGCAATGTAGTGCCGGAAGCCGGGCAGGGTCATGCAGGAGGGCCCGCCCTGATCGACCAGCGTCGTGACGCCGGATTGAACCCCGACCATGTCGGCATTCATGCCGAAGCGGCCGGTGACATATTGATAGACATGGGCGTGGGTGTCGATCAACCCCGGCAGCACGATCTTGCCGGTCACGTCGACCACTTCCCGTGCGCTGCTCGGCAGGATGTCGGACTGCACGACGGCAATCTGGCCGTTGCGGATGGCGACATCCTTCAGGCCGTCGACGCTAGACGCCGGATCGATGACGCGGCCTCCGCGCAGAAGCAGGTCGAAGCTGGTGCTGATTGACATGGCCGATCTCCTCTCCCGGTCGCCGGCGCCTTCGAGCTGTCCGGCCAATTGCGAAGCATACTTCGTATTTTCTTATACCAATATCCGTGGCATAGACAGCTTCAAATTCATGCAGGGCGGCGCAGCGCTGCCCGCGCCCCAGGAGCAATTTGATGGCCGGAAGACGCGCGCCGAAAACCGAAAGCTCGTGGCCGCTCGAGGAGCGGCCGGGTTACCTGATCCGGCGGCTGCATCAGATCCACGTCGCCCTGTTCCAGGAAAAATGCGCGGCCTTCGAGATCACGCCGCTGCAATACAGCCTTCTTACCGCCCTCGCGAAACATGGAACCGCCGATCAGACAACCTTGGCCGCAGATATCGCGCTCGATCGCACGACGGCGACAGGGGCGCTTAAGCGCTTGCAATCGCGTCGCTTTGTCGATCGCGCGGTCGCGCGCCATGATCGGCGGTCGCAGACCTGCCGCTTGACCCCTGCTGGTGCTGCGCTGCTGCGCAGGATGGAGAAGTCGGCGCGGTCAGCCCACCTCGAGACCGTCGCTGACCTCAGCAAGGCGGACCAGAAGCGCTTCATTGCCATGATGCAAAAGATTGTGGCGGCGCGGTCGGGGGCCGCCGGCGCGACCGCCGGTCTCTGATCCGCCCGCCATCGGGCCGGTCTGCGATTATTATCTGTGCAATCTGCCTCAAAAACGGCAGCCTTGAACGGTCGAGTGACTGCGCTGGCGAAACCGCATCCGTCGATTGCGAAGCATGCTTCGCATTTTCGATCTGTCACATTGGTGTGTCGGGGACGAATTGTCTCATGATCCCCGTGCGTTTGGCAGAATGATGCGTTGGAAGCCTCGCGCTCGAGGCGGCCGCGGCCGCCGACGCCGATCTGGCATATCCCTTGCTCCAATTCTGATCATTGAGTTGGTGGCTAGGGTTCCGCATCTGCCGAGATGGCTGGTCCAAGAGCTGCCGCCCAGGCGGGAGAAATCCGCGCGGGACACGGCGGGATAAAATCCCGGGAGACCTCAGTAGCCAGGATTGGCACTGCTCGGGTCGGTGCCAATTCCAGGTTTGCAAAGCCGGTGTGGAGTTGGCGATGAACAGTCTCGAACTGCGACCTGCGGCACCGGCCGTCACGATGCTCCGCAAATCGATCACCTGTCGCTTTCCCTGGAGAGCCAACTGATGTCAGCTTCTTCGGACGCGATTGCGCGGCGTTTTGGCGATGGTGGTCCCTCGGGCGAAGGTGTCGAAGACAATGACCTGATCCGCCGTGTGTTGTCGCGAAAGACCGTGCGCCGCTACAGCGACAGGATGCCTGCCGAGGAGCTGCTCGACCTGCTCGTCGCCTGCGCGCTGAGCGCGTCGGCAAAATCAGATTTCCAGCAGGCATCGATCCTGCGCGTGCGCGATTTCGAAAAGCGCGCAGCCATCGGCAAGCTGTTCCCGGCGATGCCCTGGATCGGAATTGCGCCGGTATTCTTCGTATTCCTGGGCGACGCCGGGCGGCTGCAACGCATCGGCGAGATGCGCGGCAAGCCGGTCGATAACGGAACGCTCGAAGGCTTCTTCAACGCCAGTATCGACGGGGCGCTTGCCATGCAGACCATGATCCTGTGCGCGGAATCGGTCGGGCTTGGAGTCTGTCCGATCAGCGTTATCCGAAACGAGGTCGACAAGGTCGCCGCCATTCTCGGCCTGCCCGATCTCGTCTTCCCGGTTGCCGGCCTCTGCCTCGGGTATCCGCAGGGCGAGGGCTATGTGAGCCTTCGGCTGCCGCGCGGTGTCACGACGCACAGCGATCGCTATGATGACAGCGCGCTTGATGCGGGCATCGACGATTACGACCGACGGCGGCATGCGCTGCACGCGATCCCGAAGGAGCAGCAGCGCTCCAACGCCGAGTTTGGCGAAGCGGCCTTCTACGGCTGGTCGGAAGACAAGGCGCGCCAGGCGGCCAAGGCCGAAGGCGCAGCGTTTCCGCCTTATCTCCGCGCCCACGGATTTAGCTTCGACTGATACGCCAACGAAAGGGAGACCTATCATGACGACCGGTTCGCTCGCCCGCCCCAATTCGATTTCCAGACGCCTGACGCTCGGCCTCGCGGCCGCCCTGATCGCCATGCCCATGCTCGCCGGCAGCGCCAGAGCCGGCAGCCTCGACGAGATCAAGAAGCGCGGCCTGATCGTCGCGACCGAGGACGACTTCCGTCCCTTCGAATTCGTCAAGGACGGCAAGCCGACCGGCTTCGATAACGAACTGATCGAGGATTTGCGCAAATACGCGCCCTTCGAGATCAAGCAGCAGATCCTGCCCTGGACCGGCATTCTCGCCGGCGTCAGCACGGGCAAATATGACGTCGCCATCACGGCCGCGATCATCACCAAGGAACGCAAGCAGTCGCTGGATTTCACCAGCCCGATCGCCGACGCCACGCATTATTATGTCAAGCGCAAGGACGACAAGAGCATCTCCTCGATCAAGGACCTGAACGGCAAGGTCGTCGGCGTCCAGGCCGGCAGCGCTCTGCTCGCAAGGCTTCCTGAACTCGGCGCGATGCTGGAGAAGGAAGGGGGAAAGATGGGCAAGGTTGTCGAATACACCTCCTATCCCGAGGCCTATCAGGATCTGGCACTCGGCCGGGTCGACTATGTCGTCAACACCGTGATCAATCTGCAGACGCTGGTCGCCGAGAAGCCCGCTGTCTTTGAACTCGGACAGCCTGTGTCCGGGAAATCCTTCCCCGCCTGGGCAGTCGCCAAGGGCAACACCGAGCTGTTGGAGTTCCTGAACGGCTTTATCGCCAAGGAAAAGGAGAATGGCAGGTTTGCCGAGCTTCAGAAGAAGTGGTTCGGCGAAGCATTCCCCAATCTGCCGGTGGCGTTCGAGCCCGAGTTCTAGTCGCCGGCACGGATGATCGCTTATGAGCGGCGGCGATGTGCTAGCCATCCTTCAGGGTGCCGTCGTGACAGTGACGCTGTCGCTGATCGGCATCCTGATCGGTCTGCCGATCGGATTAGGGCTCGCGGTATTGCGCTGGGCTGACGTACCGGTCCTGGCGCGGATCGTCACCGTCTATGTCAGTATCCTGCGGGCGACGCCGCTCGTCACCCTGCTGCTCCTGCTGTTCTTCGCATTGCCCAATATCGGAATCGCGATCGGGCCGATCTCGGCCGCCATCCTCGCGCTGGTCATGAATACGGCGGCGTTCAATTGCGAGGTCTGGCGCGCGTCATTGATGAATTTCCCGAAGGATCAATACGAGGCGGCGCAATCGGTCGGCATGGGCGCTGGCTTGCGGTTTCGCCGCATCGTGCTGCCGCAGATCGTGCGGGTCAGCCTGCCGGGACTGGTCAACGAGATGTCGCTGCTGATCAAGGTGACGCCGGTGCTCGCAGTGGTCGGCGTCGTCGACATAACGCGCGCGGCCGTGCGGATCGGCGCCGAGACCTACGATCCGCTGCCGCCTTTCCTGATCGCGGTGGCGCTCTACGCGCCGATCGTGTTTGTCCTGGTCTCCCTGCAGCGCTGGATCGAGCGGCGCCAGATGATGGCCGAGGCAGCTGCATGATCCATGATTTCGGCATCGTCTGGAGCGAGCGCGACCTGCTGCTCAGCGGATTGGGAAATACCACGATCCTGTCGGTGCTGTCGGCCGCAGCCGCGCTGCTGCTCGGCTTTATCTTGACGCCCGCGCTGATGTCGAAGCAGCGGTTCATCGCGGCAACAGCGCGCGGCTTCGTCGATGGCATGCGCTGCGTGCCGTTCCTGCTGTTTGCCTATATCGTCTATTACGGATTGCCATCGCTCGGCATCAGGCTCGACAACTGGACATCCGGTCTCGTCGCATTGACGATCTACAATGCGGCCTACATGGCCGAAATCCTGCGTGGGGCCTGGACCGCGCAACCGCGCGAGCCGATCGAGGCGGGCGTCGCCTTTGGTTTCTCCAATGTCGCGTTGTTCCGCCGCATTGTTCTGCCGCCGCTGTTGCTCGCCGCGGGACCCGTGATCGGTAACCAGATGATCCAGATCATCAAGGACAGCGCATTCCTCACTATCATCGCACTGCCGGAGCTGACCCATGCAGCAAGCTCGATCCAGTCGCGGCACTATGTGCCGTTCGCGGCATTCATCACCGCGGTGTTCCTCTATTGGGGCCTCTGCCTCGTGATCGAAGCGGGCGTGAGCTCGATCGATCGCCTGGCTGCGGCGAGACGCTAGGGAGCCGCGATGGCAGAGGGCGGCAGGGTTTTGGATGTGGCTGGTGTATCGAAGCGTTTCGGCGCGCTCGAAGTGTTGTCCGACATCAGCTTCCAGGTCGCGAAGGGCGAGACCATCTGCGTGCTCGGTCCGTCGGGTTCGGGCAAATCAACGCTGTTGCGCTGTATCAATTGGCTCGAGCGTCCCGACGCCGGCCAGATCTACCTCAACGGCGCCGAGATCGGCGTCAACGGGGCCGGCATCGTCATGAGCGACCGCGAGCTGTCGCGGATCAGGACGCGGATCGGCATGGTGTTTCAGCATTTCGCCTTGTGGCCGCACCTCACGGTGCTGCAGAACCTGATGGAGGCACCTGTCCAGGTGCAGAAGCGGCCCAAGGCCGAGGTCCGCGACGAGGCGCTGGCGCTGCTGGCCAAGGTCGGGCTCAGCGACAAGCGCGACGCTTTCCCGGCAAAATTGTCGGGGGGCCAGAAGCAGCGCGTCGGCATTGCGCGGGCGCTCGCAATGCACCCCGACCTTCTGCTGTTCGATGAGCCGACCAGCGCACTCGATCCCGAGCTTGTCGGTGAGGTGCTGGTCGTGATGCGCGAGCTTGCCCATGAGGGCATGACCATGGTGGTGGTAACCCACGAGATGGGATTTGCCCGCGATGCGGCGACGCGGGTCCTGTTCCTCGATCGCGGACGGGTTGTCGAGACGGCAGCGCCGGAGCGTTTCTTCTCCAGTCCCGACACGGAGCGCGCGCGCCAATTCATCCAGCGCTATGCGGGACACGCCGCGAACGGCGGACGCTGAACACAACAATCAAGGAGGGAGCACATGGATCCGATTTTCCATCTTTTGCCCGATGCGCCGAAGCCGGTCGCTCCTTATAGCCATGCGGTCGAGGCAGGTCCCTTCGTGTTCGTGACGGGGCAGCTTGCGACCGATCCCGATGACGATTCGCTTCCGATCCCGCCGGGTATCGAGGCGCAGACGCACAAGGTCATGGACAATCTGTCACGTGTGCTCGCGGGGTGTGGGATGACCTTCGCCAACGTCGTGTTCATCCGCATTTACCTCACCGATTTCAAGCGCGACTACGCGGCCATGAACGCGATCTTCTCGACCTATTTCAATGAAAATCGGCGGCCCGGCCGGACCACGGTCGGCGTCACCGATCTCGCGCGCGGCGGCATCATCGAAATCGACTTGATCGCTTTCAGACCCTGAGGTGTCGGCAGTATGGAATCGCACATCGAAATTCCGGCACGGCGCGGCAAGGCCGCTTTTGTCGCCGCCGGACAGACCGTCACCGTCATCAACACCCATGGCGAACAGGTCGTCGACACCTGGGCGTTCAATCGCGCCGACCTTGCGGAGTTCATGTCGAACGAGCACACACGGGCGCATAGCCTTCATCTTGTTCCGAAGCCCGGCGATATCCTGCGGACCAACAAGCGCCGGCCGATCCTCACCTTGACGGAGGATACGTCGGGCGGCGTACACGACACGCTGATCGCGGCCTGCGATCGCTACCGCTATGCCTTCCTCGGTGTTGAAGGCCATCACGACAATTGCACGGATAATCTCTTTGCGGGGATGGCCAAGCTCGGCCTCGTGCCACCGGAGGTGCCGAGCCCGCTTAACCTGTTCATGAATATTCCCTGGAATGCGGACGGTACGCTCGGCTTTGCCGCGCCGCCGCGGCCGGTGCCCGGTGGCTATGTCCGCCTGCGTGCCGAGATGGATCTGGTGATCGCCTTCTCGGCCTGTCCGCAGGACATCCTGCCGATCAACGGCAGGACGGGAAAGCCGGTCGAGGCACATTTCACGGTGACAGGCGAACAACTCGGAGCGATCAAAACATGAGCCAGACGCAGCAGGAGATCGAGGCCAACCGGCGGCGTTACGAGGAGCTACGTGCCGCTGGACAGGAGCTGACGCCGAAAGGCCTGCCCGAGCCGACCGCGCTGGACGGCGCACCGATTTCGCCGGATGCAGTGATCCATCGGGAGCGCGTGCCGCCCGGCTGGTATGCGACGATGCGCCTTCGCCGCGGCGAGACGCTGCGGATCGTCGATGATACCGGCCGCTCTAGCGTCTCGCTCGTCGGTTGGCGAGAAGAAGATACGTCCGAGCGGATCAATTGCGCCGACACTGTCAAGGTGCAGTGGAGCGCAGCGGTCGGGAAGGGTCGGATCATCCTGTCGGACATGGGGCGCGTGCTGCTGTCCCTGATCGAGGACACCAGCGGGGCGCATGATCTCTTGGTCGGCGGTTCGACGCCTGCCTCGACGCTTGCCGCGTTCGGTGCGACGACGCGCAACACACAGGAGAACTTTCTCGCGGCCGCTTCCAAGATCGGACTCGATGTCCGGGACATCCCGCCCTGCGTCACGTTCTTCGCGCCGGTATCGCTGGACGATGCTGGCCGCTTCCAATGGCAGGGGGAGCGCAAAAGGCCGGGTGACTTTGTTGACCTGCGCGCGGAGATGAATCTCATTATCGTCGCATCGAATTGCCCGCATCCGCTCGATCCGGCGAGGCCCGCGGCGGCCGGACCGGTCACGCTGATCAAGCACCGAATGGCGGTTGCGGCCGCGGACGATCTTTGCCGGACGGCGTCGCCGGAAGCCACGCGGGCCTTCGCCTTCACCGACCGGCTTTTCGCCTGAGGGGCTACAATGAGCAAACCGGATACTTCTCATGCTGTGTACACCTGCGATATTCCGCCGGAACGCCCATGGTCACGCATTCTCAGGAAAGGGCAGACCTTGCGGATCATCGACAGCGAGGGCCAGCAGGCGGTCGACGCCCTGCTGTATTGCGCCGACGATCCGAGCGAGCGTTACAGCTCGCAGGATACGCTGCGCGTCCAGGGCTCCGCCTACATCGACCTCGGCACGCGTCTGATTTCCAACAGGGGACGGGTGATGGCACGCATTACGGCCGACACCTGCGGGCGTCACGACACCTCGGCAGGCTGCTGCTCCTGCGAAAGCAACGCCGTGCGCTTCGGCGAGGCGACCAAATTCCAGCACGCCTGCCGTGAGAATTTCATCCTCGAGCTGTCGAAGCACGGGCTGACCAAGCGCGATATCGTCTCCAACCTGAATTTCTTCATGAACGTGCCGATCGACCCCTCCGGAAACTTCACGGTTGTCGACGGCATTTCGGCGCCGAGCAATTATGTCGACGTGACCGCGGACATGGACGTGCTGTTCGTGATCTCCAATTGCCCTCAGGTGAACAATCCCTGCAATGGCTTCAATCCAACGCCGATCCGCGTGGTGATCCGCGATGCGCAGGGATTGTGACGCCGTGCGCTATCGATCGACATGACGGAAGGGGAAGCAAGATGGGTCGAGGTCCTGCCGCTGGAGCGGTTTGCCGACCAGACCATCCTCTGCGTGCGGGTGCAGACCATCGAGCTGTTGCTTGTTCGCGACGGCGAGCGCATCACGGCCTGCGAACGGGTGTGTCCGCATGAGCAGGCCGATCTTAGTCTCGGCCGCATCGCTGACGGCCGTCTGTTCTGTCCACGTCATCTTGCTTCGTTCGACTTGGGCGACGGCCATATTTCCGCGGGATGGCCGAGCCGGCCACTGCGGCGCTATCCCGTGCGGATCGAGGGTGGACGGATCTGGATCGATGCGGCGGCAATCGACTGCGCCAAGGGTTAGCTGAGGGTTAGCTGCTCTTCACCAGCGAAAGCGCCAACTTCGCGAGCGCTCCGTCCGGCTGGCGCAGTTGCTCCAGAATGGTGAAATGGTCGGCGCCCTCGATCGCGACGAGGTCCCCGGGCGCACCTGCTTTCTTTCGTGCTGCATGGAAGTTGCGGGAGTCCCACACCAGCGCCGGCAGTTCGGCTGAGCCATAGGCGATGGTGAGAGGCTTGGGCACGATCGGAAGCCGCAGCGGCGAAAGCTCTGCGATCTCCCGGTCGGTGAGTTTCAGCGCCAGGTTCAGTCCGGTGTCGCGGATCGGCGCAAGATCATAGACGCCGGATATCGCGAGCCCAGCCCTCACCAGTGAATGGGAAAGCCCGAGCGCGGTGAGATGGGCGCCGCGGACCATCCCGACAAGACTACGGGGCCCGCGATACCGTGCAAAGGACCGTTCGCCGCAAGCCAGTCGAGCGCGAGCGAAATCTCCTCAACGATTTCGGTCAGGGTCGCCTCCGGCGCCAGCGAACAGCCGGGGATGACGACCGACCATCCGTGCGCGGCCATTCCTTCGACCAGCATGGCGAACACGTCGCGCGAATTGCGTTGCCAGTAGCCGCCATGGATGAAAACGAGGCACGACGCTGCCTTGTCGCGAGCCGGGTAGATATCGATCTTCGTTCGTTCGCGCTTGCCGTAGGCAATATCCAGCGCCGTGGCATGCGCCGCCCGAAATTTTGCCGAGGCCTCGTTGCGCACGGCGATCAGCGCGGGGCTGTTCGCCACAGCCTTGTTGTTGTCATAGGCGGCATCGCGCTCGGCCTGAGACAGCGTGGCCCAGTTCAGGCGAGGGTCGTTCGGATCGTTGCTGGTCATCATCCGCCTCTAGCACGAATGCAGCGGAAACGACCATGGGCTTGCTTCTTCTGCGGTCCGGCCGCGCGGATCCCAATCCTGCAAAGTCGACCAGATCGCTTCGCCGGAACGCTGAGCCTGACCGCGCAGATCGTCGATGTTAAGGCCCGGGATCACACCGTTCTCCATGCAGACGTTGCCGTTGACAATCACCGTATTGATGTCGTCGCCGACACCGCATTCGACCAGGCTCTTGATGGGATCGCGAACCGGCCCGTAGCGCAACGATTGCCGGCCGTCAAAATCGATGATCAGGATATCGGCCAGCGCGCCGGCGGCGAGCTTGCCGAGATCATTGCGCCCGAGCGAACGCGCGCCGCCGAGGGTGGCGGCCTCGAAAACCTCGCCCGCCGGTGCCTTGTAGTAATCGTGGCCCATGATCTTGCCCATCAGGGAGGCTGTCCGCATGTTCATGACCATGTCGCGCGGATAGGTATCGCTGCCGATCGAAATATTGATGCCGGCGTCGCAATAACGCTTCCAGTTGTCGAGGGTGCGCGCCCTGCGGGCGATGTTGATCGGGCAGTGGGAGATCGAGCATTGATGGCTGCCCATCAGCTCGAGGTCGCGGGCGCCGGAATAGTTCAGGTTTGGGTTGTCGGCGATGAAATTGCCGTGCCCGATGTTCAACGTCGTCCGTAGCATGCCGACCTTGTCCAGGAGCTCGATCGGCGTCATCTGGTGCTCGCGGACGATGTCGTGGAATTCGAGCACGCTGTAGGCCGCATGGGTCGCCATCGGCACTTTCAATTCGTCGGCAAAGACCAGGGTCCTTTCGAGGAGGTCGACGGTCGAGGTCTCCACCTCACGCGGCACCAGGATGCCGCGGATGCGGTCGTCCAGCGCCCCCTCGTATTTCCGGATGAACGCAACCGCCGTGTCGAGCCCGCGCAGGCCGCCTTCCGGGTCATGCACGCGTTTCAAACCGCCGTTCTTGTCGCCGACCCAGCGTCCGGAATCATAGCCCGGTCCAAGATAGCCGCGCGTTCCGAACCGTTCGACCTGCTTCATCAGCGCAAGCTGCACGCTCTCCTGGCTGCCGAATTCGACGAACGTCGTCACGCCGTTGCGAAGCAGCTCGACCACGGTGAACGTAGCATTGAGCTCGAGCGCCGCGTTGAGCGCACTGTCGCCGGGCTTCAGATAGCGAGGGTCGCCCGACACCACGCGTCCTTCCTTCGGCACGCTGATTTCGAGGAAGGGTTGGCCGAAATAGAGCGGCCGTCCGGCGTCGCTGATCAATCGGTGAGAAGCGCGATGGCCGGAGTGAACGTGGGTGTCGATGAAGCCCGGGCAGACCAGCCTGTCGCCGGCATCGATGGTGCGATCAACGGGACCCTCGAACGTCTTGCCGACATGGAGGATATGCTTGCCTTCGTAAACGACCACGCCGTCGCGCAGCAGCGTGTGTCCGCGGCCATCATTGGCGACGATCCATTTTGCCTTGATCAGCGTTCGCATCCTCACACGTTCCTTTCCTGGATATCCGTTCTTTGACCGGCGCGGCCGGCGTTATCGCTGCATGCCCCAGCGCTGTACGGTGTGCTTTTCGATGAAGCGGAAGATGACGGCCTCCACGATCAATCCGATCAGGATGACCGCGAGCAGCCCCGCAAAGACGCGGTCGGTCTCAAGCTCGGAGCGTGCCTCGAAGATGTACCGGCCAAGTCCGCCCGAGCGCGACGACACCCCGAACACCAGTTCGGCGGCGATCAGCGTGCGCCAGGCGAAGGCCCAGCCGATCTTCAGGCCGGCCAGGATCGAGGGAAACGCCGCGGGGATCAGGATCGAGGTGACATAGCGGATGCCGCGCAGCCCGTAGTTCCGGCCGCTCATGCGCAGCGTTTCCAGCACGCTGCGGAAACCGGTCAGCGTATTCAGCGCCACGGACCACAACACCGAGTGCACGATCACGAACACCAGCGACGGGACGCCGAGACCGAACCATATCAGCGCCAGCGGCAACAACGCGATCGCCGGAACGGGGTTGAACATCGCCGTCAGCGTCGACAGGATGTCCGACCCGATGCGGGTGGAGACCGCGATGGTCGTCAGCGCCGCAGCCAGGAACAGACCTGCGAGATAGCCCAGCATCAGGGATCGCAGCGAGGTCGCGATGCGATCAATCAGCACGCCGGTCGTGACGTCGTGGAAGAACGTCGCGAGCGTTGCCCCAAGCGTCGGCAGGATCAGGGGATTGTCGACCCAGCGTGCGTAGGACTCCCAGATCAGTCCGAGCACCAGGAGGATTGCAAGGCGCCTTGCGGCATCGTTGCCGATCAATTGATCGGTAAAGCTGAGGGAGCGTTCGACCTCGCCGATATCGGATGCGTCGATCGGTTCCCGCTCGAAATCCGGGCGCGGTTGCGGCGCCCGTGTGCCTACGCCCGATATCATCATGCGGCCCTCGAACCGGCTCCGAACAGGAGGCCATGGATACGTTTGGAGAGCGCG
>Ga0209526_10000761_pt1 | contig 21212 bp, 19 predicted proteins | sample JacPinW_OM2H0_M1_FD_188566 | JGI IMG/M metagenome (GOLD analysis project Ga0209526, IMG submission 188566) | Forest soil microbial communities from Algoma, Ontario, Canada - Jack Pine, Ontario site 1_JW_OM2H0_M1 (SPAdes) (version 2) | ecosystem: Environmental > Terrestrial > Soil > Boreal... | reverse complement strand
GAGCGGACGAGTAGTAGATGCGACGTCGTTGCTTCATGGTCCACACTCCATCTTGCCAAAAGATTAGTGTGTTGCGCTGACCAGTTGAACCCGCCGCGCGAAGCGGACGTTCGCTGAAAAGCTGTATCAGTTAAGTGCCGGCATCATTCGATCAGTTTGTCAGGTTCCCAAGAGAAGTGTTTCCACCTCGCAATATTGCAATCATGCGCAGGACGTACTTACGACAACAAATGCCGCGCCACGATCAGACGGTGAATCTGATTGGTACCCTCGAATATCTGATTGATCTTGGCGTCCCGCATGAAGCGCTCGACCGGAAAATCTTCATGTACCCGGCTCCGCCGAAGATTTGCACCGCATCGGTTGTGACCTTCATGGCCATGTCGCTCGCAAAGCATTTTGCCATCGAGGCCTTGGCCGAGAACGCCCGGAACGCGGCGTCGGATTCGAAACCCGCGTCGGCGATGCCAGCGCAGTCATAGACCAGCGAGCGGGCGGCTTCGATCTGCATCGCCATATCCGCCAGCATGAATTGCAGCCTCTGGAATTCGGCGATCGCCTTGCCGAACTGCCGCCTTTCCTTGGCGTACGCGATCTGATCTTCAGTAAACTGCATGTCTGATATCCACTATGCTTGCCGCCCGAGGAGATGATTACTTTGCGGAAGACTGCCCCGCAGAGCCGGCATCGTCGATCAGCTTCCAGGATGATCCTTCGAACTTCGCCATGCGCAGTGATTGATAGGGCGCATAGTCTTCGGGCGATGTATTGAGCTGAATCCCCGGCAGCATCATCTTGAAATGTTTCCCCTTCATGCTGGTCGCCTGCTTCAGGAGAACCTCCCGCGTGAGATCGTCGCCGCACTGCTTTAGCGCCTGGACGATGCCCTGCGCGATGATGTAGCCGGAGAGTGCAACGAAATCGCCGGGATTATCGTTCGGCACCCATTTCTTCATGAAATCGACGTACTCCTTGACCTCGGGATCGTCGGCCCATTTCGGATCGCCGGCCTGCTTGGTGAACTGCGTTGTCATGATCCCTTGCGCATTTTCGAAGCCGGCCGGCTCCAACACGGTCTTCACCGAGTTGGTTGGGCTTGCAAGGAACTGCAGCGGAGTCCAGTTCATCTCCTTCACCTTGCGCAGCCCCTGTGCGGTGAATTTCGGCGTGGAGAAATAAAGCAGGACGTCGGCGCCGGAATCCTTCAGGCGGACGATCTCCGAATCGATGCTCGGCTCCGTTATCTCGTACGCAACTTCGGCCGCGAGTTTGGCCTTCTCTCCGAGCGCGGCTTTGAGCCCGGTAAGAAAGTCCCTGCCATAGTCATCGTTTTGGTAGAGCGCCGCAATCTTGGCGTCCGGCTTGTTCTTCAGGATATATTGGCCGAATGTCCTGCCCTCCATCTCGAAGCCCGGATACATCGGCACGCTCCAGGGATAGTTTTGCGGGTCGGCGAATCGGCGGCCGCCCGCGGAGATGAAAATGTGCGGCACCTTGGCGCCGTTGAGATATTTTTGAATCGCGACGTTTGGCGTGGTGCCGACGGTACCGACGTCAGCCAGCACGCCCACATCCTCAACCAGCTTCCGCGTCTGTTCGAGCGCCTTCGGAGGACTGAAGGCGTTGTCCAGCGAGATCAACGTTATCTTGCGGCCATTGATCCCGCCGGCAGCGTTGATCATCTCGAAATAGCCGATCATCAGGCGGCCGTAGCTCGAAAATGCCGACGCGGGTCCGCTATAGGGAACGGTTTGGCCGAGCTTGATTTCGGTATCGGTAACGCCCGGTCCATACTTGTTCTCGGCGGCCGAAACGCTGCCGATGGTTGCAAGCGCCATCGCAGCGATCAGCGCCGTCAGTCCAGGTTTCCGGATCATTCGTCCCTCCCCAATTTCCCAGAAAATGCGTGTGCATGACGGTCGCGGCATCAGTTTCTCGCTGCGCCAATCGCGACCTCGGGCAACCCAAGCGGGCCATAGGCGCCGGCGGAGATGGCGTCGCGCAGTTCGGCCTTGCGTATCTTGCCGCTGGCCGTCATCGGCAGTGCGTCGACGAAGATCACGTCATCCGGCAGCCACCATTTCGGCAGGCGTGCCGCCAGATGATCGATGACCTGGTCGCGCGAGGCAGAGCAGCCGGACTTCAACGTGGCGAACAGCAATGGGCGTTCCTGCCACCGCGGATGCGAGACGCCGACGACTGCGGCAAGCGACAGCGCTGGATGCTCCATCGCCGCCGACTCCACCGTGATGCTGCTGATCCATTCGCCGCCGGACTTGATGACATCCTTCGAGCGGTCGACGATCTCGATGGTCCCGTCGTGATGGATCCGCGCGACGTCGCCAGTTGAGAGCCAGCCGGTTGCGGCTTTCGGCTCGTGACGATAATAACCTGATGCAATGCGGGGGCCGCGCGCTTCCAGATGGCCTGCGGTCTCGCCGTCATGCGGCAGCGGCACGCCCCGGTCGCTGACGATACGCAGCTCGGTGCCGAAACCCATTCGGCCCTGCCGCAGCTTTCGCTGCAACTGTTCGTCCTTGCTCAGCTTGGAATAATTGGGGGCAGGGGTCGAACGCACGCCGCCTGCAGCTTCGGTCATGCCCCAGACCTGGCCAACCGAGATTCCGCGAGCCTCCAGATCCTCGACCAGCGGCTTCGGCGCCTTGGTGCCGGCGACCAGCGCTGCACGCAGCGACGGAATGTTAGCGCCGGTTTCCTTGAGGTACTGAGCGATGCCGAGCCAGACGGTTGGTACCGCGGCTGCCGCCGTCACGCCCTCGTTGGCGATCAATTCGCACAGCATCGACGGCTCGAAATTACGGCCCGGCAGCACCAGCTTCTGACCGTTCATCGGCGCGGTGAACGGCATCATCCAGCCATTGGCATGGAACAGCGGCGCAATCGGCATCACAGCCTCAGGCTCGCCGGGTCGGAACACGCCGACCATGTCGGCGGTGCTCATGAACCGCGACGCCAGGATGATCGACCGATGCGAATAGACGATCCCCTTGGGGTCGCCCGTGGTGCCGGAAGTGTAACAGATGACGCTCGCCGACCGTTTATCGAACGTCGGCCACTCATAATCTCCGCGCTGCGACTTCAGAAGACCTTCGTAGGAGATGATGTTCGCAAGCGAGGTATCCGGAAGGTCTGCGCCGGCGTCCATGAAGAGCCAGCCTTTGACCGTTTTCAGATGAGGCGCAAGCGCCTCCGCGAGCCTCACGGTCGCGGCATCGATGAAGATCCACTGGTCTTCGGCATGGTTGATGATCTTGACCAGGGTCTCTTCGAACAATCTCGGATTGATGGTGTGAAGCACCAGCCCCTGGCCGGTGATCCCGTAAAACAACTCGAAATGATGATGGGTATTCCATGCCAGCGATCCGAGGCGGTCGCCCGTTGACAGTCCAAAGGATTGCAGCGCAGCCGAGAGCCGCAGACAGCGTTCTTTCGCGGCCGCATAGCAATAACGATAGATGCCGCCATCAACGCTACGCGAGACGATTTCCGTTCCGCCGTGCGCGGTCGCGGCATAGCGGAGAATATCCGTCGTCAGTAACGGCGTATCCATCATCAAGCCGAGCATGACGGATGTCCTCCCTGGTCCTCCGAACGCCGGCCCGCTTTAACGGGTCTGTTGGCGCGACCGAAAAATGCTAACAGCGGTCAACCAAGCTTACAAGCAGTCTAGCCGGTTTTATTTGGCGCGCCACCGCCGTCGCTGCCGATGCCGTCGCTTTGGGACTTATTCTGCTGCGGCCGCGAAGCGGCTGTTTTCGAGGTTCGCTTCCAACCTGGCCTTCTCAATCAGCGATTTCGCGATGCTCTGCTCCTTGATGTGGCCATAGCCGCGGATCATCTCCGGAAGCCGGGCCAACTTAGCAAGGGAAGGAATTCGCTCGGCTTTCAGCATCGCGCTGTGCTGCTCGATCGTTGCCAGGTAATCGTCGATCAGCTTCCGTTCGGCCTTCCGCTCCGCAGTGTAGCCAAACGGATCGAACGCGGTGCCGCGCAGGAATTTGAGTCGGGCGAGCAAGCCAAAGGCGTGGATGATCCAGCCGCCATACTCCTTCTTCTGCAAATGGCCCGTCACCTTGTCCCGACGCGCCAGAAGCGGCGCGGCAAGATGGAATTTGAGGCGGACGCCGCCTTCGAATTTTTCGCCGAGCTTGGTGGCAAAGGCGCCGTCCGTATAGAGCCGTGCCACCTCGTATTCGTCCTTGTACGCCATCAGCTTGAAGAGATTTTTGGCCACCGCTTCGGTGAGTTCGCTGGAACCCGGCGAAGCCTGGGCTTCAGCGGCGCGGACCTTCGCAACGGCCGCGAGATAGCGGTCGGCCCAGGACTGATTTTGATATTCGCTGAGGAATTTGACCCGATAGGCAATCGATTCATCGAGCGTCCGGATGGTGGTTGTGGCGCGGGTGCGGAACTGGATGACGCTGCGAACGCGGGAAAGATCATGTGCGGCGAGCCGGCCCCAGGAGAACGCCTGCTTGTTCATCTCGACTGCGGCGCCATTGATTTCGATCGCCCGCAGGATTGATTCCAGCGAAAGCGGAACAGCCCCTTTTTGGAATGCAAAGCCGAGCATGAAAGCATTGGTCGCGATGCTGTCGCCCATCAAACCCGAGGCGATACCGGTTGCGTCGATGATGTCGAGCTTCTCGTCCCCGATGGCGTCGCGCAGCACCCCTTGCATCGCGTTCATCTCGAAATCGATATCCGGATTCATCACGAAACTCGCGGTGGGCTGCAGGTCGGCGTTGACGATCGCCTGAGTGACGCCGCGTTCGACCCGGCTCAGTGCCGTCGCATTGGCGGAAACCACGATATCGCAACCGAGAATAAGATCGGCGCCGCCTGAGGCGATGCGGACGGTGGCGATGTCGTCCGGAGCGGGTGCGATCCGGACATGGCTCATCACGGCGCCATTCTTCTGCGCTAGCCCGGTGAAGTCGAGCGCGGAGCAGCCTCGGCCGTCGAGATGGGCGGCCATACCCAGGAGCGCGCCGATGGTGATGACGCCGGTGCCGCCGATGCCGGTGACGAGGATGTTATAGGGTGCATCGAGCTCGTGACGCGGCGGCAGTGGCAGGTTGGCGAACAGTTGGCCCGAGTCGACCGACGAGGCCTGCGCCTTCTTCAGCGTGCCACCATGGACGGTGACAAAACTCGGGCAAAATCCCTCGACGCAGGAATAGTCCTTGTTGCAGTTCGACTGGTCGATCTGGCGCTTGCGGCCGAATTCGGTTTCGAGCGGCTGGACCGAAACGCAGTTCGAGAAGTGCGAGCAGTCGCCGCAGCCCTCGCAGACGAGGTCGTTGATGAAGACGCGCTTCGGCGGATCCGGATACAGCCCGCGCTTGCGGCGGCGGCGTTTCTCGGCTGCGCAGGTCTGGTCGTAAATCAGAACGGAGAGCCCCTTGATCTCGCGCAGTTCGCGTTGAATTGCGTCCAGCTCGCGGCGATGATGGACGGTCGCGCCTTCGGGGAAATTCTTGCCGGGATATTTGCCGGGATCGTCCGAGACGATCGCAAGGCGCTTGGCGCCTTCAGCCCAAACTTGATGAGCGATTTGGGAGACGGTCAAGCCGCCCTCGGCGGGCTGCCCGCCGGTCATGGCGACCGCGTCGTTGTAGAGAATCTTGTAGGTAATGTTGACGCCTGCCGCCGCCGCCGCCCGCAATGCGAGCAAGCCCGAATGCGTGTAAGTGCCGTCACCGAGATTCTGAAAGATGTGGGTCTCGCTGGTGAAGGGCGCCTGGCCGATCCAGTTCACGCCTTCGGCGCCCATATGCGAGATGGTCGCGGTGCGCCGGCTAGGCACAGACAACGCCATCCCGTGACAGCCGATGCCGGCCATTGCACGGCTGCCTTCCGGCACCTTGGTGGAGGTATTGTGCGGACAACCGGAGCAGAAATACGGCGTCCGCTGCAGCGCCATCGGGGCGGGTGTCGTGGCCGGATGTTCGAACGCTTCCAGCCGCGCCAGTCTTTGCTCCAGCACCGGGCTTTGGTGGCCGAGCCGGCGCAGGCGCGCGACGACGGCCGCGGCGACCATGGTCGGCGTCAGTTCGCCCTCGCTCGGCAACAGCGTCGCGCCGCGCTCGTCGCGTTTGCCGACCACGGAAGGACGCTTTGAGGCGTCCATGTTGTAGAGAATTCGCACCAATTGATCTTCGATGAAGCCGCGCTTTTCCTCGACCACCAGCACGTCCTGCAGCCCTTCGGCAAAACGTCGCGCGCCGTTCTCTTCGAGCGGCCAGGTCAGCGCGACCTTGTAGATGCGCAAGCCGATTTCCTGCGCATCTCGCTCGGTAATACCGAGGTCCGCCAGCGCCTGCCGCAAATCCAGATAGGCCTTTCCGGTGGCGACAATGCCAAGCCGCGCCGGTTTGCTGCCGAGCACCACGCGATCGAGCTGGTTGGCGCGCGCGAATGCGGCAATGGCCGCCATTTTCGGACCGTGCAGCCGTCGCTCCTGTTCGAGCGGCGGATCGGGCCATCGGATGCTCAGTCCGCCCGGAGGCATTTCGAAGTCCGATGGCAGCACGACCTCGATGCGAGACGGATCACTGTAAATGGAAGCAGAACTCTCGACCGTCTCCGAGATCGCTTTGAAGCCGACCCAGCAGCCCGAAAAACGGGAAAGCGCAAAACCATGAAGTCCGAGATCAAGGTAATCCTGCAGCGTTGACGGATTAAGGATCGGCATCAATGCCGCCGCAAACACCTGTTCGCTCTGATGTGCAAGCGTGGAGGACTGGCAGCCATGATCGTCGCCGGCAAGCGCCAGCACGCCGCCGTGTCGCGACGTGCCGGCCGAATTGGCGTGTTTCAGCGCGTCGACCGAGCGGTCTACGCCGGGCCCCTTGCCGTACCAAATGCCGAACACGCCATCGACTTTCGCGCCGGGAAACATTCCGACCTGCTGGCTGCCCCACACCGCGGTCGCCGCGAGGTCCTCGTTCAGCCCCGGAACGAAGGCGATATCGTGCGATTGCAGAAACGATTTTGCGCGCCACAGCGCGTTGTCGTACATGCCAAGCGGCGAGCCGCGGTAGCCGGAGATAAATCCGGCGGTGTTGAGATCTTGCAGCCGGTCGCGTTCGCGCTGCAACATCGGCAGCCGGACCAGCGCCTGAATTCCGGAAAGGTAGATTCGCTTGGCGTCGAGCCGGTATTTGTCGTCCAACCCGACCTGCATCAGCGTCATCTTGGTGCTCCGTTAAATCGACATCGCGGGTGGACCATCGGGCGGAAGATTTTTTGTTTCGTTATTGAGCTATCCGCAGGGCGCTGACAGTCCATCGACCCCAAGCAGATCGATCCGGTCGATCAGTGAAAACGATGTGTCGCCAATGTCAATATCGGTGGAGAAATTCATCGGATCGGCATGCCCGCAGATCACGTCGGGGAAAGGCCACTCGGTCGATCCCGCGGTCTTGCCGCCGGCCATGATCGCAAGCCTGATCGGATGTCCGGCGCCGATGCCGCGGGAAGTCTGGTACCCATCAGCAACGCAATAAAGTTCGACGCGGACTCTGCCGGTCGCGATGCTCTGAACCGACAGTTCGACGTCGAAAAAGCCGAACGCGGCGTCGTTATCGGAGCCTTTCTCATAGAAATAGAACGAGCCGATTTTGCCGTGCAGGCACGGACCGAGTTTGCGGTCCCGGGGCACTTGCGGGTCGGGCCGCGCCGGCGTGCGCGGGGGCAGTGGCCCCAAGGAGCAGAACTGTCGATACGAATAGCACTCGCCCACCACTCTCTCCCTGATTGTTCCGGCTCTTGCCGACCGTTTCCGCGCTCTACAAAGCGGAAGCTGCCCGATTGAGGAAGCGTGCGGCATTGGCCGCAAACGTCGCCCGGCTGAATCCGAGCGCCTGTTCGGCGAATTGAGCAGGCCGGTCCTGTTTGATCGAAAACGGATAGTCCGAGCCGACCACGATGTGATCTGCGCCAACGGAGTCGGCAAGGAATCGCAGGGCCAGGCGGTCATACAGGATCGTGTCATAGTAAAAGGCCTTCGCCATTTCGCCGGGATCGCGCGCAAACAGATCCTGCAGCGGAGGTCCCAGCTTACGCGCGTGCTGCAGGCGAGGAAGAATCCACGGCAGCGCGCCACCGCCGTGGCTCAGCAATATTCTCAGGCTGGGAAATCGTTCGGTGATCCCATGTGTCAGCAGCGAAGTCGCGGCGAGGGCAGTTTCAAGCGGAAACGCCGCAACGGCAGCGAGCTCCGGCCGGCCGGCCATTCGTTCCATGCCCGACGGATGCAGTGGGTGAATCATGACGGCGAGATCGGCTTCCTCGGCGGCGGCATAGAGCTCGTGCATCCGCGCATCGCCCAGCGGGACGCCGTTGACGTGGGTACCGATTTCGATGCCGCAAAGGCCAAGCGCCTTGATGCCGGAGAGCCGGCGCGCCGCAAGGCCGGGATCCTGGACCGGAGCCATGCCTATGCCGATGAAGCTCTCCGGATGTGCCGAGCAGAACTTTGCGATGGCGTGATTGACATGATCGGACAATGCGTCGGCATCATCGGCGGCAAACCAGTGCGACAGCAGTTCGGGCATCGGGGACACCACCTGCACATCAATGTCGTCCGATCGCATGTCCTGCAGCCGGCGGTCGGCATCCCAGCTTCTGGAATCAATGGTGCGAAATACTTTTCCGCCCACGATCACGACGGCGGTGTCCCGCTCCCCGTGCTCGATCGACGGCCAAAGCGGATTGCGCGCCGTGCCGGGCGGCATGGTGTCTGGAACAAAATGGGTATGCACGTCGATCGCCCGGGCCACCCCTCGTTCTCCCCTTGTGATGCAGTGCGATAGCCGCGTGGATCGAGATTATTACTTTACAAGCAGGTTGGACTGTTTTTAATATGGACGCAATCAAAGAATATTTAGGCCTGCTTCCGGTCGTTTGCAAAAAGGGAAGATGTCAGCCGCCTGGGAGATCGAAGCGCCGGTGCACCCAATCGAGAAAATAGTGATTGCTGGTGCGGGCCAGGCAGGCGGACGCGCTGCGGAAGCGTTGCGCGCCGCCGGCTTTGGCGGTTCGATCACCATGATTGGCGCGGAGAAGCACCCGCCCTACGAGCGCCCGCAATTGTCGAAAGAACTGTTGGCCACGCCGGACGCGCCGGTTGCCTATCTCAAGCCGGCAGGCGATTGGGCCAGCGTGCTGGACGTGACGATGATTACCGGAGCAGCCGTCGTCGCCTGCGATCGGGAGCGACAGACCGTCGCAACCGAGGACGGCAAGCTCTTCAGCTACGACCGGCTTCTTCTGGCGACCGGCACCCAGCCGCGGCAGATCAAGACGTTCGGGGGAACTGATACGCGCGTGCATTATCTTCGCAATATCGAAGACGCCCTGCATTTGCGCCAGTCGTTCCATTGCCGGTCCCGCGTCGTCATCATTGGCGGCGGCGTTATCGGGCTCGAGGCTGCCTGTGCCGCGGCGAAGCTCGGATGCGAAGTCACGGTGGTCGAAAGCCAGCCGCGGCTGCTGGCCCGGGCGTTCCCCGGCCTTGTCAGCGACGTCGTCGAGGCCAGGCACCGCAACCACGGCGTCCGGTTCGAATTTGACGTAACCGTCGCCGAAGGGACAGCGGACGGTGTCCGCCTCACCAACGGAGCGGAATTGAAGGCGGACATCATCTTGGTCGGGATTGGTGTCGATCCGGCAAGCGCGATCGCGCGCGATATTGGCCTGCCCGCCGATACCGGCATCGAAGTCGACGTCTTCGGGCGGACGGGCGCACCGAACGTCTTCAGCGCCGGCGATGTCTCGCTGCAATGGAGCAAATGCCACGACCGCGCAATCCGCGTCGAGACCTGGGCCAACGCGCAAAACCAGGCGATCTGTGTCGCCGGCAACATGATCGGGGCCGATCGCGAATACGGCGATCCTCCCTGGTTCTGGTCCGATCAATACGATCTCAACATTCAGGTGGTTGGTGACATGCTCAATGCCGATCACATCGTGCGCGGCAACAGCGGTGGCGACCGGTTTTCGGTGGCGGCGATGCGCGGCAATGAAATCGTCGGGGCAATCTCGATCAACGCCACAAAGGACATGGCGATGTTCCGGCGGCTGGTCGCAAGACAATCAAGGCTCAACCGGTCCGACATCGAATCGACGGCGTACGATCTGCGGCAGGCACTGAAAATAAATTGATCGAGGGAGGCACTGCGATGAATGCATACGCGCCGATGAACACCGCGCTCATGATCGATGAATCGAAGAAGATCTTCAAGGTCTCCCGTCAGGCCTTCGTCGATCCGGCGATTCTGGATGCTGAACGAGCGCAGATCTTTGACAAATGCTGGCTCTATCTCGGTCACAGTTCCGAGCTGGCCAAGCCCGGCGATTTCGTCACGCGTCAGGTCGGAGGGCGTGGTATTTTGTTCGCCCGCGATGGCAAGGGCGATCTCAAGGCGATGCTGAATACCTGCCCGCATCGCGGCGCGCAGGTCTGCCGCGAGAAGCATGGCAGCGCGAAATCCTTCCAGTGCTTTTACCACGGCTGGGTGTTCGGCCTGGACGGCACGCTGCGCAGCCAGCCGGGAGAGGCTTCCTACGCCGAGGATTTCAAGGAACGCCCTACCTCCAACATGCAGCAGGTTGCGCGGTTCGACAGCTATCGCGATTTCAATTTCATCTGCTTTGACAAGAATATCGAAAGCCTGTTCGACTATCTCGGTCCGGTTCGGGAATACCTCGACGTGATTTGCGACCAGGCCGAAACGGGGATGACAATCGTCGGAGGCACGCAGGAATATTCGATGCGTGCCAACTGGAAGCTGCTGACCGAAAACAGCATCGACGGTTACCATGCCCTGACGACGCACGCGACTTACCTGGATTACCTCAAGGCGACGACCGGCGGTCTTGCCCAGGTCGCGTTCGAGGGTTCGGCGCGCGATCTCGGCAAAGGCCACGCGGTTCTCGAATACAAGGCTCCGTGGGGTCGTCCGGTCGCGCAGTGGATTCCGTCATGGGGCGAGGACGGCAAGCGCGAGCTTTCCCGGCTCTATGACGGGCTGCTGGAACGGTACGGAAAACAGCGGGCCGATCGAATTGCCACGTTCAATCGGAACCTGTTCATTTTCCCGAATCTGGTGATCAACGACATCATGGCGGTGACGGTGCGAACCTATTTTCCGGCGGCGCCTGATTTCATGAACATCAGCGCCTGGGCGCTGGCGCCGAAGGAGGAGACTGAATGGGCCCGGAAATACCGGCTGTTCAATTTCCTCGAGTTTCTCGGACCCGGCGGATTTGCGACGCCCGACGACGTCGAGGCGCTGGAACAGTGTCAGCGCGGTTTCCGCAACTCTGCCGAAGCGCAGTGGAACGATATTTCGAAAGGCATGGGCAAGGAAAACCCGTCCTACGATGATGAAGCCCAGATGCGCGCGTTCTGGTCGAACTGGAACGAGCATGTGTTCAGGGTGCCGGCATGAGCGACGGAGCAATCACGATGCAAACCATAGCTCGCACCGATGTCGAGGACTTCCTGTTCACGGAAGCCGAGCTGCTCGACGAATGGCGGCTGCCGGAATGGCTGGAGCTGTTCACCGACGACGCGATCTATTACGTGCCGGCAACCGATCTGGCGGTCGATGCGTCGCCCGACAACAACTTGTTCTATGTCGCCGACGACCGCTTCCGTCTCAGCGAGCGGGTCAAGCGGTTGATGAAGCGAACCGCCCACGCCGAATTCCCGCATTCGAGAACCCGGCATCTGGTCAGCAATGTCCGGATCAGGAAGCGCATTGGCGAAGACCTTGAAGTCAGTTCCGCGTTCATCACCTACCGCACCAAGGACGGCGTGACCGACACCTATTTCGGCAGTAACCGCTATCGTCTCGTGCCGGGCAACGGCACGTTCAAGATCAAGGAAAAGCGCTGCCTGCTGGACAGCGAAGGCCTCCGCGCCCAGGGCCGCGTCAGCATCATTCTGTGAAGGCAAGGATTGTATGGACCGGAAACTGAAAAACAACGTCGCCGTCGTCACGGGCGCCGCTAGAGGCATCGGCCTCGCGATCGCCGAGCGGCTGGCGCGCGACGGAGCCAAGCTCGTCATCGCAGATATGGATGAAGCGGAACTCGACAGGGCTACGAAACATCTCGGCAAGGAGTTCGGCGCCGAGGTCGTCGGTTATGCCGGCGATCTGTCATCGGAGAGCGTCGCCAAGGGCACGATCGACCTCGCGGTCGATCATTTCGGCCGGCTCGACGTACTGGTCAACAATGCCGGCGGCGGCATTATTAAGGCTTTCGCCGAACATACGCCGGAGACATTGCGCACCACCATCGACCGTAATCTGTGGACGGTGTTGTGGTGCTCCTGGCATGCGGTCCCGAAGATGCGCGCCAATTCCTACGGCCGGATCATCAATCTCGGCGCCGACTCGGTTCGCAACGGGCTTTGGGATCATGCCGCGTACAATGCCGCCAAGGGCGGCGTCCATGGTTTGACCACCGGTATGGCGCGCGAATTTGCCCGTGACGGCATCACGGTCAATACGGTCGCGCCGTGCGCGGTGAACACGCCGCAAATGGTCGCGATCACCAAGCGCGACCCGGCGCTTGCGGCGAAATTCGTCAGCGTGATTCCGATGGGTCGTCCCGCCGAGATGGAAGAAGTCGCTTCCATGGTCAGCTATCTTGCATCCGCCGAAGCATCGTTCGTGACCGGACAGGTCATCAGCGTGAACGGCGGAAGCACCATGCTCTAGGCCAAAGCCGATGTCCGAAACGGTCGTGTTATGCGGGGTGGACGAGGTTGCTGAAGGTGAGATCAGGAAGGCCGCGCTGCCAGATGGCTCGCATGTCGCGCTGTATCGCGTGGACGGTGCGATTTACGCGACCGCCGACATGTGCACCCATGGTGAAGCGTCGCTGTCGGAGGAGGGAATTTTGACCGGGAAGATTGTGGAGTGCACCTTTCATTTCGGAACGTTCGACGTCACCACCGGAGAGCCGGCCGGCATGCCCTGTGAAATTCCGCTTAAAGTCTATCCGGTCAAGGTGATCGACGAACAGGTCTGCATAGAGGTCTGACATGGCAGTTCGCGCAAACCGGATTACTTCGACCGCAGGCTCGGCCCGGCGTTCGGTCGAGGCGGCGCGCCACCGCACCCAGGCCGAGCGCAGCGAGGAAACCCGGACCCGCATTCTGAAAGCGGCGGCCAATCTCATTCGCAAGCGCGGCTACGCGCGTTTCCGGACCGCGGAAGTTGCCAAGGAAGCCGGGCTGTCCAGGGGCGCCCAGCTGCATCATTTCCCGACCAAGGATTCGCTTGTGGTTGCGACCCTCGAATATGTCTTCGAGCAGGCGCGAGTACTCAGCCGGCGCCGGGCGACCGCGGTGAACAAGCCCCGGGATTTGATCGAGGCCGTCATTGAGGACGCGCGGGAGTTCTTCTTCAGCGAGCATTTCATGATCGCCATCGATATCGTGCTTTCGACTTCGACCGATCAATCGGTGCGCAAGCAGATCCTCGATATCTCGCGAAAGGCGCGGCGTCCGGTCGAGGCCGCCTGGGCGGAGGCTCTGGCCGCAAACGGCGTTCCCGGCCAGTTGGCATCCGACATTGTCGCCCTGACGCTCAGTCTTGTTCGCGGAATGGCGCTGCGAACCCTGTGGGACAACGATCCGAAATGGTTCGATGCGCTGTTCTCGCTGTGGCGTCAGATGATCAAGGTCTTCCTGAACGATCGGCAACCCCGATCGAGAGTGCGGTGAGGGAACCTGCATCCATGAAACCGGACAGCCATCCGCTCGTTGTGTCGGTCTGCTATGTCAGGCTCTCTGCGGGCGAGCTGCAGGCCAGCGCGAGGTTTGCGGCCGATATCTTCGGCCTGCAGCGCGTGGCGGAGCAAAATGGCGAGATTACTTTCCGCTCGGATAGCCGCTTTCGCACGGTGAGCTTCAGCAACGGTGCGAGCGGCGGCTCCAGCATCGGGATCGAAGTCTGGGACGAGTCGGCGCTGGATGAGATCGAGAAGCGGCTGAACAAAAGCGGCTTCGCTTCAAGCCGCGCGTCGGCCAGCGACTGCCAGCGTCGCTATGTTCAGGCCGCGCTGCTGGCCAAGGATGGCTCCGGCAACAGCGTCGATCTGGTCGCGCGCCCGACCCAAAGCGGCCGCCGTTATTTTCCCAGCCGTGACGCCGGCATCACCCAGCTCCACGGCCTCGGCATGCGATCGACCGACCTGGGGAGGGATCTCCAGTTCTGGAAGGAACTCGGGGCCGAAGTCAGCGACTGGGTCGGCGATATCGCCTACCTGCGGATCGACCGGCTGCATCACCGCATCGCGCTCTATCCGGCGAAACGGGGTGGCTTGCTCTACGCGGCGTTCGAGGTCGAAACGCTCGATAACATCATGCAAAACAGCTACTTCATGCAGGAGCGCCAGATCAAGATCGTCCAGGGTCCGGGCCGGCAACCCTGCTCGAAGCAGATCTTCCTTCATGTCGAAGGGCCTGACGGCATTATCTTTTCATATGTGAACGGGATGAGCGAGATGGGGCCGGTGCGTCGTCCGGCGCGGCAATTTCCGTTGGTGTTGGAATCGCTTTGCGAGTGGGGCAGCGAGGCCAAGGACGTGCCGGAGCTGAGTGCGGGCGCGAGTTAGGCGAGAAACGCCGGGAGAAGAAGCATGATCGAGTTGAAAGACGTCAGCTATGTTCGCCTCGGGACCCCGGATATGGCATCGGCGGAGAGCTTTGCGACAAGCTGCTTGGGCCTGCAGGTCGCGGAGCGCGGCAAAAAAGCGCTCTATCTGCGATCGGACGACCGACAGCATACGCTTTGCTACACCGAAGGCGACCCAAGCAATCAGACCGTCGGGTTCGAGGTCGAGGATGAAGACTGTTTGCAGCGGGCAGCCTCCGCACTGGAGCGGCTCGGCCACCGTGTGCAGGGCGGCTCCGCGGACAACGCCGCCAGGCGAAAGGTGAGGGCCTTCATCGCCTTTGAGGACCCGAGCGGAAATCATATCGAACTCGTCGTGCGTCCCGAGCGGAGCGGCCGCCGCTACTTCGCGTCACGGGATGCCGGCATCACCGGTTTCAGCCATATCGGCCTGAACTCGACCGATCCCGCCCGAGACGAAAAATTCTGGACCGAGGTCTGCAATGCGCGGGTCAGCGACCGCATCGGCGACATTCCACTGATGCGCGTCAATGCGATCCATCACACCATTGCGCTGGTGCGCGCGCCGCACGCCGGCATTCAGCACGTCAATCATCAGGTACAAACCAGCGACGACGTGCTGCGATCGTTTTATTTTCTGAGCGAGCGCCGGGTGCCGATTGTTTTCGGCCCCGGCCGCCATCCGACATCAGGCGCGCGCTTCCTTTACTTCAAGGGGCCTGACGGGATGGTCTTCGAATATTCGGTTGGCGTGGACGAAATCGAGGACGAGGCAACCCACCGGCCCCGGCAGTTCGGTTTTGAACCGACCAGCTTCTGCATGTGGGGATCGAAGCCGGCCGGCATGGCTTTGCCGAACGATCAATAAGAACCAACTGCATCTGCGCGACTCATGAGGTCTGCGCCGGGACGGGCGCCACGACGATCGTGCACGGCCTGGCCGATGCAGTCGTGATCTACCGAAGCGACGCAACGCTGGAGGAGATGTTGTCCGCCAAAGTCTGCATCAGCGGCGCATAACGCTGTGTGAGGTCGCGTCGGTCAAGCGCCGACGTGAAATAGGTCATGCCGACGGTCGCGAGCACCTTTCCTTTGCCGGTGATCGGCACAGCGATCGTCCCGGACGAGCGCGGCTCGACCATGGGGTCGCGCTCGGCATAACCCTGCTTGCGTATGACAGCGAGCGACGCCTGCGTTCGCCTGCGATCGACCGCGATCCGGTCTTCGGGGTCAGTCGATCGTGACAGCATATCGAGCAGCATCCCGCGTTCGTCGGCGGGACAGAACGCCAGATAGGCTCGGCCGAGCGCGCGACGAAGCAGGCTTAGGCGCATGTTGATGGTGCCGTGAAACGGCGAAACTGGGCTGTCCGGAATGGTGCTGAACCGGACCACGACTGAGGCGCCGTCGAGGACCGCGATGGCGACAGGCCAATGATATTGCGCGGTGAAGGCAAGCGCCCAGGGGCGCGCCGCTTCCACCACCAGTGGATCGCCATGGAAGCCGTTGCTCAGTGATTTGACCCGTGAGGCCACGGTATAGCCGCCTTGTCGCCGGTCATTTGCGGCGTAGCCCATGGCGCAGAGCGATTTCATCAGCCGCACCACGGTCGATTTCGGAAGACCCGTCGCCTGATGCAGAACTTGTATCGAGGCGACGCGATGCCGGTTCAGCTCCTCGAGCAGAACCAGCGTGCGGGCAGCGGCCTCGACCTTGACCGAACGCAACGGCATCGCTTGAAATTCCACTGTGCGGAACGGCCGGGAATAGCTATGGCCGAAAGCCGGCCCGGCTGCAATGTCTCTCGCAAGTGCTGCGCTGCCGTCGTTCGCGACGGGCTGAGGCAAGGCAAAACAATAATCGGGAGGGACCGCGTTGTCAGGTGAGGATAAACCGCATTTTTCGTCGTTCCGCCGCAGACTGGCAGGCGGACAGAATCTGGTCGGCAGTTTCATCAAAACACCGACCACCCACGCCAGCGAGATCTTCGGCGCGTTGGGTTACGATTTTGTCGTGATCGATGAGGAACATGCGCCGTTCGATCGCGCCGTCACCGACGTCGTTGTGCTTGCCGCGCGCGCGTCAAATCTCGCCAGCATCGTGCGGGTATCATCAGACGATCCGACCAAGATCCTGTCCTGTCTCGATTGCGGCGCGACCGGCGTGCTGGTGCCGCATGTCGCGTCGGTCGCGAAGGCAAGGGCCGTTGCTGAGGTCGCGCGGTACCGCGGCGGGCGCCGCGGGTATTCGGGATCGCCGCGCGCCGGTGGCTATGGCGCCACGCCAATGTGGCAACTGGTCGAAGAACAGGACGCGTCGGTATGCGTGATCGCGATGATCGAAGACCCCGAGGCGCTCGATCATATCGGCGAGATCGCCGCCGTCGATGGTATCCACGGCCTGTTCATCGGTCGTGGCGATCTGACGGTTTCGCTCGGTGCGAAATCGCCTGCGGATCCGAAAGTTCAGGATGCCGTCAAACGCATCGTCGCGGCGGCACAACAGGCGAAAAAGCCGGTCTGCGTGATGGTTGCAAGCGCCGCTGAAGCCAAGGATTTTGCCGATCTCGGCGCCAGCGCATTCATCATTTCGTCCGATCAGGGTCAGATGCGGCGTGCAGCCGCACAAAGCCTTACCGATTTCAAGAAGCTCGTTCAAACGCCGGAACACGCCCATGTATCATAGCAGCGATCCCCGTGCCGCGCTTGCGGCGAAGCCGGTCGGCATTCAGTCGAACCCGACCCGTTTTGCCGGCGCGGAATATGCGAAGTTCTACGAGATGCCGCCGGCCGAACAGAAGGATGGCGCGAGAAACTGGTATGCGCGCGGTCAGAACTTCATTATCGCCTACAGCGAGGCGACCGAGGGCGCGGCGCTGAACCGGGCCGAACAGCCCGACGAATATGTCGTTTTGCTTCCGGATCCGGGCGCGGGCGCTGAAATCGTGTGGGGCAACGAGCGGATCACGGTCGCCGGGCATTCGATTACGTTCGTTCCGGCCGGCAAAAGTTCGGTCACGCTGCTCGGGCCGGCCAAAATCATTCGGATGATGACGACCAAATCGAAAGATCTGGCGGCTCTCTGCTCGAACGCGGAGTCCTACGCTTCCGCGCATCCGAACCTTCCCGCGTTCGAACCGTGGCCTGAGCCGACCGCGGGTCCAAAGATCAGGACCTACGACCTCGAGGTCGCGCCGTCGCCTGGCCGATTCGGTCGCATCTGGCGTGGTTCGACCTTCATGGTCAATTTTCTTGATCCGAAAAATGGCCCGCGCGACACCAGCAAGATGTCGCCGCACCACCATGACGATTTTGAGCAGTGCTCGCTGGCGCTCGCAGGCACCTTCATCCATCACATGCGCTGGCCCTGGACGCCGGACATGGGCCAGTGGCGTGAGGACACCCATGAGCGCTGCGACTCCCCGTCGATAGCCGTGATCCCGCCACCCGCGATTCATACGTCTCAGGCCGTATGCGAGGGTCTCAATCTCCTCGTCGATGTCTTCTGCCCGCCACGAATAGACTTTTCCACCAAGCCGGGCTGGGTCCTGAACGGTGACGAGTATCCGATGCCGTCTCAGGCCAAGACCAACTCCAACACGAATTGAGCGCGACCGTCATGGCCGATAATCAGGTTTCCTATCCCGACACAGTTCCGCTTCCGCCGCTGTCGCGCCCAGCCGAAGTCGAGGAACTTCTGATCGGCGCCGTCGATCTGCATTGCCACAGTGGCCCCGCAGCGATGCCGCGCATCCTGGATCATCATGACGAATTGCTGGACGCGGCGGCAGCCGGCTTTCGGGCGGTGCTCTACAAGGATCATTTCTATCCCGGCATGGCCCATGCGATCATGCTCGAAAAACTATTTCCGGAGCTTGGGGTTCGATTGTATTCAGGAATCGCGCTCAACAATGCGTCGGGTGGCATCAACCCGCATGCCGTCGACCACGCGATCAAGCTCGGCGGCAAGATCGTCTGGATGCCGACGCTGTCGGCGGCAAACCACATCAATGTTCTGGCCAGCGGCAATGCCAAGACCTTCCCGAAGACCTCGCAGAAGATGCTCGATCCGACGCCTCTTTCCGCGCTGGACGCCAACGGCAGGCTCACCGACGAAACCAAAAAGGTGATCGATCTCGTTGCGGAGGCCGACATCATCTTGGCGGGCGGTCACCTTCATGTGACGGAGCAGCACCTGGTGTTCGCCGAAGCGGCGCGGCGCGGGGTCAAGAAGATGATGGTCAATCATCCAACCTACATCGTCGGATTCAGCGACAGCGATATCCGCCAGTTGGTCGGGCTTGATGTGGTCATGGAACACTCGATCTGCATGTTCATCAAAGGCAAATCGGAAAAATACAGTGCGGACGATCTCGCGCATCTGATCGACGTCGCCGGCGTTGACAACACGATCCTTTCTTCGGATCTCGGCCTGGTCGGGTCGCAGCGCCCCGTCGATGGCTTCCGCAGCATCACGCAGATGCTGCTGGATCTTCAGATGCCGCGCGCGGCAATCAAGAAGCTCGTGAGTGAAAATGCGGCCGCGTTCCTGAATCTGCCGGCAAACCGCGCGGCCGATCAAAACGCAGCCTGAAAACAAGGGCCTAGACGGCCGCTGCAAGCACACGCCCGCTGGAACGGGCCGGGAGGAAAGATGGATACCGTGGATCGCGACGGTGGCGCTGCGTTCATGAATCGCATCATGTGGCGGATCATGCCCTTGCTGACGGGCATGATGATGCTCTCGGTCATCGACCGTTCGAACGTCGGCTATGCGAAGCTGCAGATGGCGAGCAGCCTCGGAATGACCGAGACCATGTATGGTCTTGCGTCATCGCTGTTCTTCATCGGCTATTCGTTTTTCGAGATACCAAGTGCGCTGGCGGCGCACAGATTCGGCGCGAGGGTCTGGTTCGCCCGCATCCTCCTGACGTGGGGTCTGCTCACGGTGGCGCTCGGCTTCACCATGAGCGGCTCGGTGTTCGCGGCGGTGCGGTTTCTGGTCGGCATGGCGGAAGCCGGCGCCTATCCCGGCATCATTTTCTATCTGACGCTGTGGTTTCCGAAGCGCTACCGTGTGCAGGCCGTGGCGCTTCTGACCATCGGCAGTCCGCTCGGCAACATGTTCGGATCGCTGTTTGGCGGCGCGTTTCTGGATCTCAACGGCCTGTTCGGACTGGCCGGATGGCAGTGGGTCTTTATCGTCACCGGTGCGCCGGCCGTTATTCTTTTCGTTCTCATTCTGAGATACCTGCCCGACAATCCGCTCAAGGCCGATTTCCTCGCCCCTGCGGAGAAAGCCTGGCTTGCCGACGAACTGAGGCGTGATGAAATCGCCGCGGCCATCCATACCAATCCGTTGCGCGTCCTCATCGACTTGCGGCTTTGGTGGTTCGCGCTGGTGTATACGATGATCACGCTGGCGCTATACGGGATCATCTATTGGCTGCCCACGGTGGTGAAGGGGTTCGGCACGACAGGCACTCAAAATGGCCTGCTGAATGCATTGCCCTGGGCTGTCGCGGCCGTCGTTCTGGTGTGGCTGCCGCGGCATCTGCGCGAGCACCGGACCGTTCTGGCCGCGATGGCCTTGATCGCGCTTTGCGGGATGGCCGCTTTTTTCACCTCCACGATGCTGACGCAGAATTGGATGCGCTACGTTGCGCTTGCGGTAGGGACACCTTGCGTGTCGCTGTTGTTCCCCTGCTTCTGGTATCTGCCGTCGCAGATTTTCAAGGACGCGCACGCGGCGACGGCGATCGCCGCGATCAGCACGATCGGCAGCCTTGGCGGATTTGCCGCGCAGAACCTGATGCCATGGGTCGCGCACTGGACAGGCAGCGCACTTGCCGCCATGGCGGTGCCGGCAACAAGCCTGGCCCTTCTGGCGGTCAGTGCATTGATCATGCTGGCGACCTGGCGGGTGAGGCCGCATGTTGTTTTTGACACTGCCTCGATGCTGCCGGCCGCCGCCGGGCGAACCCAGGCTTTGTCGTGATGCAGTTGCCGCCGCACCATTCTCCGGAATGAACTGTCACCCTTCTCTCGGGAAGGGCAGCCAATCATATCAGGCCCGCCGATGAAGTATCGCAGCCGCTATCCGACCTTGACATATTTCCGCCAGTTGTGCGCTTCCTTGAATCCCAGCACCTCGCGCGCCTTCCGGTTCGACAGCGGCGCCTCGTAATCGCCGAGTTCGCGGGTGATCGGGACGTTCGGACAACAGGTTCTCAGCACTTCGCAGGTCGTAATGTTGGCGGTGACGGTGTCGTTGACGGCGTTGAAGACCTGGAAGCCGAGCCCGTCCTTCTGGATCGCCAGATGCACGATCTCGCCGAGGTCGCGGGCGTCGATATAGCTCCAGGCATTGCGTTTTCGCGAAGGCAGATTGGCCAGGAAACCGGGAAACATATCGTATTCATGCGGCTCGATGACGTTCGCGATCCGCAGCGCATAGACGTCGATGCCGTAACGCATGGCGAAGGCGCGCGCGGTCTTTTCATTCACGACCTTGGAAAGCCCGTAAGAGTCC
>Ga0209526_10000760_pt1 | contig 21214 bp, 13 predicted proteins | sample JacPinW_OM2H0_M1_FD_188566 | JGI IMG/M metagenome (GOLD analysis project Ga0209526, IMG submission 188566) | Forest soil microbial communities from Algoma, Ontario, Canada - Jack Pine, Ontario site 1_JW_OM2H0_M1 (SPAdes) (version 2) | ecosystem: Environmental > Terrestrial > Soil > Boreal... | reverse complement strand
TCGAAGGTCAATGTGACATTCTTTACAGTGAAGGCTTTCAGGATGGGCAGCAAAGTTAAAGCGTGACGATCTCCAACCCCTTTGCCTGACAGGAGGGCACTCTTGGAATTTCCAGGCTTTGGCGAAGAAAAAACGGCTCAGAAAAGGTATCGTGCGTCGAAACCACAAGGGGAGGCTCGCGTTTACCTACAACGAGAAATGGACGTCGGAGGATTCCCACTGCTCTCACTTTTCATCCCGTTGGGTCTTGCAGAGCACGGACACCGGGAAGATCGACCCCCTTCTCAGGGGACCGCTGCTGCCCGATAACAAGATGGTTCCGCGCGAAGTGCCTTCGCGCTGATTGCCAGCGTCGGCGAGGGCTGTGCGCGGAGCCGTAGAAGCTCGCTGGCTCGATAAAAGCGGGAATTGCAGACCGATCGAAAAACGGCAGCAAGACGCCCAGCGGCAAGCCCTTCCTTTACGCTTATCTCCGCAGCCCTCCCGCAAATCATCCCTAAGAGAGAGTGACGAGGGTCATTCCTGGTGTGGTCACTTCCCAAGATACGGCAAGATCGTCTGCAAGCCTAGGTTTGACGGATATGGGTGTTGATCCATCTCACAATAGGTGCGAAGCGGAAGTCCCCTTTGGCGATAGACTCGATCATAAACTCATACGCCACAGAAGGGTCCACCTCCAGGTCATATCCGTTGATAAGCAGGAAGGTGTGAGCAGCCGCAAAGGCGACGCGCTTGTTACCATCAACGAAGGGATGATTGTTGGCCAGCGATTCCAACAGCGCAGCAGCCTCCTCGGCAACGCTGTTGTAGTAGCCAATCTGCGGGCGGAAAACAGCGGACTCGAGGAGTCCCTTGTCCCGGATTCTGCGGGCGCCGCCGTAGCTTTCGATTTGTCGGCGATGAATCTCCAAGACTTCGCCTACGGTAAGGTAGACGCTTTCCGCCATCTACCCGGCCAGCTTCTTGTACAAATCCCGGAACTTTTCGTCGGAGCGGCTGTACGCTTCCATGACTTCGGAGCGTACGGTGTGCTGGGAAGGAACGACGTTGTGAATGTAATGTTCGATCGCCTTTTCCAGGAGGAATCGCTGGGATTGCCCGTTCTGTTTCGCTACCGCAACGAACTCCTTATAGAGCTTCGCGTTAATTGCGGGACCGATCTTGACCGTTGCCCGGTTCGCCATACAGCACCTCTGGACTCTATTGTAAGCAACTCGTTCCCGCCGTCAAGATAAATCTAGATTTAGCTAGACAAAGCTGGACATACGTACAAGGCCTGTTCGCGAAAGAAGAAAGGGGGAGGAGGACGAGCGCTGGACCATCTTAAACACAACACACAAGTATTCCCGGCCAATACCTACATCGATTTTGTCTTCATCGGTTTGTACTGGACGGTCTTGGCGCTCTTTGCACGAATGGCCAATGGTCGGGATTCACTCGGAGCCGATTACGCCGTGCGCTCGGACGATTTCGGGGGGTACGGCGAAACTTCTGCGTGCACTTTTTCCAGCGCGTCAACGAATTTGACCAACGCCGCCTCCATCAGCCGAGAAGCATCGCGTACCAACAGCGCCTGGGCCGTGTCGACCACCTCGTTCGAAGGTAATCCGTAGTGCAACCAGCGCCCAGCCGACCGGTCGCCAATCGATTTGCCGATGGCCATGGTGAATGCGATCACGTCGTGCTTTACGCGCGATTCGAGCTCCAGAATCCACGCAGTATCGACTTTTGCTCGGGCCGGAATGCCCGCCGCAGACTCCTTTGGCACCTGACCGGCCTCTGCGAGCGTCTCGGTAGCGGACCAACTCGACGTCCTGCCAGCGCGCAAACCTGTTCAAATCGCTCCAGACGCGGCCCATCTCTTCACGGGTATACCGTGCAATCAATTCCGCCTCGTTGCGAGCAGCCTCTATTACTCCCGCTAACCCACAAACCCCTGTAATGATGCGGTATTTCCCTCCAGGACGCGACCAAGAGGCGGATCTTCTCTTCGGGTTCGTTCGGTGGAAAGGCCCAAAAACAGACCTAACCGCGACCCTGAAATCCTGTCTAATGAAGCGGATGAGGCCGAGCGTCGAGACCACTTTCGAAAGCGACGCCATCGCCATCGAGCGCACGCTCGCGGGCGATCGCGAAGCGTTTCGCGTTCTGGTCGAGCGGCACAGCCGCAACGTCTATCGCCTGGCGTATCGCATGACTGGAAACCAGCATGACGCCGAGGAAGTGGTTCAGGAGGCTTTTTTGCGCGCGTATCAAAAACTCAGCCAGTTTGCGTCGCGCGCGAATTTTGGCACCTGGGTTTACCGCATCGCGGCGAACTATGCGATTGACAGCATGCGCCAGAAAAAGAGCGAAGATTCAAATCGCGCATTGCCGGCCAGAGAAAAAGAGGAAGGCGCGGAGATCGATTTGATGAGCATGGTACCCGACGGCGCGCCTTCGCCGGAGCGCCTGGCGCAGAGCGGTCAGCTGGCCGCCCAAATGCGCCGTGCGCTCAGCCAGCTCACCCCTGCTGAACGCACGGCATTCGTTATGCGCCACTGGGGCGGCTCGGGAATTGAAGAAATCGCCGACGCGCTGAAGTCCAGCACGAGCGCCGCGAAAAACACGGTCTTTCGCTCGGTGCAAAAACTTCGCAAGGCATTAGAGCCATTTCTGGGGCGGCGAGGACAAGCGAGAGCAATGGGAACGGAACTATGAAACATCCGAAAGAGGAAGAATTGATCGCGTATCACGATGGCGAAGCCGCCGGGCGAGGAGTGATTGCCACGCATCTCGGCGATTGCCCGGAATGCCAGGCGGAACTCAAGCGCATCGATGCGCTGCTCACCGCGCTCAACACCATGCCCGTGCCTGAACCGGGAGAAGACTACGGCCAACGGGTCTGGCAACAGATTTCGCCGCGCCTGGCGCGGCGCCGCGGTCACTGGTGGGACTTTCTTTTCAGCGAACGGAACCCCGTTCCGTGGCTCGCACCGCGCCGCTGGGTAGCCGTCGGTACTGTTGCCGCGCTCGTAGTCGCCACGTTTATCGCCGGCCGTCTTACTAAGCCAGGCAATCCCATTGCTCCTGTGGCCATGGACCAAACAAAAGTTCGCGAGCGCATCCTGATCATGGCCGTGGGCGAGCATCTCGGGCGGTCGGAAATGGTTCTGGTCGAGCTGGCTAACAGCGGGCCACAGAATGCGGGACAGAAACAAGTGAACATCTCCAGTGAGCAGCGCCGCGCGGAAGACTTGCTTGAGGAAAATCGGCTTTATCGCCAAACCGCACTGGAACAGGGAGATTCAGCGCTGGCTGGCGTACTCGATGAACTCGAGCGCGTTCTTCTCGACGTCGCGCACAGCCCGCAGCGGGTAACTCCGGCGCAGCTAGAAGGCATTCGCCAGCGCATCGAAGCGCGGGGCATTCTCTTCAAGGTTCGTGTGGTTGGCAAGGAACTGCTGCAACGCGGTGAAGCAGGCAACACGCCCGCAACGCCGAAGATTCCTGCGAAAAACGAAAGGAACAAGGTATGAGCAAGGGACATTCATCCGTGATGCGAAACGCAGCCTGGATTGTAGTGGCGCTTCTGCTGACGATACCGACGTTTGCACAGAATGCCGCGCCTGCGTTCAGCGCTGTCATCGCCACGCAAAGCCATGCAAGTGCCGCTGCGGACCGCGACGGAGAAGCCAACGATATGGAGCGAGATCGTCAGGACAAAGAGCAGGAAAAGCCCGACCGCGAACAGGAAAAGCGTGATCAGGAGCAAGAACGGCTCGATCGCCTCACGGAACTTTACGACGAGGGGCGCGAAGCGCTCGATGAAGATCGATACGACCGCGCTGAGGATAAGTTCGGCCAATTGGCGCAGATGAGCGGTAATCAGACTGATGCCGCGCTCTATTGGAAGGCCTACGCAGAAAATCGCCTCGGCAAGCGTGACACTGCCCTTGCCACTATCGCGGAGCTCAAGAGCCGCTTTCCACAGAGCCGCTGGCAAAAAGATGCCGCTGCTTTGGAAATCGAAGTGCGCCAATCCTCCGGGCAGCCCGTTCATCCCGAAGGGCAAAAAGACGATGAGCTCAAGATGCTGGCCCTTCACGGAATCATGAACAGCGACCCGGAGCGTGCCATGCCGCTCCTCGGCAAAGTACTAGAAAGCGGCTCCGTGTCTCCCAAAGAAAAATCCCAAGCACTTTTTGTTTTGGCGCAAAGCGGCTCACCGCAGGCGCGCGAGATTCTAGGCAAGATCGCGCGCGGTCAGAGCAATCCGGAGCTGCAAAGCAAAGCCATTCAGTACCTAGGAATCTTCGGGGGTTCTGAATCGCGAAAGATTCTCGCGGAAGTGTATGCCTCAAGTTCCGACGCGTTGATTAAACGCGCTATTCTCCGCAGCTACATGATTAGCGGTGACCGCGAACATCTGTTTGAAGTCGCCAAGAATGAAAAGGATGACGAAGTGAAGCGGGAAGCTATTCGCCAACTCGGCCTGGTGCACGCAAAAAACGAATTACAGCAACTCTACCGCACGGATAATTCCCCGGCGGTTCGCCGCGAATTGCTGCAGGCGTTTTTCCTCGCCGGTGACGCGCCGAAGCTACTGGAAGCCGCGCAAAACGACAAAGACCCGAAGCTGCGCCGCACGGCCATTCGCAACCTCGGCCTGATTCATTCCGAAGATGCAGCCAAGGCCCTCCAAGGTATTTACAGCAAAGAGAGAGATCGCGGTGTCAAAGAAGAGGTGTTGAATTCTTTTTTCCTGCAAGGGAACGCCGCAGCCATTGTTGCTATCGCTCGCAACGAAAAAGATCCCGAGCTCAAGAAAACCGCGGTGTCCAAGCTGTCCATCATGCACTCCAAGGAGGCCACAGACTATTTGACGGAAATCTTGCAGAAGAATTAGAACAGCCGGCGAAGTGGAGGAGAGAATGCGCGCAATCATTTTAGGCGTGGGGGTCATCATCGCGGCGGCAACAGCAGCTCCCGCGGCCAGGGCGCAAAGCAACGATGCGCCGAAAGTGGACAATGCGCGCGTGGAAAGGAAAGCGCTGACTGGGCAACTTGCGGCGGAAGTAAAGGCATGGGCAACGAAGGCCGAGGGGCCGCAATGGCTGGGCTACGCAGTACCACAGATGGGGCGAGAGCGAACGATGTGCTGCGGAGATTATGACGGCTCGTGGCGAAATGGGCACGGGCATTGCCGGCTTGAGGATCGCGGCAATGAAATGAACATGACCTCGAAAGACGAGGTGGGTACCGCGAAACTGGAAGTGCCGCGCTCGATCGCAATACTATTCAGGGCCGACAATAAACACGTGACGAAGATTCGAGTTGTGCCTATGGAATGCTCGCTGGACGCGGGGGGACTGCCTTTTGAGTGGCTCAGCGGGGTGAAACCTGCGGAAAGCGTCGAACTGCTTGCAACCTTCGTACAAGGCACAGACCTCGACGCTCACGATGACGACCACATTTCGCACAGTGCACTAACTGCCGTCGCGCTTCACGCTGACCCTGCAGCCGACCGCGCTCTCGAATCTCTTACGCGCACCAGCGAGCCCGAATCTCTGCGAAAGCAGACCGCCTTCTGGCTTGGCGCAGCAAGACAAAAAGCAGGGCTCGCCATACTGAAAAAAATGGCGAAGAGCGATCCCGGTTCGGAAGTGCGGGCACAAGTAACATTCGCTCTCTCGGTGAGCCACGAGCCGGGGGCGGTGGAAGAAATGATCCGGATGGCGCATGACGACCAGAGCTCTCACGTGCGCGGGCAGGCACTATTCTGGTTGGCGCAAAAGGCCGGAGAGAAAGCCGTGGGTGCCATCACCGGGGCTATCGAAAACGATCCTGACACTGACGTAAAGAAGAAAGCCGTTTTCGCGCTGAGCCAACTCCCGGAGGACGAGGGAGTACCCAAGCTGATTGTAGTGGCGCAGACGACCCATTACCGGGAAGTCCGCAAGCAAGCGATGTTCTGGCTCGGACAATCGCACGACCCGCGGGCGCTTGCGTTCTTTGAGAAAATTCTGACGCAGTAGATGCTCGAACTCCCCGTAATTCAGGGTTTGGTCGATTAAAACCAGGTTCCCATACGGGATGTCAACGACAGTATAAACACTGATGTTGACAATGTCGTCAGTACATACACACTGTCATAATCGACAGAGTGGAATTCTTGTCGGCATCCTTTATATATGTGCGAATTCCGCAGTCCATCCGGCGTAAGTACTTGAATCCAAACAACAGACCCCAGGATGGTTGCTCCCGAGTGAACAGGATAATGTCGCATTCTTTTATGCAGGCGGAAAACTCCTCGATGATAACTTTTACTATAATGAATCTTCCTGGATGTTCGGACTCGAGCGGTTTTTGGGGGACACGCAAGTTCCTAGCTTTGTTCTGAAAATCATGCCGCTGCGCAACGACGCTCCCATCTTGTTGCCAGTGCAAGCCCGCCTCGATTTTGGGGTAAAACTGAGGGGACCAAAGTAGAGAGCATCCCGGCAACTCCAGTTTACGAAGTTGTGGTCAAGTTGCCGCACTAACGCGAAATCAGAAAGGAGTCGAACTACGTGCTTTTCTCGATGACACAAAGAGCCTTTCTCACTTTACCCTTTCTGTTCGCCCTGTGTCTGGGCCTCGATGCAGAGCCAAGACTTCCTCACCTGTTCAGCGACCACATGGTTTTGCAGCGTGACATCGAGCTCCGCATTTGGGGTTGGGCCGACGTTGGGGAGCCGATTGAAGTGAACTTGGCCGGTGCGTCCCGTAAAACGACCGCAGCGGGTGATGGCCGCTGGAGCGTTTTGCTGCCTCCGTTTCCCGCGGGTGGCCCGTTTGTCATCGAGGTTCGCGGCAAAAAGACACTGCGCCTGAAAGATGTGATGATCGGTGAAGTCTGGGTAGCCTCCGGCCAATCCAACATGATCTACGCCGTTTCTGGGGCGGCAAATGCCGGCGAGGAAGTTCCGAAGGCGAATGATCCCGCGCTGAGGTTTTTCACGGTGCCGAAAAGAATTGCCGTTGCGGACCAAGCCGACACACTTGCGGCAGTCTGGGAAGTTTCCACCAGCGATACGGCGAAGAAATTTTCCGCCGTTGCGTATTTCTTCGCGCGCGATTTACGCCGGAGCCTCGGTGTTCCCGTTGGCGTGATTTTAAGCGCCTGGCCGGGGACGCAAGCAGAGGAATGGACCAAGCCGGAACTTTTGCGTGGCGATCCGACCCTGCAGCCGATTCTGTCACGGTGGGATTCCGCTTCTTCGGATGCGAAAGAGTTTGCGGTCGGCGCTCGCCGCTTCTCACTTGATTTTGATGATTTCGAATTGCTCCCTGTGAAGCCCGGTTCGGCGGCGGTTTCGTTTGGCAATTTTGACGATGAATCTTCCGGCAAATTCCCTGGCAGCGCTTGGTCGTATTCCTGGCAGGATGCGCCAAGCTCGGCCTTTGAGCTGGTGGCACCGGGGCGTGGAGGCAAAGGTTACCTCGCGAGAATTTCCGGTGCCCTGAGTGGTGCGGACGACTCGCGGTGGGTATTCAGAGTTCGTCCCGACGGCGCCCCCGTGGATCTCTCTGCTTTTGCCGCCGTCAGGTTTTGGGTTCGTGGCAACGGCGCATTTGTTTTTCGCACGCTGCAGCCAAGCATTTCCGACTGGGATGACTTCAGCGCCGGTTTTCTGAAAGCCACTCCCGAATGGAAAGAGACAACCATCTGGTTCAAGGACCTTAAGCAAGCGGGTTGGGGGGTGCAGGAAAATTTGACCCTGAATCAAATTTCGGGATTTTCCATTTCCGTTATGACCGATCTGGAGGATCCGCCTCGTCCACCTTCCGGGCTTTATGAAGGCATGATCGCTCCCTTGATGGAATACAAGATACGCGGAGCACTCTGGTATCAGGGTGAAGGCAACACCCAGCGGGCTTTCCAATATCGATCTTTGCTGCCGGCGCTGATCCGTGGTTGGCGCGCCGGATGGAAAGAAGGAGAATTTCCATTTCTGATTGTGCAGTTGCCGAACCAGGGGCATAGCGCAGAGTTTGCCGATTCCTGGTGGGCGGAACTGCGCGAGGCACAACTCTTTACTGCAAAAAGTGTGCCTAATGCCGGTCTCGCGGTAACCATCGATGTGGGCGAGGCCGGGAACCTGCATCCACCACGAAAAGAAGAGATCGGCGAGCGTCTCGCGCTATGGGCGCTGGGCACGACGTACGGAAAAAAGCTGGAGTATTCCGGGCCGGTGTACGAGAGCATGCGCGTTGAGGGGAAGGAAATCCGAATTCACTTTCAGCACGTGGGAAGCGGCCTCCAAGTAAAAGGGGACACCCTGCGAGGTTTTGCGATCGCGGGCGCGGATAAGAGGTTTCATCGGGCCATGGCGCGCATCGATGGCAATTCCGTCGTGGTGTCGAGTCCGGAAGTCGAGCTACCCGTGGCTGTGCGTTATGCCTGGGCAGACAGCCCAGATTGCAATCTATTTAATAGGGAAAACTTGCCTGCCTCGCCGTTCCGCACGGATGATTGGCCCGGAGCGACCTTTTCCAGTCGGTAGTCGATGCGAGATGTTTGAATGCTTTTCAGTCAGGAGACGAATTTAGGCATGAGAAACGTTGTGAGTGGAGCCGGTTGGCGGAATCTTCTTTTGATGGTAGTTGTGTGTGCCGCGGCCGCATGGCCGCGTAGTGGACAAAACGCCTCCGCGCCAACGACGCCGACCAAGGTTGAGACGTGGGAACCCGGCAAGCTTGGCGAGACGCTCCTCCCTGACCCCGTGTGGGTGTACAACAATTGGTCCTCGTATGACGAACTCTCCGACAACATTCCCTTGACCGAAGAACTGGCGATGAAAGAATTGGAAGAAATCGTCCGCCTCAAAAAGGACGGCGTTCATTTCGACTACTACATGATGGACGCCTTTTGGTTCGATCCTGAGGGCGGATACCGCAAATGGCGGAAGCCGAACTGGCCCGATGGGCCGGAACGCTGGATCGCAGCCTGCCAGAAGAACGGAGTGAAGCCAGGATTGTGGTTCAGCACAAATACACTCGTAAAAATCAATGCCGCTTCGCAATGGAAGGATTCGCTCAACGCCAAGGGCGGTTCCATGTCGTTTTTCGAAGGCGGCTTTCTGGCTGACTTCATGGATGTTCTTCAGTATTGGCACAATCATGGTATCCGCATGTTCAAATTTGATTTTGTGGATTTCGAAGCCGCCACACCTGCCGGCGAGAAGGCGTATTCAAAACCGGAAATCCGCGAGCACAATGAAGACGCGTTTCGGCAAGCGCTGAAAAAGTTTCGCACGGAAAATCCTGACGTAATGCTGGTAGGGTTCAACGGTTTCGGCGGCGATATGGAATCTACCGCGGGCCCGTTTCCCTTCCACAACCCGATCGACCTGCGCTGGCTGGAAGTGTTTGACTCGATTTATTCCGGCGATCCGCGGCCGTCCGATGTGCCGGAGACGAATTTCTGGCGCTCGATGGATATCTACAGCGATCACATGGTGCGGCGATACGAGCAAAGCGGAATGCCTCTCGAGCGCATCGATTCCACTGGGATGATGGTGGGAAACACGGGCACGATTTATTACCGCAAAACGCATGCCTGGAAAGGCATGCTTTGGGGAATGATGGCACGCGGCGGTTGGGTGAACACCATTCACGGCAACCTGGAATTTCTAGATGAAGAAAAGGCACGCTGGTTCGCACGCGCCCAACGCTTGTACGAGAAGATGCAGGCTGAGGGCCGCACGAAATCGTTCGGAGGCATCCCCGGAAATGTGGAGCCGTACGGTTTCGCTTCGTTCGACACAAGCGGCGCGGTTTATACTGCAGTGAATCCGGCACAGGCGAAACGTGAACTGGAACTGCCAAAGCTTTCGCGGGTGCAGGAGGCACTGGGGGTAGGACGGATCATTCTTAGCGACGCAGGTTTTGTCCCGGTCCTGCGGGAGAACCGCATCAGCCTTGGCCCGGGACAGATGGCCGCCGTTGGATTTGGCCGCTACGCGGATGCCTCCTTCAATTTTGGAGTGCAGGAAGACGTCATCATCCCACGAGAGATCGTGCCCATCGATGCGAAGTTGCTCGAGAGTGGCAAGAACACGATGGAAACGGTGATCCAGCCGCCTGAGAAAGGCGATTTGCGGATTCTCTTCCAGCAACGCGATGAACAGGGCAACATCATGCGCAGTTGGCCAGGCGGGCCTCCGAACGGCAAATCCGTCGCCAGCGTCTTGAAAATCACGGCGGAACAGAACGGCAAGCTGCTTCCGATCGACATTTCCCATGACAAGGTTATCTGGAGCGGTCTCTCCTGGGGCGCGGGCGAAGTGCGTCGCAAGGATTTCGCAAACGGCGGCCCGATTACGGTTCGATGCTCTTCCGAAGAGAAGGGGTCGGTGAAACTGGAAGTTCATCTCTACGCGGTGATCTACTAGTCCTTCAAGCGCAGCTTGCTGGTCTTGTGTGGCTTGCAACCAGGTTCAGGGGGCAAGCACTGCCTGAGTGAAGTAATCGAGGGGGGCAGGCCAGATTGTGGAAGCAGTGTTCCCAGAACGAGCAAACGTTTGCTAAGAGTTGCAGATTTCGTCGCCTGGATCATACGGAACTAGCCCACCGATCGCTTGGACCTTCTAGCAGCTATCGAAAAAAATGCATGACCACTATCAAATTGCTTGACAAAAGCGATTTCCAGGAATAATCTCGCCGGCAAAAGAGGGTACCGTGTCCGGGTTCTCTCAAGGGTAAAAAGTAAACGTTTACTCAATATGCAGGAAGTGGAGGCAGTGGCTATGAACGCGTCAGCTTCAGCGCTCACTCGATTCTTGGGATCCCTTTTTATTCTTTTACTTTCTATATATGGCGCCGCCGGGCAAGTAAATCGTGCCAGCGTCACCGGCACAGTGACCGACACGACCGGTGCGGTCCTAGCCGGCGTCGATGTTGTCGCGCGCAACGTCGAGACCAACGGGGAAACCACGGCCATCACCAATGGGGACGGGATTTACGTTCTGCCAAATTTGCCCCCCGGCACATACGCACTGACGTTCCGAAAGACTGGGTTCAAGGAGATTGTGCAACCCTCCGTTACGCTTATTTCCACGCAGGTGGCGGGAATTAACGTAAGCATGCCACTGGGCGCCACATCGGAGAATGTTACCGTCACCGCCGAAGCACCGGTCCTGGACAGCGAGTCTGTTTCCATTGGTACCAACATGAACGGCAAGGTGGTCACCGACCTGCCACTGAGCATTTATAACGGCGGGAGATTCGTGGAAAATTTTGCCGTCGCGATTACCCCCGGGTATTCGCCTATCAGTAGCCCATTTACAGCGGTTGTGAACGGAAACCAATACTTTACGAAAGACTACACGGTGGATGGTACTTCGGCGACTTCCTCGATTCGCGGCGATTCGATGGAGACCGGCCCGAGCATGGAATCGGTAGAAGAACTTCAGGCACAGACAAGCGGAATGGACGCGGCGAGCGCGATAACCAACGGCGGGGTAATGAGCTTCACGCTAAAGTCTGGGACGAACCAGTTTCACGGATCTGCCTTTGGCTACGGCCACAACGAATTCCTCGACGCAAACTCCTGGACGAACGATTACAAACGACAGCCAAAGACAAAAGCTCGTGCTTGGGACTATGGAGGAAGCCTCGGGGGACCGGTCTTGAAAAACAAGTTGTTCTTCTTTGGAACGTTCGAGCGCTACACCCAGACTGATTTTACGCTTGGCGGCCCAAGCGCGTATGTTCCAACGACAGACATGCTCAATGGAAACTTCAGTGCGCTGGTGCAGGGACCGATAACGGATTCGGGCGGCGCTCCGGTAATTAACCCATGTACGGGACAACCCGCGCTGCTCGGGCAGATTTTCGATCCGAGCACAAAGCAAACGGTAAAAGGCCAAACCTGCTGGATGCCTTTTCCCAACAACACGATTGATCCGACGCGATTCAGCGCCGTTGCAAAGAAAATTGTTCCGCTATTCCAGAAATTCTACCTGCCCGATCAGCCTGGGCTAACCAAGAACAATAGATCCCCGAATAGCAATTCGCCGGCCCAGACGCCCAATCAGGCAGTCGTGAAGCTGGATTACAATTTGACCGGGAAAGACAAGCTGTCTGGGTCATGGATTTACAATCACCGTCCGCGAACACTAAATGATTCCACCACCATTTGGTCGGAAGGATCCACTGATGGAGGGCCGCTTACAGGGGCCAGGCTCCAGTTGGTGAAATCCGATGAGTTCCGTGTCAGCGAAGCGCACACATTTACTCCAAACGTGCTCAACGTTTTAAACGTTACGTATAACTGGTACTGGAACGGGAGTCTGCCTACGTCCAGCGGAACCGATTGGAATTCCCAGCTCGGTTTCGGAAGTACGGGTCTGGGCAATTTTCCCACTATTAATTTCGGAGACCCGATTAACAGCCACCAAGTAACGAATATCGGGAACCCCTCTCAAGGTCATAACACCGGTGCCGGGACAATTGTTGGGGATACTGTGACTTGGATTAAGGGGCGCCACAGCTTCAATTTTGGCGGAGATTTCCGAGCTTACCAGGTGAATAGCCATCAAGGGACCGGTGCGCTCAACTTTAACTTTGTGCCGAATACAACCGACGGCGGATACACGAGTCAAGCGGGATTTGGATTCGCAACATTCCTGCTGGGAGATGCCCAGAACGCAAGCGAGTCCGTGGGAACGGATCTCTACGGCAGACGCAAGGCGATGTCCCTTTTCGCCCAAGATAGTTACAAGCTCACGCCTCGCTTTACGCTGACTGCGGGGCTTCGCTGGCAGTACGTATTCCGCTATCACGAGAAGTACGGACACTGGGCCAACTATGATCTGACCGCTATCGATCCCACCTTGCAAATACCCGGGACGCTGGTGTTTGCCAAAGGTGGCGGCGACAGCTTTGAGAAGAAGGAATACTGGAATAACTTCGGCCCGCAGATCGGATTCGCTTATAACCCGTGGAACAAATGGGTATTTCGAGGATCCTTCGGGCTTGTGAGCTTGCCTGCTCCCGGCCCTTTCTACAACGGCGTACCCAACGGATTTGCACCGGGATTCCAGGGAACCAACGTGGCGAATAGCGCGTTCAACTGGGATAGTGGGTATCCGGGGGTGACGGTGCCAGGATCGACCAATGTCGATCCAAGTACTCAGTACTTCCTAACCTATGTTGATCCACATGCGCTGCTCCCGGCTTTCAGCACGACATTCAACATTGGAATACAGTACGAATTAGCCAGGGATTTCCGCCTGGAAGTCGCCTACGTGGGCAACCGCGGGCATCATCTGCCGGATACCGCGCTGGCTTACAATCAACCCTCGGCCAAAAAGTTTCTGCAGGTAGTGAACGCAAATCCCGGACTGGTACCGTACGGTGATTTCAGCAGCTGGCAAAAATGCGCAAAGAAAGGTGATCCGACCGCCTATGTCGGCATTACCTGCCCGTACGACCATTTTAATGGACCCATGCTGGCAGCGATCGCTCCGTATCCACAATTGGCCAATTGGTCGACAGCAATCTGGTTCGGGTCTGCCGCAGAGCCAAGCTTTGTAGGCCTTCCCATCGGGCAAACATTTTACAATTCCATGGTCGTCGACTTGGTGAAACGCACCGGCCGGGGATTGTCGATGGATCTGAACTACACGCTCTCGAAGCAGCAGGGCGACACGTTCAGTTCGCAGGCGGAGTACAACGGATTCTACACCCCCTTGCAGGATGTGACGAATCTCTCCCAAGGCGCCCATTCCATCACCGGTTACGACCAGACCCACGTGGTGAAAGGGTTTGTCACCTACGAATTGCCGTTTGGACGAGGAAAAAAATGGGGTTCAGACAAGAGCGGATTCGTAAACGCGCTGATTGGGGGATGGTCAGTGAACGGACTTGTCTTGTATGCCTCAGGGCAGCCGGTATCGGTGACCATCAAGAATCCTTACTATCCGTTATACAGCACGTTCTACCCGAATTTCACCGTCAAAGGTTCTCAAGGCCCGTTCGGTCTGGGGGGTTTCCAAGCACTTGGCAACGGCATCGACCCTCCTCCAAGCACATTTTTGTATGCTCCTGGCGTGGCCACTTCGCCCGTGCCGCTCCCGCCAGGCTCTGCGCCGCTAACACTCGGAACTGGACCCGGGGCGATCTCTGCTCTGCGCTGCCCGGGAATTTCGAATGAAAACGCGAGCGTGCTCAAATACTTCTCCATGGGTCCTGATGGACGATACCAGCTATCTTTGCGAGTGGAGTTCTACAACCTCCTCAACCGCCACCAATACATTATCGAAGGTTGCGGTGGGATCAAAACCCAGCTCGGATCCTCCACATTCACCAAGGTAGACGGCATTAATGACAATCACCGGACGGGCCAGTTCGGTGTGCGTTTTACGTTCTAACTTCAGTGAGTCCCACGGGGCAGTTCGTGGTGCGACGAACTGCCTCCGCCTTCAAGTATCATGAGTGCTTCTGGACCTGAGTGAAAATGCAATGCGTAAGCGCCGGCAGAGTAGAAAATAATCAGCCCTGGCCCAACAGATCTCATGGAGAACGAACCCACTTTGCGTCGAGGAAAGGTGACCCAGTCAGTCGTGTGGTGGATCGCGGTAGCTTGTCTGGCGGTTGCGCCGCGGGCAGCAGCCGATAAAACCCAGTCTGAATATTACGTAGATGCGGTGGCAGGCGATGACGCTAACAGCGGCACAAGCCCGGAGAAGCCTTGGAAGACGTTGAATAAAGTAAACGCCACCACGTTTCAACCGGGCGACGCGATCCTGCTGAAAGCCGGCTCGACCTGGGATGGTCAACTCTGGCCCAAGGGTTCCGGTGCTGCTGGACGGCCAATCCGGATAGGAAAATACGGCCAGGGCAGCAAGCCATCGATTCGCGGAAACGGGGCTGTCGAAGATGCCGTTTTGCTGAAAAATCAGGAGTATTGGGAGATTGAAGATCTGGAAGTCACCAACTCCGGGACGACCAAAGCAACCCGTCGCGGCGTCCATCTTGCAGTCGATAATTTTGGCGAAGTGCACCACCTGGCGGTAAGGCGATTGACGATCCATGAAGTGTCTGGACGCGATGACACGAAGGATAACGGAGGGGTGACCTATACGAGTATGGGCGAGCGCAAGCCCAGCCGATTTGTGGATCTGGTCATTGAGGACAATGAGATTTATCACACCGACCGCAACGGCATTTCCGGTTGGGCGCAAAACTGGGAACGCTCCAAATGGTATCCCAGCCTGGGCGTGGTCGTTCGCGGCAACAAGCTTCGCGACATTGGCGGCGATGGAATCATGGTGGTGGAAACCGACGGCGCTCTCATCGAGAAAAACATCGTAGCCTACGCCAACCAACGCTCGGAGGGCTACAACATCGCGATTTGGGTGTGGAGCACGGACAACTCCGTTATCCAGTTCAACGAAGCCTATGGAACCAAAGGTCAGCGCGATGGCGAAGGCTTTGATTCGGATTGGAACGGCCGCCATACGCTCATCCAGTACAACTACAGCCATGACAACGAAGGCGGTTTTCTCCTGATCTGCAACGAGGGAGGGCAAAGCAGCTCGGATAGTGCCGGCAATGTGGGGACCGTTGTGCGGTATAACATCAGTCAGAACGACGGCCATCGCGGCATCACTATTTCGGGTCCGGTGCGGGACACTTTGATCTACAACAACACTTTGTACATTGGCGCAGAGCAGGCCGTGGATGCGGTGCTTTTCACCGATTGGGACGGCTGGTCCAGTAATACCGCACTATACAACAACATTTTTTATGCCTTGGGAGAAGCGCGGGTCGGCCATGCCGTTTCTCGTGCCAAAGATGGCGCTCATAGTTCTGCGCCCGGGTTTGGAGAAAGCCGCGGAAACCTGTTTGATTCCAACGTATATTTTGGGCGTATCGAGCCCCCGGAAGATGCTCACGCCTTGAGAGCAGATCCGTCCTTCGTCGCTCCTGGTAGCGGTGCGCTGGGTCGCGACTCGCTGTGGGGCTACGCCCTGCAGGCGGATTCGAGGGCAAGGCAGAGCGGGGTGCTTGTTCCTGAAAATGGCGGCAAAGATTTCTTGGGCACGAAGCTGGACAAGTGCGGCGCGATCGATCGAGGCGCGGTGCAAAGTACGCGCTGCGGTGAACGATGAATATCCGGGAAATCGCAAAACGGGCGAAGGTTTCCACGGCGACGGTGTCGCGGACCATGAATCGCATACCCACCGTGAAGCCCCTGCTTGCCAAGCGAGTGTGGAAGGCCGTCGAGGAACTCGGTTATTTCCCAAACACGCAGGCGCGCGCTCTAGTCTCCGGTAGAAGCCGCATATTCGGTCTCATCGTGTCGGAAATTACGAATCCTTTCTTCCCGGAGATTGTGCACGTCTTTGAGGAAACGGCGCTGCAATACAATTATGAAGTTTTGCTGACATCTACCGTGCATGATACCGAGCGGATGAAGACCTCCGTGCGGCGCATGCTGGAGCATCGCGTGGAAGGTGTGGCGGTCATGACCTTTGGCATGGAAGATTCCCTGCTCGACGACCTGAAGCTCAGGAAAGTCCCGCTGGTATTTGTGGACGTGGGCCCGCAGCGCCCGCACGTGAGTAATATCCGCATTGAATATCTTCTTGGCATCCGGCAGGCCGTGCAGCACCTAGCGGCCCTGCGACACGAGCGCATTGGTTTCATCACCGGACCCTTGACTCTGAAATCCGCCGTCGCCCGGCGGGATGCCTTTCTTCAGTCCATGAAAGAAATCGGCATGGTGGTCGATCCCGAATTGGTGGTGGAAGGAAATCACACGCTCGAAGGCGGTGAGAAAGCTTTCGAGAAAATGCTAGCGTTGTTTTACCGGCCGACAGCGGTGATTTGTTCCAACGACATGACGGCAATTGGCGTCATGCGCAAGAGTTACGCCGAAGGAATCATCATCCCGCGCGATCTCTCCCTCATTGGGTTCGACAACATCCGCATCACGCAATACACGTTGCCTCCGCTGGCCACGATCGAAATGTCACAGGCGGGACTGGCCCGCATGGCTTTCCACGCGCTGCTCCAGGATGTGCAACGGAAGACCCCCAACCCGAAAGGAACCGAGTACGTCTTGAAGACAAATCTGGTGCTTCGGGAATCCACGGCCCTCAACGCGAAATGGGCCGGTGTAAGACAGCGAGAGGCAGGATGAACAGCTTGGACTTGTTTTCCGTTGGAAAAAGACTCGGGCTCGCGTGGATGTTTTTCGCTCTGGCCCTTTTCTCCTCCGCTGCCGCCGGGCAATCCCAAGGGCCGGCGAAAGGCGTTTTCCGTCCAGAGCAGATGGATACCATCCTCTATGGCGCGGCCTACTATCCCGAATACATGCCTTATGAACGGACGGACGAAGACATCGCGTTGATGAAAAAAGCCGGCATCAACGTCGTTCGTATCGGAGAATCCACTTGGGGCTTGTGGGAACCCGAAGACGGGAGATTCGAATACGCGTGGATGGATCGGGTCGTCGAGAAACTGCAAGCCGCGGGGATCCGCGTGGTTCTTGGCACGCCAACCTATTCCATCCCCGCCTGGATGTACCAGAAGCATCCGGAAATGGTGGTCACGCGGCTTGGCGGGCAATACCTCTACTATGGACTGCGACAGAATACCGATCTGATGAACTCCACGTATCGGTTTTACTGCGAGCGTGTGATCCGCAAAATTCTGGAACATTACAAAGACAATCCCGCAATCATCGGCTATCAGATCGACAACGAGACTTCCTCTGGGGGTGCCGCGAATCCCGATGTCCAGGCCGGGTTCAGAGAATATATAAAATCTAAGTTCAAGACCGTGGACCACTTGAATAAGGTCTGGGGCCTGAATTACTGGGGGCAGCGTCTCAACAACTGGAATGAGATCCCTCCGCGTGACGGCATTCTCAATCCTGGCTGGAAATTGGAGTGGGAGCGCTATTCCCAATGGGAGACCACGGATTTCCTTGCCTGGCAAGCCAAGATCGTCGATGAGTACAAGCGGCCCGACCAATTCGTCACGCACGATTTTGCAGGTCCCCCGCGGCCGGAAGTGAGCGAAGTGGATGTCGCCAAGAGTATTGATATGGTGGCTTCCAATCCGTACCACGGCACGCAGGACGACTACGATGGTGAAACTTCTTCGTATGTGGGCGACTACTCCCGCTCGTTGAAACGCACCAATTACCTCATCACAGAAACCAACGCCGAAGCCATTGGCTGGGATTCCAAGGAACAGTTCCCGCCCTACGATGGCCAGTTGCGCCTCGACGTTTACACCCACGTTTCTTCCGGCGCGAACATGGTCGAATACTGGCACTGGCACTCGCTGCACTACGGCCAGGAAACCTACTGGAAGGGCGTGCTTGGACACGATCTGCAACCTGGCCGCGCGTATGATGAAGTCAGCCGCACCGCGCACGAACTCCAGCGGATCGGGCCGGAAATCGTGGACCTGCATATCAAGAATCAAGTTGCGATCCTCTATAGCCGTGATTCCTACTTTGGCATCGAGTTCATGAAATTCAGCGATCGCGCGAACTACTCGACCATACTTCGCCAGGTGTACAAGGTTCTCTACCACGCGAACGTGGGCGTAGATTTCGTGTTTCCCGAAAGCACGAATCTGACGGACTACAAGGTGATCGTCGTGCCTCCACTCTATGTCGCCAGCGACGCGCTGCTCACTCGCCTCGCGGACTTCGTGAAAAATGGCGGGCACCTCGTAGTGGCATTCAAAAGCGGTTTCTGCAACGAGAACTCAACCGTTCGCTGGGAGATAATGCCGGGCTCGCTGAAAGAAGCCGCGGGATTCCATTACCAGGAGTTCTCTTCGTTGAAGCAGCCGTTGGCGCTCAAAGACGATCCGTTCCATGCGGGAGCCGATAACAAGGTTTCGGAATGGGCGGAAATGATTGTGCCGGATACAGCGAAAGCCCTCGCCTATTACGACCATCCCTTCTTCGGGAAATTTCCTGCGATCACTACAAACGCCTTCGGCAAGGGATCGTTCACCTATGAAGGCACCGTGCTCAGTGAAACACTACAGAAGGCGGTGCTGCTCGGCGCACTGAAAGAGGCAGGTCTCACAAGTTCCGATCAGAGTCTGCCTTCTGCGGTGCACGTGAAGCATGGCCAGAACCGCCGCGGAAACGCGCTTCATTTTTATTTGAACTACTCCAGCTCGCCGCAGAAGGTGCCTTATGCCTATGCGCCGGGCACCAATCTCCTTTCACAGGCAGCCGTGATCCATGACCAGTTACTCCTTCTGGAGCCGTGGGACGCCGCGATCGTGGAAGAAAAGTAGGAGCAAGATGAGTTCGCGCACGAAGAACTTACGCAGACCGATCTCAGGCACTGGACTACTGCTCGTCGTTGTGCTGTTTTTCGGATTCGGCCTGGCGGTCAAGGCGCAGCAGAACCCTTCCAAAGCCGAAATCGACAAACGCGTAGAGGCCCTGCTCGGCAAGTTGACGCTAGAAGAAAAAATCACGCTTATCGGCGGCATCAACGATTTCTATACGCGCCCGGTTTCTCGCGTCGGTATCCCGTCGTTCCGTATGTCCGACGGCCCGACTGGAGTCCACGATTACGGTCCCACGACGGCATATCCTGCAGGCATTCTTCTCGCTGCTTCGTGGGACACAGACCTTGCCCGGCGCGTTGGCATTTCTATGGGCAAGGACGCGCGCGCGCGCGGCGTCCACTTCATCCTTGCTCCCGGGATGAACATTTATCGCTCCGCTCTCAACGGCCGGAATTTCGAATACTTCGGGGAGGATCCTTATCTTTCCTCGCGCATGGCGGTCGGCGTTATAGAAGGCATTCAATCGCAAGGCGTAATCGCAACGGCGAAGCATTTCATCGCCAACAACTCCGAATACGGCCGCATGGACCATAGCTCCGACATAGACGAGCGCACGATGAGGGAAATTTACCTCCCGGCGTTTGAAGCTTCGGTGCGAGAAGCCAAAGTGGGCGCACTCATGGACGCCTACAACCTGGTAAACGGCGTCTACATGACCGAGAACAACTTGCTCAATGTCCAGATCGCGAAGAAGGAATGGGGTTTTGACGGGATTATCATGAGCGACTGGGGCGCGACCCATGATGGGATTGCGGCTGCCAACAACGGTCTCGACCTGGAAATGCCAAACGCCGCGTTCATGAACGCCGCGACGCTCCTTCCGGCTATGAAGACCGGCGCGGTCACGGAAGCCGCCATCGACGAGAAGATCCGCCGGCTACTGCGCAAGACCATCGAATTCGGCTTCTTCGATCGCGAGCAGACCGACGCAAATATTCCACTCTACAGCGAGGACGGCCGTCGGCTCATCCTCGAAGAAGCCCGCGACGGCATGGTGCTTCTCAAGAATGAGAATCACGTCCTGCCACTCGACCGGGAAAAAATTAAGACCATTGCGGTGCTCGGCCCGAACGCATATCCCGCCGTCATCGGTGGCGGCGGAAGTTCCCTGACCAAGCCATTCAACGCCGTCAGCTTTCTGGAAGGTATCGGCGATGTGGCAGGGCAGAGTGTGCGCGTTCTCTATCTCGCAGAGTCAACCCCGTTGAATGACATTGTGAGCCACACGCAATTTGTCTCTACTCCCGGCGGCCCAGCGGGCCTGAAGGGCGAATATTTTGACAACGAAGAGTTCAAGGGCGAACCCGCGCTCTCGCGCGTCGATCAAAGCATTGATTTCCATTGGGGCGAGGGCAGCTATCGCGACGGCGGCCCAGCCGATCACTTTGCGGTTCGCTGGACAGGCTACTTTGTTCCGCAGACCGAAGATGACTACCGCTTCTACACCTCCGCCGATGACGGAGTGCGCGTGTACATAAACGACGAGATGGTCATCGACGACTGGCGGCGTCACGGAGAAACGCTCAATACCTACCTCAAGCATCTGGACGCCGGGAAAGCTTACCATGTCCGGCTGGAGTACTTTGAAAACGTTGGCAACGCCACGGTGCGCTTCGGCATTTCTGCCGTCTCTATCGCATTGGGCGAGGAGACGAAAAAATTAGCGGCAAATGCCAACGTCGTAATTCTCTGCATGGGATTCGATCCCAATTCCGAAGGAGAGGGGGGAGACCGCACCTTCCGTCTTCCCGGGGGCCAGGATATCTTCATCCAGCAGATTGCCAGCGTGAACAAGAACGTGGTCGTTGTTCTGAATGCCGGCGGAAACGTCGCTATGAGCAAGTGGCTC
>Ga0209526_10000759_pt1 | contig 21216 bp, 20 predicted proteins | sample JacPinW_OM2H0_M1_FD_188566 | JGI IMG/M metagenome (GOLD analysis project Ga0209526, IMG submission 188566) | Forest soil microbial communities from Algoma, Ontario, Canada - Jack Pine, Ontario site 1_JW_OM2H0_M1 (SPAdes) (version 2) | ecosystem: Environmental > Terrestrial > Soil > Boreal... | reverse complement strand
TCCCGTAGGAGTCGGGGCCGTGTCTCAGTCCCCGTGTGGCTGGTCGTCCTCTCAGACCAGCTACCCGTCAAAGCCTCGGTAGGCCGTTACCCCACCGACAAGCTGATAGGCCGCGGGCCCACCCCATCGCGCATTGCTGCTTTCTTCGCCAGAGATGCCTCCAGCGATCACATGCGGTATTAGCACCGGTTTCCCGGTGTTATCCCCCACGATGGGAAAGGTTGCCCACGTGTTACTCACCCGTTCGCCGCTAGGAACTTCCCTCTCTTGCGAAAGGAAAGCCCTCGCTCGACTTGCATGCGTTAGGCACGCCGCCAGCGTTAACCCTGAGCCAGGATCAAACTCTCCGTTTGATCAGTCTCAAACTCTCTGTTTGATAGCAAGGACCCTAGGGCATTCAGCCCTGAGTCTTGTCGACTCTAAGAGTCTTTCCCACTCTTCAGTTGTCAAGGTGCTGAACCCGCCGTCCACCACCCTCGGTCCTCAACAGCCCAACGTACCAGAGGTATCTCGGGCTCCCTTGCCGAGGGCGCGCAAAGCCTTTTGGCGGAAGGCGCACACGCGATTGTAACGTTCTTCTCGCAGGGACGCAACCCTGCGCCTTGTATTGGTACCCCGCCGGGGGAACCTTCAAACCCTCTGACCGACTCCGGCCGCTGCCGGCGCCCCAGGGGGTTCATGAAGGATACCCGGATCGAGGATCCGGAAAACGACCGATCGGGCCGGCCGCCCCTTCTGCACGTCTGGAGGAGCGGCCCTCAGAAGGCCCGGCGGCCGCTCATGGCCCTCGCCAGAGTCAGCTCGTCGGCGTACTCCAGGTCTCCGCCCACGGGCAGACCGTGCGCCGGACGGGTCACCCGCACCCCGATGGGAGCCAGGACCCGGCTCAGATAGACCGCGGTGGCCTCACCCTCGATGTCCGCGTCCGTGGCGATGATGACCTCCGCGATGCCGCCCCCGCCCACCCTCTCGAGCAGGGCGGGGACGTGGATGTCCTCCGGGCCGACCCCGTCGATTGGCGAGATGACGCCGTGGAGGACGTGGTAAAGGCCCTGGTACTCGGCCGTCCGCTCGATGGCAAGCACGTCCAGCGCCGACTCCACCACGCAGACGAGACCGGAATCCCGCCGGCCCGAGGCGCAGATCCCACAGAGGGGACCTTCGGCGATGTTGAAGCAGCGCTCGCAGTACCCGATCCGCGTCTTGATCTCCACTATCGCCTGGGCCAGCGCGTCCGTCCGCGTCCGGTCCGAGCGAAGGATGTGGAAGGCCAGGCGCTGGGCCGTCTTGGGTCCGATGCTGGGAAGGCGGGACAGCTCCTGGATGAGCTGCTCGAGCGAGGGAGGAAGCTGATCCAAAGCGCTACAAACCCCTCCCCCACGCCGCCTCGGACACCGGCCCGGTCAGACCAGCCCGGGCGGCAGGCCGAGGCCGGCGGTGACCTCCTGCATCCGGTTGGCGGCCAGCTCGCGGGAGCGCTCCAGGGCCTCGTTGACGGCAGCCACCACGAGGTCCTGCAGCATCTCCAGGTCGCCCGCGACCTCGGGATCCACCGTGATCGAGAGGATCCGCTGCTGGCCGTTCGCGACGGCCTTGACCGCTCCGCCGCCGGCGGTGGCTTCGAGCTCCTCGTTCTCGAGCTCGGCCTGCACCTTGGCCATCCGGCTCTGCATCTTCTGCACCTGCTGCATCATCTTCATCGGGTTCTGCATCACTCGAGCTCCTTCAAGGGGCGTACGCGGACCACCCTCCCTTCCAGCTTCCTCTCGGCCGCCTTGATCAGTGGATCTTCCTCGGGGGCCAGCGGTCTCGGCGCAGGCGTGGCCACGGCGGTGGTGGACGCCGGCTCCTGCAGGCGCAGTTCCAGGCTCGCCGAGTCCCCGAGCCAGGCTTTCACCTGCGGGACCACCTGAGCCTCGGATTCCTGGGCCATCTTGTGATGGAACCCGTAGGGGAAGAAGAGCAGCAGCCGGTCGCCGTCGACCTGCGGCCGAGCCTCGCGGAAGTAGGCTCGCGTCTTGGGCGGCATCTTCTCCAGGATCCGCTGCCAGCCCGCCGTCAGGTCGGCCGGCGCGCCGGCCGGTTCCGGCGCGGCGATTGGGGGCGCGGCCACGGCGGCCACAACGGGCAGGTCATCAGGCCGGCCCGAATCTTCGGGCACGGACGGGGTCGTGGTCCGGGTGTCGGCGGCTGCCGGAGCCTCCGTGGGGGCTCCAGCCGGCGTGGAAACCGGGGCCACATCCGCGACGCGGGCGCTCATCGCAGGGGCGGGCGTCGGGTACGCGGCCTCAGCCGTGGGTGCCGTCACAACCGCCAGCCGGACCAGCGTGGCCTCCACCAGGAACCTTGGCTCGGCGTGCCGGCGGACCTCTCCGTCCAGGTGAAGAAGGGCCTCCAGAGTCTGGGAGAGGCGCTCTCGCCGGGCGACGTCTCGGTCCTCGATGGCCTTGATCAACAGGTCCCGGCAGCGTTCCATCAATCCCCGGACGACCTGGCGGAGCTCGCCCCCTGCTTCGTAGATGCGACCCAGGCCCTCCAGAGCCTCCACCGGCCGGCCCGTCAGGACCAGCTCGAACAGGTGCTCCAGCTCGTATGGGTCGGCGATGCCGAGCAGCTCACGGGCGCCCCCGAGCGTGATGGGCCCCTGGGCCAGCGGCACCAGCTGGTCGAGCAGCCCGATGGCGTCGCGCATCGAGCCCTGTGCCACCCGGCCCAGGAGTCGGAGGGCGTCCTCGTCGACCTCGATCTCCTCGCGGGTCGCTATGTGGCGAAGGCGAGAGGTGATCTGCTCCTCGCTGTGCCGCCTGAAGACGAACTGCTGGCAGCGGCCGAGCACGGTCAGCGGCACCTTGTTCGCCTCGGTCGTGCAGAGGATGAAGACGACGTGCTCCGGAGGCTCCTCGAGCGTCTTCAAGAGAGCGTTGAACGCCTCCGTGGTCAGCATGTGCGCCTCGTCGATGATGTAGACCTTCCGGCGCCCAAGGGCAGGCGCCAGGTTCACCTTCTCCCGGAGGTCGCGGATCTCGTCGATCCCCCGGTTGGAGGCGGCGTCGATCTCGATCAGGTCCAGCGCCGAACCGCCCTGCACCTGGAGACAGGAATCGCACTGGTTGCAGGGCTCCGCCTGGCCCGCCGGCCGCTGCAGGCAGTTGACGGCTTTGGCTAGGAGGCGGGCGGTGGAGGTCTTGCCCGTCCCCCGGGTGCCCGAGAAGATGTAGGCGTGGGCGACGTGGTCGGTCGCTATGGCGCCCTGGAGCGCACGCGACGTCGCCTCCTGACCGACCAGGTCGGCGAAGGTCTGCGATCGATACTTCCGGTAGAGGGTCTGGTAACTCAAGCGACCTGGTATTCAGTAGGTGACCGCGCACCCCGCGTCGACCACAGCGCTCCCAGCGGCACCCGGGCTTCCAGCTCCGGCCAGAATTGCTGCGGCACCCCCAGGTTGCCTCCTTACCGCTGCTTCCTTCCGGACCTGACGGGGTTCGAAGACCCGGGCTGCGCAGGTCCCGACCTTCAACGCTTTCCACCCCGGCCCGTTCTGACAGGCTGGGCCTCGGCGGGGAATTCGACCCGGCTGTGGCGGATTGCCGGTGCAGGGAACCGCCAGCTCCCCGTCTAGCGCGGCCACAGCAAAGTCTACCCGCGCAGGGCTCCCGCCGAACCCGTGATCGCCCGCCGGTTGACCCAGACCAGGTTTCCGAACGTGGCCAGCGCCGCCAGCGGGATCAGCACCTCGGAGACGGTGAGGAGAAGGCTCGTGTCCCGTCCGACGGCGCGGAGCAGCGCCACGCCGCCCAGGAGGACGGCGATCACCATGGTCGACGCCTGGCCCAGGGGGGTGTGCCGGAGCCTGGGGCGGCGTCCGCCAACCAGCAGCAGGCCACCGGCCAGCGCGGGCAGCAGATAGCGGAGCACTACGACGGCGGCCAGCCAGCCGGGATAGGCGGCGCCGGCGGCCAGCCCCAGCGCCACCGCCCCGAAGAACAGGCCGTCCACCACCGGATCCAGGGCACCGCCGAGAGCGCTGGCGTCCTCGAACCAGCGCGCGACGGCCCCGTCCAGCAGGTCGGAGAGCCCAGCCAGGGCAACCACCCCGGCCAGCAGCCCGAAAGTGACCGGCGAGAGGGCGAAGACGAACCCGAAACCGGCGCTGTGCGCCCGTACCAACGTCACCTGGTTGGCCCAGCCGGGCAGGAAGCAGCCGAAGGCGGCCGCCGCCAGCAGCCAGCAGACCAGCCAGACCACGCCTGGAGGCCGGGTCAGGAGGATGCAGGCGGCGTCAGCGGCCAGGAGGAAGCCGGCCGCGATGGCGCCGGACCCGGTGGGCCGCCTCAAGGGACTGTGATGGCGGGCAGAGCAGCCGTCCGCCCGCTCACCTCAGCGCAGGCCCAGCGCCGCCGCGCCCTGTACCGCCAGGTCGTGAATCGGGTTGGCGAAGAAGCCGTAGGCGAGGACCAGCACGGCCGGCACCAAAGGGCCCGGTGCCCAGACAGCCGGCCGCCGCGACCCCCGCTGGCCGCGGATCTCCTCCGGCCCCGGCTCCAGGTACATGAGCCAGAGCGCTCGCACGACTCCGGCGGCGCCGAGCAGCCAGCCCAGCAGCCCGCAGGCCAGCACCCAGCCCAGACCGGCGCGCAGGAGCTCGGCGGCGACGGTGAACTCACCGAAGAAGCCTGCCAGGGGTGGCACCCCGGCCAGCGAGAGCAGCACCAACCCCAGCCCCACCGCCCGCGCCGGCTCGCGCCGGCCCAGGCCGGCGACACCGGCCGGCTCCGAATCGGCCGCTCCGGAGAGGAGCGGGCCGGCCGTAGCGGCGAGCACGAGCGGCACCAGCAGGAAGAGCGCGGCCGCCGCGCCGCGGCGGTCGTGAGTGGCCAGCCCGGCCGCCACCCAGCCGACCTGCTGCACCGTCAACCAGGCGATCAGGGTGCGCGGCGCGGTGACCGCGGTGGCGCGCAGACCGCCGACCACCATGGCCAGGGTGGCCAGCCCGCCCAGCCACAGGGACCAGGCCGGGCTGGTTCCGTAGAGGGCGCTCAGCAGCTTGGCCAGGGCGAGGGCGGCGGCGCCGGCGACCAGCCCGTGCAGGACCCCGGAGCCCACCGGCGTGAGACTTATCCCCCTCTCCAGCGTGGGAGCCGCGAAGGGCGTCAGTCCCAAGCGAACTGCCAGGCCGCTGAGCGTGAGAAGCGAGATGAGAGCCAGGGGCAGCGTCAGCTGTTCGCTGACCAGCGTCTGGCGGAGGCCGGAGAGGGTCGAGGCGCCCGTTACGGCATAGAGGTAGGCGAAGCCGATGGTGATCAGGGCCGACGCCAGCACCGAGACCCTGAGCAGCCTCAGCCCGGCGCCGGTCGCCAGGATCCCGGCCACCGCCACGCCGCTGATGCCCGCCAGCTCGACGCCTGCCCAGAGGGCCACCAGATTGGTGGCGGAGGCGACCACCATCCCGCCGAACGCCGCCAGGAAGCCCAGGGGCAGCACTTCGTGCAGGCTCTCCGAGTCCCAGTCGCCGGTCGCGATGAGCGCGGCCAGGCCGACCAGCATGGCGGCCTTGGCAAAGACCGAGAAGCGGTCTTGCTGCCAGCCGCCCCCGAACAGGGTGCCGATCTGGCCGCCCAGCCAGAGTTCGAGACCCAGGGCCACCAGGGTGGCCACCAGGGCCCCCGAGGCAAGCCAGCGACCGGCGACAACGCCCAGACGGTGCGCGACGAAGAGGCCGACCGCGGCGCCGGCGACGAGCAGTTCGGGGACCAGGACCGTCGTCTTCACGGGCCGGCCGAGGGGCTGGTGGGCGTCCCCGGACCCGTTCCCGGCGAGGGCGAGGCTGAGGGTGAGGACCCGGGAGCCGAGGGGCTGGGAACCGCGTAGGGCGAAGAGAGATCGGGAGTCGAGGTGTTGACCACGTTCACCAGGCCGGGGTCGAAGAGGGGGACGCCGAACAGCTTTGGCCCTCCCGGGACCAGACCGACCCAGAGCAGCGTGCCGACCAGGATTCCCAGGAACCAGGCCTGCGGCAGAGTCGCGTCGCCCGGGTTCGGCGCATCCGGGTTGGGCGCGCCGAAAAGCACCCGGTGCAGCATCCAGGCCACCACCCCGGCGTCCGCCACCAGGCCGAGTGCCAGCAGCAGGGCCGCGGGCCCCTGGGTCCGGAAGGAGCCCAGGAAGATCATGAGGCCAGCCGGGAAGGTCGCCAGGAAGGGCACGCAGAGCACTGCCAGGCAGCCCGCGACGAGCAGCCAGGCCAGTTTGGGTGCGCGCCCGGCCAGGCCCGCGGCGGTGGCCAGGCTCCGAGTCTGCGCCCGCTCCGCGAGTGCCGCGGTGGCTCCCACCACGAGCGCGGCCGCCAGGCCGCCGGTGAAAAGAGAGAGAACCGCACCCTCCAGCGACAGCGGGCTCAGCCCGGCGACTCCCAGCGCCGTCACGGCGCCGGGGATGAGCGCCAGGTAGGCGCCCAGCCTTCTCAGGTCGCGGCTTCGAAGGGCCGCCAGGGCGGCGTAACCGACAGTGAGGACGGCGAGGCCGGAGAGGATCGGCGCCAGGGTGCGAGAGGCGTCGTGCTCGCCGGCCGCCATCACCCTGATCAGCAGGTAGCCCCCCAGCCGCGAGGCGACGCCCGCCGTCAGCAGCGCGACTCCGGTGGGGGCCTCCGACCAGACAGCGCGAGCCCAGCCGTGGAGCGGCACCAGCGGCAGCCGGCTGATGCCGGCGACCAGCAGCAAGGCCGCGATTACGACCTGGAGCCGGCCCGTGGGCGTGGCATGGGTGAGTGTGTCGATGGCGAAGTCCGAGCCTCCGGCCGCCTGGTACAGGAGCAGGCCGGCGGTCAGCAGCGCGGCAGAGCTCAGCCCCCAGTACCCGAGCAGGCGCCAGGCTGCGCCCGCCGCCCGCGGCCGCTCCCCCCAGCCGGCGACCAGCAGCGCCAGCGGCACCGCCACGGCAGACCAGAAGAGAAGCAGGACGAAGAAGTCGCGGGCGGCGATGGTGCCGTTGACGGCGGCCTCCGCCAGGAGCAGCAGGACGAAGTAGGAGCGGGGCCGTTCCCGGACCTCCCAGGAGGCGATGACGGCACAGAGCCCGACCAGGGCGCTGAGGAGCAGCATGGAGATCCCGATGCCGTCCACGCCGAGGTGGTAGCTGACCCCGATCGAGGGCAGCCAGGGGAGGTTCTCTTCGAACTGGACACCCGTCGTGAAGACCTGGAACTGCTGGTACGCGATCAGTGTCAGAGCCAGCACCGACGCGCTGGTCCAGAACGCAATTCCTAGGAACCAGCGCTCGTAGCGGCCGCGGGGGTTGGGGACCAGCGCGATGACAACCGCCATCACAGCGGGTCCCCAGACCAGGAGGCTGAGCAGGAAGCTGAATCCGATGACGTTGGCCCCGAAGGTGGCCGGCGTCGCGCTCGGCGAGGGCGATGGGTTGACCACCGCCGCCCACAGGGGAGTGGCTACCAGAAGATTGGCGCCCGTCACGGCCTGCCTCCAGCTGTCACCACGCCGACCACGACTGCCAGGACCACTGCCGCCACCGCCGCCACGGTGATCCAGGGCAGGGGGCGCCCGGCGATCCTCCCGGCCGCGGACGCGGCCCGGCCCGCCCCTCTTTCGGCGGCCGGAAGACCGATCCCCTCCACCCCGTTGACCACCCCGAGGCCCGGCCGCCAGACGTAGCGAGCCAGGATCGCCTCGGCTGTGGCCCAGCCTGTCCCCAGGCGTGAGCCGAGCCGGCCGGCCACGGCCAGGGACCTGTCCTTGCGGAGGCCGAAGGCGGCCGCCGCGGCCGCCGCGCCCACGAGCACTATCGCCACATGCAGAACGTACGTTCCCACTGAGGGGACTTCTTGCGACCGAGCGCCGAGGTAGACGACCCAGCTCGTGAAGAACGAGAGCAGCGCGGCCAGGAGTCCCATCCCGCCGGCCAGCAGCGCCGCGACCACCAGGCTGACCTGGACCTCCCGCACCCGGCCGGGTTCGAACGCCCGGCGCCGCCGCAGCGGACCGACCACGACGGCGAAGGCCACCCGGAACCCCGCCAGCGCGACCAGGAACAGCCCGGCCGCGAGAGCGATCGAGGCCAGCGACCTTGGCCGCCAGGCCGCGGCGGCGGCGGGGCCAAGGCTGAACGCCGCCACCCCGACGATCAGCCCGGCCGCCGTTCCTCGCATGATCCGGCCCGCGGCTCCCATCTGGCGAAGATCGGCGGTCCGCATCGCCGCGACGGCGGCGGAGCCGCTCATGAGCGCCCCGGCTCTGCCCAGCGCCACCGCCAGGAGGCCGGTCAATCCGGCCGCCGCCGAGGCCGGGTACACAACGGTGAGCAGTGCCAGGGCCACACCACCGGAGCTGGCCAGCAGCAGCGAGCGGCGCAGCTCGGTGCCGACCAACCCGAGCAGCGGTCCGGCGACTGCAGCGATCCCGAAGGCGTAGCCCGCCGCCCTCGGCGCCTGGGGACCGGCAGCCCCCACGAAGGGAAGCACCCGCAGGAGCAGCGACCCGGCCAGGATGGGCCAGACCCCCGAGACCAGCGCGAGCAGCGAGGGCGGCGCCTCAACCGACGCCGTCTGCCAGGCGGTCAAGGGCCAGAGGCAAGCCCGAACGAAGACGGCGGCGAGCAGCAGGAGGGCCACCGCGGTGAGCGACTTGAGCCCCACGCCGGGCGTGCTCAGCAGCATCGGCGGCAGCTTGTCCAGATCGATCGAGCCGAACCTCGAGTACAGAAGACCCACCGCGCTGAGCAGCGCCATGTCGCCCAGGAAGGGCAGCGCCAGGGCCACCTGGGAGGCGCGCGCCGACGACTCGGTCCCCCAGCGGTGGCCGAGCAGCAGGTAAGAGGCGATTCCCGAGACGGCCCAGAAGGCGAACAGCTCGGCCAGGTCCGTGCTCACCACGACACCGGCTACCGAGAGCATCAGGAGCAGGACGTTCACGTGGTAGCGAACCTGGCCCGGTTCCCGGGGGGCGGCGACCCGATGCCAGGCCAACGCGGCCAGGAAGATGACCAGGGCGGCGGCGAGGGCGGCCAGCGCGTAGCGATCGATCCGTACCGAGAGGTCCACCCCGAAGCCCTGGAAGCGCTGGTCGCCTGTGAAGCTCACGGGCTCGTTGATCCACTGGTAGGCGATCCGGTAGGGCGTGTTCTGGCGAAAGCGTGCCCAACCGACCAGCAGGGTTGCGGCGAGCATCACCAGCGCGGTCAGAATCGTCACGTTGGACGCGGCCCGCCGCCCTCTGACCCCGGTCAGCACGACCACGAAGCCGAACAGCGGCGCGAGCAGGATCAGCGGCACCGCCCAGCCCAGCGTGCTCGCGGGGTCGAAGCCGCCCGGCCTGGACGAGCTCGCCGCCGAGGCCGTGCTGGTGGCGAGCGCCAGCCCCGGGAAGCCGATGAGGTGGACGAGACCGGCCAGGTTCAGCGGCTGTTCCCCCGAACGGTCCAGCCGACCGCGAGGATGGTCCAGGCCAGGGCCACGAGGGCGACCAGGGCCGCCATCTCCTGTCCCGTGTCGGGATCCTGCCGCAGCGTCGCGAAGCGGGAGGCACCCGCCAGGCAGATGCCGAGCCCGGCGGCAATGGCGGGCAGCCCCACGAAAGCCTCAGTCAGCGGGCGGCGCCAGAGCAGGGCGAACACGCCGCACCCGGCTATGGCCGAGCCGAGGACGAGGCAGGACACGAGCGATACGTTCACGGACGCCGGTTCCAGCCGATGCCGGCCAGGCCGCTCAGCCCGATCAGCACCGTGAACGCCACCGCCTGGACAGCTATCGCGTCCCTTGCGAAGAGCACCCTCCCCAGGGCCGCAGCCCCGAACCAGCCGCCCGGGTAGGAGCCGTGCACGAAATCTCCGCGCACCGCCGCGTAGGCGAGCAGGACGAAGAGCGCGGCCGCCACGACACCGCCCACCTGGGCCAGCCAGGCGGTGTCCGCGGACTCTCTCTCACGCGAGGTGGCGGCGATCACGCTTCGGCCACTCAGGAGCACGGCTGCGCCGCCCAGGCAGACCAGCGTCACCAGGGCGGCGAAGACCGCCGAAAGGCAGGCGATCGCTCCCGAACCACCGGCGGCCAGGGCAAGGAGGGCGGGCGCCCGCCACCGGGAGCCACCGGGTAGGAGCGCGCTCAGCAGGGCGCCCAGCAGCGTGAGGCCCGCGCAGAAGTAAAAGGCGATAGCGAGAAGGACGTCCACAGTGCTCCGGATCAGGCCGTTCCCGGTTCTAGATCCTGGTCAGGCGGAGCGACCGGGCGCTCCAAGCCGTGAAGCATACAGTCCGACCCCCACGATGAGCAGGAAGGTCACGGCGGCGGCGGCGGCCGAGGGCCTGATCGGGCCGGCGATGAAGGCCACCACCAGCCCCGCGGCGAGAATCAGGCTGGCCAGCGCGGCGGCCGTCGAGGCCACCGTCGTCGGGCTCAGAGTTGCGAGCCGGCGCATGGATGCTCCACGGCGCGTCATTGTGGCAGAGCGCTCTGAGACAGACCGTCCTGGCCGCGCAACCGCCGGCCACATCTACGCGAGCGATTCCAGCCAGGCGCGGTGAAGACTGTCGTAGCGGCCCCGCCACCGATCAGGGTGGACGGCGCTCCGTCTTCGACCAGCAGCTCCGGTCCCTCAGCCCGCCCCCTCCTCGTCCGCCAGCTGATCGAGAGCGGCCAGTGCGCCGCTCCGCTCCACCAGGTCGGGAAGGAGGGCCCGAAGGGCCGGCTCCACCCGTCCGGCCAGCTCGGCTCTTCTCTCCGGCGGCAGCTCATGGCGGCGGCCCGAGTAAGCGATGACGAAGCGGCGCATGGTGGGATCGAGGCGACGGCGCCAGCGAGGCTGCGAGACCGGCCCGGGGACGGACGCGGCCAGCTCCTGCAGACGGACGGACGGACGCTCACGGACCACCACCGTGCCGGCGGCGAGGTCGCCGAGGCGCTGGTTGCGTTTGGTCACGAAGATAGCCACCGCGCCGGCCAGGTAGTACGCGGGAAGGAAGTCCACGATCCGGACCAGGTTGCGGACGATCGCCTGGCCGACACTGAGCGGACCGCCGCGCGTGTCGACCGCTCGCAGCCGCATCGCCCGCTTGCCGAGCGTCTGTCCTGACCAGACTGCCTCGGAGACGATGAAGTATCCGGCCAGGATGACGAGACCGCCGACCAGGACGAGCAGCGCCGGCACTGTCGAGTTGCCGGTCAGCAGACCGATCAAAAGTGCAGCCGCGCCAAGGCCGAGCAGCAGCCCCAGGAGAACCAGGCTGTCGATGACCTGCGCGACGAACCGGCTCCCCACGTTCGCCGTCTCGTAGGTGAAGCTGACTCGCTCGGGAGTGGCGACCACGAGTTCCGGATCTGACGAATCCTCCCGGCTGGCCTGCGGCCGCGGCTCGCCGCCCGTTCCGTCTCGCACCTGTCCTGTCCTTACCGAGTCAGACGTTAGCGATCATAGGGGCCGATGAGGGCAGACGAGTTCGTAGGCCGCCGCCAGAAGGAGTGGGAGAGGCTGGAGGCACTCTTGCGGAGGGCAAGCCGCGGTGGCAGGCTCCACCCGGAGGAGGCCATCGCGCTGGCAGCACTGTACCGCCGGGCCACCGCCGACCTGGCCCGGGCCCAGCGGGACTGGCCGGAGGAGGCTGTCACCGGCTATCTGAACGGGCTGGTGGGGCGCGGCCATGGCGCCGTCTACCGGGGTGGCGGCCACGTCCTGCGCCGGCTCTGGCGGTTCTATTCACAGACCGTCCCGCGGACCTTCAGGGCCTCCGGGCCCTACCTCGTGGCGGCTGCCAGCCTCGTCTTCGGAAGCGCGGCCGTGGCCTTCCTCGCAGTCCTCGCCCGTCCCGAGCTGGCAGACGCCTTCGTACCGCCCCAGATCGTGGACCTGGTCAGGCAGCACCGGCTCTGGACGGACATCCCGCCCGAGGTCCGCCCGGTCGCCTCGGGGGAGATCTTCGACAACAACATCCAGGTCGCCGCCGTGGCCTTCACCACGGGGATCATCTTCTGCTTGCCCACGATCGCCATCCTGGTCCTGAACGGCGTGAACCTGGGCGGCGTCTTCGGCCTGGTCACGAGCTACGGCCTTGGTCCCGGACTGCTGGACTTCGTCATCGCCCACGGCCCCCTGGAGCTGTCAATCATCGTGGCCGCAGGAGGAAGCGGGCTGATGCTGGGCTGGTCTCTCCTTCAGCCCGGCGCCTACCGGCGGAGAGACGCGCTGATCCTTGCGGCCCGCCGCGCCTACGTGCTGGCGGTGGGCCTGGGCCCGCTCCTGGTGGTGGCCGGCGTCATCGAGGGCAACCTCAGCCCCTCCAGCGCCCCCTTCGCATTGAAGCTGGCGGTCGGACTCGTCACGGTCTTTTTCCTCTACGGATGGCTTCTCCTGGGAGGCCGGCGAGAGCCTCGCAGTGAGACGGACCGCGATGAGCGTGGCGCTTTCGCTCACTCAGCCCGTCGAACGCGCTCCTGAGTTCAAGTACCCAATCCACCGGGCCAATTGGGCTATATTGCCGTGCTCGGACGCCCTCGAGGCGTTTGAAATGCGTGTCGTAAAAGCACAACTTCAGCGTATATCTCAGCAGAAAGCTCTGGAATCGCAGCTGTGGGACTCGTTTCCACTCGGTAAAGCATCCAGCGGCGGGAGAAGGAGGCACTAGATGCCACGTCACTGTCTCTACCCACTCTTATCCGTGCAGCCGTGAAACCACGGCTGGCACTGCTCCACTACACTGCCCCGCCTGTAACCGGTGGCGTCGAGTTCGTCATGGCGGCCCAGGCAAGGAAGCTGAGCGAGGCCGGTTACGACGTCAAGGTGATCGCCGGCCGGGGTCAAGCCGACCTCCTTCCTGAACTCGACTCGCGCCATCCCGAGGTGGAAGACGTGACGCGGCGCTTGCAAGCGGGGAAGACCGCTCTGCGCCAGTTCAAGGCCCTGCGGGACAGCATCCGCAACAGGCTGCGCCCTCTTCTTGCGGATCGCGACATCGTCATCGCGCACAACGTCATGACGATGCCATTCAATTTGCCACTGGCAGCGGCACTTGCCGAGTTGGGACTGCCGCTGATCGCCTGGACACACGACATCGCCTGGGTGCAAGCGCAATACGAAGCCTTCAGGAAGCCAGACGATTGGCCGTACGACATTATGCAGCGGCCTCAGCCGGGCGTCACTTATGTCGCCATCTCGCGCGTGCGTCAGAAAGAGCTGGCCAGAGTCTTTGGCATGCCGTCCGCTGCAATACCGATCGTTCCCAACGGCATCGACCCGCACGAGTTCGTGCGAGTCGGACCCCGTGTTCACAGGCTGCTGGAGGGCGCCGGCGCCCTTGACGCGGACCCGCTCCTCCTGGTTCCCCAGCGGGTCACGCCCGCCAAGCGGCTGGAGCTGATCCTGGACGCCGCCGCGGAGCTGCGCCGGCCGATGCCGAAGATGAAAGTGGTCGTGACCGGTCCGCTGGGCGCGCACAACCTCGACGACAGGGCCTACGCCGCCAAGCTGCTGGAGCACCGGGCCCAGCTCCGACTCGACGGCGTGGTCAGCTTCCTCTTCGAGCAGCGCTGGCGGGGCTCGGAGCATGCCGTGCGGCTGGAGGACGTGGCCGACCTCTACCGGGTCAGCGACGTGGTCCTCATGCTCAGCGGCGCCGAGGGCTTCGGCCTGCCCGTGCTGGAGGCGGCGGTGGCACGCGTCCCCCTGGTCTGCGCCGACATCCCGATCCTGCGCGAGGTTGGAGGCGACGAGCTCCACACCTTCCCCACCAGCGGCGACGGCACCGCCGTGGCGGCGGCCATCCGCCGGGCGCTGGAGAGCTCGGCGGTGCGCCAGCGACGCTTCATCCTTCGCCGCTACGCATGGCACTGCGTCCTGGCCAGCACCGAACGCGTCATCAGCGGCGCCCTCGATAGCGCCGGCGAACTGGAGGCCCCTGTGGCGATCGCCCAATAGCGACGCGGGGGGAACCAAGGTTCCCAGTTAAGGCCAGTTGCTGCCCCCCATGGACCCCCTCCCCCGGCCGCGGCCAGATACTCCCCCGACTGCGCCGAGCGACTGCGGGGGCCGCGGCGATCGCATCGATTGCCGCCCGAATCCGGCCCGATTTGCGTTGCTCAAAGGGTAGCTCCGCCTGTTCGCCAAGGTCGGCCGAGGCTCTCCGGAAGTCGCACCGCAGTCGGGCTGGATTCGAGCATCGCTGACCGCGCGCAAAAATGGGTCAGTGATCGTGCGCCCAGAGACCCCAACCGACTACGAAGAGATCCGGACCCTCGTGGCCGTGACCATGCGGCCCAACGACGCCGAGCTGGTTGACCTGATTCGCGGATCGGAGAACTACATTCCCGATCTCGCCCTCGTTGCGGAGGACGCTAAGCGAGTCGTCGGGTACGCGCTCTTCAGCCACGTCACGCTCAAGGGGCTGGGGGAGCGATCCGTTCTCGCTCTCGCCCCGCTGTGCGTCAGGCCCGAGCGGCAACGCCAGGGGGTGGGCGCCGCCCTCATCTACGCCGGCCTGGACTGGGCGGACGCGCATGGTGCGCCGCTGGTGACCGTGCTCGGGCACCACGACTACTACCGGCGCTTCGGATTCGAGCCCTCTAGCCACTTCGACATCGAGCCGCCGTCCCACGACATCCCGGAGGGCGTGTTCATGGTGAAGCACCTGTCCAGCTACGGACCCGGCTTCAAGGGCCGCATCGTCTACCCTCCGGCCTTCGACGTCACATAGCCTCCTCCACACCATGGAATCGACGGTTCGGGAACTCGCCTCGGAGGAGACGCATGCTCTTCGGCTTGCAGTGTCAGCGGATGGTCGGACGGATCTTCCCACCATGCACCACGAACTCGCCGACGCTCCCGGCGCCTGGCACCTGGGGGCGGTCGACCTCACTGCCGGTCGAGTAACCGCTATCTCGAGCTTCTACCCGATGGCCTGCCCCCTCCGCCCTGAGGCTTGGCCCGCGGTTCAGCTCCAGTTCATGGCGGTTGACCCCGCGCTGCAGCGGCAGGGCCTGGGCAGCGCCATTATGGCGGAGGCGATCCGCCGCCTCAAGGCCAGCGATGCTGTTCTCCTGTGGGCCAGCACTCGCGACAGCGCGGTGCCGTTCTGTGAGCGGTTCGGATTCCACACCATCGGGGGGAGCGCCTCCGTCCCGGCCTCGACGGGCCGCCCCCACCATCTGATCCAACTAGATCTTGACGCGTTGCGGCGAGGATAAACGAGCGATGCTGCTGATAAACAGCGTTAGCTACCCCTCGATGGGGCGGGGCGCCGGGGGACGGTACAGGAATCTAGGGCCACTCTGGGGGAGCGGGCGCGCGGTGGCCTTGTAGCCACCCTCCTCCTGCGGCCTCACCTCGCTTACCTCGAATTCAGCATTTAGTCGGAAGCCTGGCTGTGGCTCCTCTACTGCCTCCATGGTGCCGAGTTCAGTGCCCTCCTCGCTAATTACCCGGACAGGTATCCGGTGCTCCGGCACCGGCGCGGCCGCCGTCGCCGGCGAGACGCCGGTGGCCAGGGTCTTGGTAGCCACGAAGATCGGAGCACCCGTGCGCAGCGCAAGGTTGATGGCATCGGAGGGTCGGGCGTCGAGCAGCTCCGATTTGGATTCCCGCTGTAGATCGATCGCGGCGAGGTACAGCGTTGGGCGGTCATCCGGCCGCCAAATGATCATCCGCCTCACGCTGATAGCGGCCGTGGTCAGACAGCTCGTCAGGAGGTCGTGGGTCATAGGTCGGTCCGGAGCCACTCCCTCCAGCCGCGTGGCAATCGCCGTCGCTTCCGCCATGCCTATCCAGATCGGCAGATGCTTCTCGCCCGCCTCCTCGACGAGGACGACAGCATGTTGACCAGAGGGCACGTGCACCCGAACACCGTCAACCCGCACTTGGGCCACCTGGCGCGGAATCTCTAGTTGCATGGTGAGTTGTCCCTCCTTCAGCAAGCGGGCCAGCACCTCCAGCCGTGAGCTGGCCTCCGCAAAGCGCGCCTCAAGGCGACGCCGATGTCGGTCCAGGACGCTGGAGACGTTCGCTGGGCGCGGGTTCTCAAGCAGCTGCCTGATCTCGGCCAGGGGCAGGTCGAGCGAGCGCAGGATAGCGATCAGCTCGGCCGTCTGGACCTGGAACGGCGAGTAATAGCGGTAGCCAGACTCGGAGTCGACCACACGGGGCTCCAGTAGCCCAACCTAGTGGTAATGGCGAAGCTGGAGGATGCTGAGGCTCGATCGCCTGGAGAATTCGCCGATCGGGAGCAGTTCGTCCGGACCCGCCTGCCGCGCCATGCTGATTAGTGGACGACTCTCGCTTGTCCGAGAGTCAACCCCGAGGACGCGGAGGCCAGGCGTACGCATTCTGACGCAGCGCGGCATCGCGCAGGCGGCGATGCTGTTGATAAGGACACGTCAGGAGCGGGGGGTCGCTACTCGGAGCCTGTTGCCGTCCGGGTCCTCGAGATCGCACTCCCGCCCGGCGAGCCCCACCTCGTCGACGGCGATCCCGAATTCCTCCGCCACTGCGTCGATGTCGGCGACATTCAGATGAACGAGCGTGTTTGGGCGAGCGTCACCCCTATGCTCGGACAGGTAGATTCGCACGCGCCCGCGGGCCACTGAGACGAACCACGGAAAACCCGCCTCGAACTGATGCTCCCACTGCTTGTGGAATCCCAGTCGTCCGTACCAGGCAACCGCGCGAGCAGCATCCTCGACATACAGAACCGGAATCACTTCCTCCTCCACGTCCCTCAGTTTATGTGCCAACCGACGAGTCGGCCCGTAGCGCGCTGCGTCAGGAAAACGACCGGCTTGCTGTCGATAATCCTCGACAGAGAGAGCATCCCTGAACTCGGCTGAAGCCTCGGCGCGGCGCCAGCCGCGTCATAGTTGTTCAACCACTACCGGTTGTGGTTGGCGGCACGCGGGTGGAAGCGACTTGTGCTGGGTCAACAGGCTTGTCGGGGTCGGATCGACCCTCCGGAGGAGACCCCCGAGAAGCGTCCCCAAGCTCCGTTGAGCAACCCGAGGATGAGCAGCAGCGGGATAGCAGGCCTTCTTCAGCTCCGAACTGGCGGACCGCTACGGGCAGTGGCCACCGCAGATCCTTTTGGATCCTCGGCGACTAGCCGAGGAGTTGCTTGACCCGAGGTTGGGTCCCCTACACAGCGCGAATGGCCTGACGGGAGCAGAGTGCCCGAAGTGATGTCATCGGCTCAGCGATCGGCTTGACAACCTCAGGAAGGTTCAACGTCGGCTTGACTTTTGGGACGAAAAACCTCGGAAAGAGAGACTCCTAGATCAGACCGCGCTCCTTGAGCTCCAGGTAGCGTTCCACCACGGCGGGGCTGAGGCGGCCTGCTTCCACGTCCAGGCACTGCACGCCGCCCCGCTCCAGGGTCTCGAAGGCTCGGCGCCGCGCCGCTATCAGCTCTTCGGCGGCGGCCCATTCGTAGACCTCTGCCGACCGGGCCAGGGGGCGCCGGAGCGCCGCCAGCAACTCCGGGTCGGCCATTGCAACCACCAGGACCCTGTGCCGTGTGCCCAGCCGCAGGGCATGGGCAACCAGGTCCGCCGAGGCCTCGGCGTCGAGGACGTCGCTCAGCACGACCACCAGCGAGCGGCCGTGGACCTCCCTGGTCAGGTACGCGAATGCCTCCCCGAACTCCGGCTCGGCATAGGAGGCCCGCGCTCGGTAGAGGACCTGGTTGATGAGGTGTATCTGCCGCAGTCCTCGACGCGGAGCCAGGTATGCCTGAACCTGGTCGGCGAAGGTGAGCAGGCCGACCCGGTCCCCCTGCGACTGCGCCACCCAGGCCAGGAGCAGCGTGGCATTGATCGCGTGGTCCAGCTTGGTCAGGTGGCCGGCGGGCGCGGTCATCAGGCGGCCGCAGTCGAGCGCGATCACGACCTGCTGCCCGCGCTCGGTCTCCAGCTCGGTGGTAACCGGATGGTCCCGGCGGGCGGTGGCCTTCCAGTTCACACGGCGGACGTCGTCGCCGGGAAGGTAGTCGCGGAGCCCCGCGGGCGTGGTGGCCGCGCCGGGCGGCCGGGCGCGCCTCTGTCCCGGAAGCACGCGCACCCCCCGGCGCAGGGTCAGCTGCCAGCGCCGGATCGCGAGCACGTCGGGGTAGACGGCCACTCGGCCGGGCAGCGGCAGCCGCAGCTGGCGGACCCACCAGCCACCCGGACGCCAGACTCGCAGATCCAGGCCGGAAAACTCGAAGAGCCCCCGCCGGGGAGAGCGCACCGGGTACTCGACGACGAGGACGCCGTCGGCGTCGAAGACACCGCTGACCGGGTCCGGCGAAGGCCGCAGGGCCAGCGGGGCGTGGTCTGCGAGGGCGGCCCGCAGACCGGCCGCCCGGGCGCAGGACACGCCGAGCAGGACCCCCTGCTCGGCCCCCAGGGAAAGCGGCTCTGGCAGCTCCCGCGAGGCCGTGAAATCCTCCGCCGAAGGCAGCGCACGGGCGTCCCTGACCAGGACCCAGAGCAGGGCGGCGTGATAGAGAAAGACGACCGCCCAGAGCGCTCGCGAGATTGCCGTTGCGGCCACCAGTGCCGCCCCAAGTAGGAGAGCGGCCAGCAGCCGCCGCCGGGGAACCAGCGTCAGGTGGCCGCCGAGCGAGCGGAGAACTCTCAGCGTGGGGGCGTGACCTGGGACGCGATGTCGGCCAGTACGGTGTCGGCCGTCTGGCCCGCCACCTCGGCCTCGGGCCTCAGGATGAGACGGTGCCGGAAGGCTGGCGCCAGCAGGGACTTGACGTCGTCCGGCGTCACGAACTGGCGATCCTCGAAGGCCGCCTGCGCCTTGGCTGCCTGCATCAAGAGCACCTCGGCGCGGGGCGAGGCTCCCAGGGCAAGCTCCGGGGCTGACCGGGTGGCCTCCGCCAGCCGCACGATGTAGCGCCTGATCTCTTCGTCGACCCTGACGGCCGCCACCTCCTGGCGGACAGTCTCCAGCGCGGCGACGCCGAGCACCGGTTTGACCCCGGCCCGCCGCGGATCGCGAAGCTCGACGCCCGCGTCCCACCGCGCCAGCATCTCCATCTCCTGGTCTGCGCTCGGGTATCCGAGCTCGACCTTGAAAAGGAACCGGTCCTGCTGGGCCTCGGGCAGTGGATAGGTGCCCTCGTACTCGACGGGATTCTGGGTCGCCAGCACGATGAAAGGCTCTGGCAGCGAGCGGGTCTGCCCCTCCAGGGTCACACCTCGCTCCTCCATCGCCTCCAGGAGCGCAGCCTGCACCTTAGCGGGGGCTCTGTTGATCTCGTCCGCCAGGAGCACGTTGGTGAAGACTGGTCCCGGCCGGACGCTGAAGGTCCGGCTCTGCAGGTCATAGACCGAGGTCCCGACGATGTCGGCCGGCATCAGATCGGGCGTGAACTGGATCCGGCCGTACTCCAGCGCCAGGAGCGTGGCGATGGACTTGGCGAGCAGCGTCTTCCCCACTCCGGGAACGCCTTCGAGGAGCACGTGACCGCGCACCACGACTGCGATGGCACAGAGGCGAACCGCATCCTCCTGTCCCACCAACGCCTTGCCCACTTCCGACCGGAAGCAGGAGTGGAACTCGGATCCTTTCAAGGCTGCGACCGCCGCGGATAGGCGAGCGAGTGAAGGCGCCTCGCGGCGGCCAGGAGAGGTTCCTCACGCCGGCCCGCCGCGGACAGCTGGGCCTCCGCGGCGGCAAGCTCGTCCGCCTCTTTGGGGGCACGCTTTCGAAGAGCCTCGTCGAAGGCCGCTCCCATCGCCCCGATGCCGTGCCTGCGGGCGACGGTCCGGCGAGTAGCCTCGCGCACCACCTCGGCGGTCACCGCCGCCGCCCTGGTCCTCTGCAGGAGGTAGCCGACCGCGGCGACGTATTCGGTGCTCGACCGGTCCCCACCCCCGGGCAGCTCGAGGCGCGGCCCGAAAGCCCGGCCGCGAAGGAGCAGCCCGACGAAGAGGAGGACCACCGCCCAGCTCAGCGCCGCTCCCCAGGCGGTCGAGAGCCAGCCGGTCAGGGGCGAGCCCGGGCCCGGAGGCAGGTGGTGATACTCGTCGAAGCCGACCTGGCCGCCGCCTCCCGCAAGTGAGACCAGGTCGGACGCCAGCCGGCCGTTGTCAGCCTTCTCGAGATAGCCGTTGCAGAGCGGCAGAGGGTCCGAAAGAGTTATCACCCGACCCTGCCCGATCTGCTCCTCGAAGCCGATCGGCTGTCCGGTCCGGCTGCGGAGCAGCACAACCTGCGCCGGCCGCGGGACCAGGGGCTGGACGGCCGGGCCCCCCGACACCTGTTGCACTCCGCTCAGCATGGGGCCGGTTCCCGTCGCGTCGCCACTTACCAACGTGGAGAGGCGGCCGACATGCAGCACGCCATCCAGCCTCGGGTCGCCCTGCTCGGCGGCGTAGACAACCACTCCGCCCGCGGTGACATAGTCGGTGAGGCGCTTCGCGTCCTCCTGGCTGAAGCCAGTCGAGGGCGAAAGGACGAAGAGCACCCGCGTTCCGAGGTCCGGTGCGAAGCCGTCCTGGAGCGTGGACGTCGGGTGGCCCAGCTTCGCCGCCAGCTGCTTGAGCGCGGAGGCGCCGTCGGCCGCGTCGCTGCCCACCCGGTGATCGGGCGAGCTCTCGCTCGGCGACCCGCGAAAGTAGACGGCCAGCCCGACCGCCAGGACCAGGGCCGCGACCACGAGAAGCCGGCGATCCCGCATCACGCGGCCAGTGCCTCGTCCGGGCGCCGGAAGGGCGCCGCGGCCTCGGCAGCCAGCGCGTAGGCTTCGGCGTCTGGCGGGCGAGCGCCGTAGACGGCGGCCTCGAAGACCAACAGCAATGGGCGCAGCGCCCCTGGCTCCCGCGCCCTGGCGAAGATCTCGCGCACGGTGAGCGGGCTGCGATCCCAGTCGCGCTCCTCGCCCAGCGCCGCCGCCACAGCGCTCGCCAGAACCCGCACCGCCCCGGTCAGGTCACCGGCGGCTGCCAGCCGGTCCGCCTCCGCGAAGCGGTCTCGGGCGACCTCGGCGGGGGAAGTGGCCGCCAGCCTGACCTCTCGCCGCCCTCTCCCCCGCGCCCCCAGCGTCAGCAGCACAACGGTGGCAAGGAGCCCTCCGGCTCCGGCGATCGCGAAGACCCAGAGGAGCGGGAGACCGCCTCGCCCAAGCCTTGCCAGCACCCAGACGAGGACCTGGAGGGCCAGGTAGGTCAGCCTGTCGCCGAGGGAGGGTCCGGCCTGGAGTCCGGAGTACCTGGGTTGGGAGAGGATGTCGTGGATGGGCGCC
>Ga0209526_10000758_pt1 | contig 21230 bp, 15 predicted proteins | sample JacPinW_OM2H0_M1_FD_188566 | JGI IMG/M metagenome (GOLD analysis project Ga0209526, IMG submission 188566) | Forest soil microbial communities from Algoma, Ontario, Canada - Jack Pine, Ontario site 1_JW_OM2H0_M1 (SPAdes) (version 2) | ecosystem: Environmental > Terrestrial > Soil > Boreal... | reverse complement strand
AAAAACGTGATCGCCGCGATCAGCCAGCCGGCAAGGATGATCGGCTTGCGGCCGATCTTGTCCGACAGCGCGCCGAACACGATGAAGAAGCCGGTGCCGAACAACAGCGACCAGGCGATCAGGAGGTTCGCCGTATAGCCGTCGACCTTGAGGATCGATTGCAGGAAGAACAGTGCGTAGAACTGTCCGGTGTACCAGACCACGCCCTGGCCCATGGTGCCGCCAATGAGCGCGAGCAGGACGATCTTGGCGTTGCTCCAGTTGGCGAAGGCTTCGGTCAGCGGGGCCTTTGAGCTCTTGCCCTCATCCTTCATCTTCTGGAACACCGGCGATTCGTTCAACCGCAGCCGGATCCAGACCGAGATCGCCAATAGCGCGACCGACACCAGGAACGGAACGCGCCAGCCCCAGGCGGCGAAATCGGCTTCGCCGATCGCCGTGCGGGTGAACAGGATCACCAGCAGCGACAGGAATAGGCCGAGCGTCGCCGTGGTCTGGATGAACGAGGTGTAGTAGCCGCGCTTGCCTTGCGGCGCATGCTCGGCCACATAGGTTGCGGCTCCGCCATACTCGCCGCCGAGCGCCAGACCCTGCGCCAAGCGCAAGGCGATCAGAATGACCGGCGCGGCAAAGCCGATGGTCGCCGCGTTAGGCAAGAGGCCGACGATGAAGGTCGACAGACCCATGATGAGGATGGTGACCAGGAAGGTGTATTTGCGTCCGACGATGTCGCCGATGCGCCCGAACACGATGGCGCCGAACGGGCGCACCAGGAAGCCGGCGGCAAACGCAAGCAGCGCGAAGATATCGCGGGTGCCCGGAGGGTAGGCCGAGAAGAATTGCGCGCCGATGATAGGGGCGAGCGATCCGTAAAGGTAGAAGTCATACCATTCGAAAACGGTACCAAGCGACGAAGCGAGAATGACAAAACGCTCGTCGTTCGTCATGCCGCCTGTTCTGGCCGGCGTTGCAACCATGGTGGACATTTTTGGATCGCTCCCCGGAATCGTTGATGCAAAGTTCGTCCCCATGCGCCGGACTTGGCCGGGTTGAATCATGGGCGTCACATCACGGTAACATCGCCGCGAAACCTCGCCCAATACGACTTTTGGCCCTCTCCGCTATGTTGTCAGGCTAGGTGGCGAGGAACACGACGAACCTCCCGTGCGGTCGATGCCTTGTTGTTCGACCTATTGCGCCGCACAAACCGGGTTAACCGCTTCACGCGAAGGCGATATTGCGTGCTTGCATGCGCTCGCCCGCCAGAGGACAATTGCCGTGAAAAACCCGCTTGGCAGGCCCACAAAGCGGTCACGGGTTTGCCGCAACCGTTTTGCAAGAGATAGATGACTGCCGCTGCCTTTACCCGCCTCGTCATTGCCGACGACCATCCGCTGTTCCGCGATGCGTTGCGGCAGGCGGTGGCGAGCGTCGTGACTTCGGCGAAGATCGACGAAGCGGGATCGTTCGAGGATCTGACCGCGCTGCTCGAGCAGGATTCCGAGGTCGATCTGATCCTGCTCGATCTGACGATGCCGGGGATCTCAGGCTTTTCCGGCCTGATCTATCTGCGCGCGCAATATCCGGCGATCCCGGTGGTGATCGTATCCGCCAGCGACGATGTCGGCACCATCCGCCGCTCGCTGGATTTCGGCGCCTCGGGTTTCATTCCAAAGCGCTTCGGGGTCGAGACCTTGCGCGACGCGATCCTGAAGGTGATGGAGGGTGACGTCTGGGTGCCGCCGGATACCGATCTCTCTTCCGCGGCCGACCCGGAAATGACGCGGCTGCGCGACCGGCTGGTGACGCTGACCCCGCAGCAGGTGAGGGTCTTGATGATGCTGTCGGAAGGCTTGCTCAACAAGCAGATCGCCTATGAGCTCGGCGTCTCCGAAGCGACCATCAAGGCGCATGTCTCGGCGATCCTGCAAAAACTCGGCGTCGAGAGCCGGACGCAAGCGGTGATCGCGGCCGCAAAAATCGCCGGCGGCCAGTGGCGCCAGGGCACGCCGACGGCGCAGTAAAAGCCCGTAGCCCGGATGGAGCGAAGCGCAATCCGGGAACACTGTCCCGGATTGCGCTGCGCTCGATCCGGGCTACAGATCCTACCGCGCCTACTCCGCCGCCACCATCTGTTGCGTCCGCCACTGTCCGAGCAAGGCCCGGAGCGATGCCGGTTTGACCGGCTTGTTGAGGACTGCGATCTTCTCCTCCCGCGCGGCGGCCCGCACATGCGGGCTGCGATCGGCGGTGATCAGGATCGCCGGAATGTTTTCCCCAAAACGGCGGCGGATGTCGCGGATCGCGGCAACGCCATTGCCGCGGTCGAGATGGTAGTCGACCAGAAGACCGGTCACCGCCGCGCCCGCGGCCTCGATCGCGTCGATCGCGGCGTCGGGATCGGCAACCGCAATGACCTCGGCGTCCCAGCCGGTCAAGAGAGTCCTCATGCCGTCCAGGATCGCCGCGTCGTTCTCGATGCAAACGATCAGCGAGCCGCTCATCGGCGTCCGCGACAGCGGCGTCGCGGTGGTGACGGCCGCGGTGTAATTGATGGCCTTCGCGGTCGGCACCGTCACCGAGAAAACCGAGCCGCCGCCGGCATTGGAATCGATCGCGATGCCGTGGTTGAGGACGCGGGCAAGGCGCTCGACGATCGACAGCCCCAATCCAAGGCCACGCGCAATCCGCGCGCCCTGCTCGAGGCGATGAAACTCCTTGAAAATCTCGCCGCGCTTGAGAACGGGAATGCCGACGCCGGTGTCATAGACGCCGATCTGCAGCGACTGGCCACGGCGCCGGCAGCCGACCAGCACGCGCCCGCGCGGGGTATATTTGATCGCGTTGGAGATCAGGTTCTGCAACAGCCGCCGCAGCAACAGGCGATCGGATTCCACCGGCAGCGAACAGGGCACAAATGCCAGCTTCAATCCCTTGGCGCGCGCGATCGGCGCGAATTCGATCTCCAGCGAGCGCATCAGGTCGCTCATCTTGAAGCTCGTGATCGCGGTCGCCATGGCGCCGGCATCGAGCCGCGAAATATCCAGGAGAGCACCGAGGATCTCCTCGATCGCCTCCAGCGAGTCGTTGATGTTTTCGACCAGCCGGGAGTCCTCGCCGCCGGTCTGGCGCTCGACCAGGCTCGTCACATAGAGCCGCGCCGCGTTCAGCGGTTGCAGGATGTCGTGGCTGGCGGCGGCGAGAAAGCGCGTCTTCGAGATATTGGCGTCTTCCGCGGTGCTCTTGGCCAGCGCCAGTTCCGAATTCAGCCGCGTCAGTTCCTCGGTCCGATCGCGCACCCGCTTTTCCAGGGTCGCATTGGCGCGCTCCAGCGCTTCGGCCGCCTCAAACGATGGCGTGACGTCGGTAAAGGTGATGACGAGGCCGCCGCCGGGCATCCGGTTGGTGCGCACCTCGATCACCATGTGACGGTCCGGCAGCCGTTCCAGATAGGGCTCGCCTTCGGTGGTGTAGGCGGCCAGCCGCCTTTCCATCAACGCTTCGCCGTCGCCAACGCCCGGCGGGCTGATGGCGCCCATGAATTCAAGGATTTCCCGCAGCGGAATCCCGATTTGCACGATCTGCGGCGGCAATCCCAATATTTCGCCGAATTGGCGGTTGGAGCAGATCAGCTGCAGATCCGCGTCGAACACCGCGATGCCCTGCCGCACATGGTTCAAGGCGGCCTGCAGCATCTCGCGATTGAAATGCAGCGCGGCATGGGAGTCGTCCAGCAGCTTCAGCGCGGCCTTGGCGGAAACGGTGCGTTTGCGCAGCAACAGCGACATTACCAACCGCGAGGATGCGGCTCCGATCGAGGAGGCGATCAGATGTTCGGCGTGCTGCAGCAATTCAAAATCGGCCGGCGTCCCCGGTTCGAGACTGATGCGGTGCTGAGCGGCAAAAGCTTCGAACGAATGCCGGGCGCGCTCGGGGCCGAGATATTGCGCCACCGTCGTTTGGATGTCCTGCACTGTCACGGTGGTGCGCCAGCGCCGGAAGGTCGGCGCCATCGGCGCCAGCGCGCTCGGTACGAACAAATCGGCCTGCAATCGTTCGATTGAGGACGGCTGGCGCGCCAGCGACAGCACGACATAAGTCAGCAGGTTGAGCGAGAGCGACCACAGCACGCCATGCAGCAGCGGCGGCAGGTCGGCGCCGAACAAGGCCTGCGGGCGCAGCGCTTCGATCCCGAACGGACCGTGCTGCAGCAGCATCAGGCCGGCGGTGCTGCCGTCCAAAAAGCTCGGCAGAAACAGCGTATAGACCCACACCGCGAAGCCGACCAGCATGCCGCCGATGGCGCCGCGCGCGGTAGCGCGGCGCCAAAACAGCCCACCGAAAAACGCCGGCGCAAGCTGCGCGATGGCCGCGAACGACAACAGCCCGATCGCCGCGAGCTGGGTGTTGCCGAGCGCGCGATAATAGAAATACGCCATCACCATAATGGCGAAAATCGAAAAGCGCCGGACTTTCAGCAGGAAGTCGCCAAAGTCCTTCTGGCCGGCGCGCGATTGTGCGCCCCGCTGCAGCACCAGCGGCACCACGATATCGTTGGAAACCATGATCGAAAGCGCGACGCATTCCACGATCACCATCGCGGTCGCCGCCGACAGGCCGCCGACAAAGACGCCCACGCTGAGCAGGGAAGCACCTGCCTCGATCGGCAGCGCCAGCACATACATGTCGCTGTCGACGGCGCCGAACGGGAAGGTGATCAGGCCGGCGAGCGCGATCGGGATCACGAACAGATTGATGGCGACCAGATAGAGCGGGAACAGCCAGCGCGCCCGGCTTACCTCGGCATCCGAGGAGTTCTCCACCACGCTGACGTGAAACTGGCGCGGCAACAGCATCACCGCGCAGAACGACAGCAGCACCATGGTGAGGAAATTGCCGATCGACGGCACATAGGTGATGGCGCGCACCGCCTCCGGGGTCTTCATCGCGCGTTCGACCAGTTCGACGGGGGTGAACATCCAGAAGGTGACGAAGGCGCCGGCCGCGATAAACGCCACCAGTTTGACGATGGATTCGGTGGCGACCGCCAGCATCAGGCCGTGCTGGTGTTCGGTCGCATCGGTCTGGCGGGTCCCGAACAGCACCGCGAAAGCCGCCATCGCCAGCGTGACGACCAGCGCGATATCGCCGAGTATCGGAATATGGGAGATCGCCTTGTCTTCGCTCAAAATGGTTTCGAGCGAGGACGCCACCGCCTTGAGCTGCAGCGCGATATAGGGAACCGATCCGATGATCGCGATCAGCGCCACGATCGCGGCGACCGCCTGGCTCTTGCCGTAGCGCGCGGCGATGAAATCGGCGATCGAGGTGATGTTCTGCGATTTTGCGAGCTGGATCACGCGGCGCAGTAGCGGCATGCCAAGCGCGAGCATCAGGATCGGGCCGACATAGATCGCGAGAAAATCGACGCTGGTGCGGGTGGCGAATCCAACCGAGCCGAAGAACGTCCACGAGGTGCAATAGATCGCCAGCGACAGCGGATAGATCAGCGCGCTGGCGCGGCCGCGCTGCATCGGCGAGAGGCGGTCGCCATAACTCGCCACCAGAAACAGGAAGGAGATGTAGCCGAACGCGGCTGCGATCACGCCCCAGTCGTGCAGCATTGCTGCTTGCTCCCTGTCAATATCCTCGCCCGTTGCGCGAAATCTAACGCTTTGCGCCCCAGCAAGCGACAGCGAAATCTTGCTCAAGCCCCGGAAAAAGCGATCGTCGTTAAGTCCGCCCCCGCCAGGCATTGCCGCGCCGCAATGCCCTTCGAGGCAATCGCCATCTGCACACCTTGGATCGCGGCGAACAGAGCTGCCTTTATTACCTGCGATGTAATTGAATCGATGGATGGCGATGTGGAAGAACCGGTGCGGCAGAGGAGCTACCATACAAAAGGAACCGGAAAATGCAGAAATTTGTCGTTCACACCATCGAGTCGGCACCCGAAAAGTCCAAGCCGACGCTGCGCGGGATGCAGGAGAAGTTCGGGTTTTTGCCGAACATCATGGGGACCATGGCCGAAAATCCGGTCCTTCTCAACGGCTTCGCCGCCACCTTCGGAAGCTTCCATGGCGGCAGCTTCGACGAATGCGAGAAGCAGGTCCTGCTGCTCACCAACGCGGTGACCCTCAAATGCCCGTGGACCATCGCGGCTCACTCCACCTTTGCCATCGAGGACGGCATCTCGGAGGGCGACATCAAGGCGATCCGCGACGGCAAGTTGCCCGAAAACCGTAAGTATCGGGCGCTTTCGCAGTTCACCAAAACCTTGATGGAAAGCAAAGGCAACGCGACCGAGGCTGACATCGAGAAGTTCACCTCGGCCGGTTATTCGAAGGCGCAAGTCCTTGAAGTGGTGCTGTGCATCGGAATCTCCACGACGACCGCCGCCACGACGAATGTCGCAGCGACGCCGATCGAAGACCGCTTCAAGGCCCAAATCTGGGCTGCCACCTGAAATGAGTGACGGCGCATGGTTTTGGCTTCCGCCGAACCATGCACCACACCGCTGGCCGAGAGGCGATTGAACCGAGATGTGCCATCGGTGTTAAGATGAGCCCGATGGACTCATCGAACCTCAAGACAAAACGTCCCGCGCATGAGCTCGGCGTGCTGCTGCGGCACTGGCGCGATCTGCGCGGCAAGAGCCAGTTCGATCTGTCGTTCGATGCGGGGGTTTCGCAACGGCAGATCAGCTTCATTGAAACCGGGCGCAGCGCCCCCAATCGGCAGACGCTGCTGGATATCGCGCAAGCCCTCGATATCCCGCTGCGCGACCGCAACACGCTGTTGCTGGCGGCCGGCTACGCCCCGATCTATGCCGAGGGCGCGTGGAATGCGCCGGAAATGCAGAGCGTGACCAAGGCGCTGGAGCGTATGTTGCGCCAGCACGAACCGTTCCCGGCGCTGGTGATGGACCGTTACTGGAACGTGCTGATGACCAACGATGCTGCGCCGCGGTTCTTTGGTTGCTTCATCGACATGGCGGCGCGGAAGGCGCCGCGCAACATGCTTCATCTGCTGTTCGATCCGAACGGAATGCGGCCGTTCATCGCCAATTGGGAGGATGTGGCAAAAAGCCTGTTCCAGCGAGTCTACCGTGAATCCGTCGGGCGCGTGATCGACGAAAAAACCAAAGCATTGCTGGCCGAGCTCATGGCCTATCCCGATGTCAAAACCGAGTGGACAACGCCGATCGCGCTGAGCGCCATGCCGGTGATCCCGATCGGCTTCGTCAAAGGTGACAACATATTGAGCTACTTTTCAATGGTCACGACCGTAGGCACCCCGCAAGCCATTGCCGCGCAGGAACTGCGTATCGAGTGCATGTTTCCGGCCGATGAAACGACGGAAACCAATCATCTCGCGATGATTGGCGGCGCGGCGCGATCGTGAAGCGGCAGGGCGACTATTCGGCCGCCAGCGATTTCTCTTCGAGCGGCAGGCCGAGACGCTCCCAGACCAGCACCAGCGCTTCGGCGAGCCGATCGATCAGGCCGTCATCGTGATAGGGCGAGGGCGTGATCCGCAATCGCTCGGTGCCCTTTGCGACCGTCGGATAGTTGATCGGCTGGATGTAGATGTGGTGCTCTTCGAGCAGGATATCGCAGGCGCGCTTGCATTTTTCGGGGTCGCCGACGAACAGCGGCACGATATGGGTGTCGCTCGACATCACAGGCAATCCTGCGGCGGTCAGGATGGCCTTAACCCTGGCGGCGCGATCCTGGTGACGCTCGCGCTCCCAGTTCGAGGTTTTCAGGTGCCGGATCGCAGCCGTCGCGGCCGAGCAGATCGCAGGCGGCAGCGCGGTCGTAAAGATAAAGCCGGGTGCATAGGAGCGGACAGCGTCGATAATATCGGAACTGGCGGCGATATAGCCGCCGAGGCAGCCGAACGCCTTGGCGAGCGTGCCCTCCAGAATATCGATCCGGTGCATGACGCCGTCGCGCTCGGCGATGCCGCCGCCGCGCGGGCCATACATGCCGACCGCGTGAACCTCGTCGACATAGGTCATCGCGCCATAGCGCTCGGCGAGATCGCAGATTTTTGCAAGCGGCGCGATATCGCCGTCCATCGAATACAGGCTCTCGCAGACGATCAGTTTTGGGCGGTCGGGTCCCGCGGCGCGCAATAGCTCTTCGAGATGCGCCATGTCGCTGTGGCGGAATATCTGGCGCTCGCAGCCGGCATGGCGGATGCCTTCGATCATCGAATTGTGGTTGAGCGCATCCGACAGGATCAGGCAGTTCGGAATCAATTTGGCGATGGTCGCGATGCCGGTCTGGTTCGAGACATAGCCGGAGGTAAATAGCAGCGAAGCTTGCTTGCCGTGCAGGTCGGCCAGTTCCTGTTCGAGCTGCACCAAGGGATGATGCGTGCCGGCGATGTTGCGGGTGCCACCGGCGCCGGTGCCGACGCGGGTCGCGGTCTCGACCATGGCGCCGACCACCTTCGGGTGCTGACCCATGCCGAGATAGTCATTGGAGCACCAGATCACGACGTTCTGCGGCCCCTTCGGGGAATGCCACACCGCATGCGGGAACCGGCCGGCGATGCGTTCGAGGTCGGCAAACACCCGATAACGCCGCTCGTCATGCAGGCGGTTGAGGGCGGCACTGAAGAATTGGCTGTAATCCATCGCGAAACCTGGAAACGGGCTTGGGCCGAAGCGGTGCAGCGCCTTTTTAGAGCGTTTCCATGATTAATGTCGAGCAGGAAACAAAGTCTTGATCGGGATCAAGTTTTGGTGCGCCGATCTGGCAATCCGATCCCGCCGGACACAAGAGGGGACGCGCGGGAGAACGATCCAAATGGATTAGATTTTAATCCAATGAAACACTTGTTGCAAAACTGGCGCTGATGGTTAAGATTGGGCATGGATCACGGCCCGCTGACCGAGCAGATCATCAAGGCGTTCGACACCATGTCGGTCCAGCTTCAGGCCGGCGCGCGATACGTGCTCGACCGGCCTCGCGACGTGGCGCTGCTGTCGATGCGCGAGCAGGCGCGCCAGGCCGGCGTGCAGCCCGCGACCATGACCCGCCTGGCAAAACATCTCGGCATGGACGGCTATGACGATGTGCGCGAGCTCTATGCCGCGGCGGTGCGCGAGGGTGATCTCGGTTTCGCCGGCAAGGCCGGCGTCCAACTCGTCAGCCAGAAGCTGAAGGGCGACAAGGCGCTGGCCGCCGACATGTTGAAGTCGATCTCTGGCCAGATCGAGCGCCTCGCAACCGCTGTCAGTCTCGACCGTCTTGTCGCCGCCGCGAGGACGCTGGCTTCGGCGCGGCGGATCTATTGCCTTGGATTGCGATCGAGCCATTCCATTGCCTGGCATCTTCATTATGTGCTCACGCTGGTCGGTGACCGCTCGGTCCATATCGACGGGATTGCGGCAACCGGGGCCGATGCCCTGGCCAGGGCCACCAGCCGCGATGTGCTTCTGGTCGTAAGCGTGCTGCCGTATACGCGCCTGACCGTGGAATTGGCAGAATATGCGGTCGAGCAGGGGATGGCCGTCGTCGCCATCACCGACAGCGAGGTCGCGCCGCTGGCGCAGATTGCGCAACATGTCGTCGTCGTTCCGACCGACAGCCCGTCATTCTTTCACGCCATGTCGCCGGCCTTTGCCGTCGCCGAAGTCCTTGGCGCCGTCATCGCCGGACGCGGTGGCGACGACGCGCTCGCCACGCTTCGGCATACCGACCAGCACCTGGCGGCGTTGAACACCCATCTCAAGCCGAGAGGCGGCAAGAAACCGTCATGACCCATATTCTTCACCGCTCCGCCAATGCCGTGATGCCGGTCGCCGTCGGCGGCAAGGGCATCGAACTGTTCGACCGCGATGGCAAAAGCTACCTCGATGCATCCGGCGGCGCGGCGGTGTCCTGTCTCGGTCACGGTCACCCGGATGTTCTCGCGGCGCTGCACCGCCAGCTCGATACCCTCGCCTATGCCCATACCGGCTTCTTCACGACCGAGATCGCCGAGAGGCTGGCGGATCGTCTGGTCGAGGATGCGCCTGCGGGCCTCGACCATGTCTATCTCGTGAGCGGCGGATCGGAGGCGATCGAGGCGGCGCTGAAGATGGCCCGCCAGTATTTTGTCGAGAAAGGCGAAAGCCAGCGCCGGCACATCATCGCCCGCCATCAGAGCTATCATGGCAACACGCTGGGGGCGCTCGCGGCCGGCGGCAACGAATGGCGCCGCGCGCAGTTTCGTCCGCTACTGATCGAAACCCACCATATCGACCCCTGCTATGCCTACCGCCTGCAGGAAGTTGGCGAGAGCGACGCCGCCTATGCGGCGCGTGCCGCGCAAGCGCTCGAGGACAAGATCCTCGAGCTCGGCTCCGATCAGGTCATCGCATTCGTGGCGGAGACCGTCGTCGGCGCGACCTTGGGCGCGGTGCCGCCGGTTGCCGATTACTTCAAACGGATCCGCGCGATTTGCGACCGCTACGGCGTGCTGCTGATTCTCGATGAGGTGATGTGCGGCATGGGCCGCACCGGGACGCTGCACGCCTGCGAACAGGATGGCATCGCCCCTGACTTGATCGCGATCGCCAAGGGTCTCGGCGGCGGCTATCAGCCGGTCGGCGCGGTCTTGCTCAGCAAGCAGATTTTCGACGCCTTCTCGAAAGGTTCAGGCTTCTTCCAGCACGGGCACACATATATGGGTCATCCGATGGCCGCCGCCGCAGGGCTCGCCGTGCAGGAGGTGATTCGCCGCGACGGCCTGCTTGCCAACGTGGCCGCGATGGGCGGCCATTTGCAGCGACGCCTGGAAGAGCGCTTTGCCAACCACCATTACGTCGGCAACATCCGCGGGCGCGGCCTGTTCCGCGGCGTCGAGATGGTTTCCGATGGCGATACCAAACAGCCCTTTGCTCCCGAATTGAAGCTGAACGCGCTGATCAAGCGCGAAGCGATGGCGCGCGGCCTGATGGTCTACCCGATGGGTGGCACGATCGACGGCGTCCGGGGAGACCATGTTCTGCTCGCTCCACCGTTCATCGTGAACCGGGAGCAGGTGGATATGATCGTCGAACGTCTCGGCGATGCAGTCGATGCGGCGGTCGCATCGGTGAGGTGAGGCTGGCGCTTAAAGCGCCGGCCGAGAGGCGGAACTTTGGAAGAGGGAATGGGATCACCATGACGAAACTCGTCAGGGGCCTTATGGCTTCATGTCTTCTGCTTGCTTTCAGCCCGCCGCTTGCCTTCGCGCAAAGCCTCGGCCCGGCGTTGCAGAAAATCAAGGATTCCGGCACCATCACGATCGGTAACCGCGACTCCTCGGTGCCGTTCTCCTACCTGGACGATAATCAAAAGCCGATCGGCTTTTCGCTCGAGCTCTGCAGCCTGGTGGTTGCGAAAGTGAAGGCCAGGCTTGGCTTGCCCGACCTCAAAATAGCCTATCAGGGCGTCAATTCATCGAACCGGATCCCGCTGGTCAAGAACGGGACGGTCGATATCGAATGCGGTTCGACCGCCAATACCATCGCGCGTCAGCAGGAGGTCGCCTACTCCGTGATTTTCTATGCGCCGCAGTTCAAATGGATCGCGCTGAAATCATCGGGCTTGAAAACCACCGACGATCTGAAAAGCAAGACCGTCGCCGTGACCCAGGGCACCAACACGGCGCAGTTCGTCGCCAAGCTCAACACCGATAAGGCCCTCGGCATGAAGATCCTGCAGGGCAAGGATCACGCCGAATCCTTCCTCCTGGTCGAAACCGGCCGTGCCCAGGCCTTCATGGAGGACGATATCCTTCTCGCCGGCCTCAAGGCGACTTCGTCGGCTCCGGATAATTTCGCCTTTCTTGCCGATGCGTTCCCGAGCGACCCCTACGGCGTGATGATGTCGAAGGGTGATCCCGAATTCAAAAAACTGGTCGATGATGCGCTGACGGAAGCGATGAAGTCGGGCCTCTACGATAAGCTCTACGCCAAATGGTTCGAAAGCCCGATACCTCCGAAGAACATCAATTTGAATTTCCCCCAGTCCGACAAGCTCAAGGAATTGGTCAAGGCCCCGAGCGACAAGGCGAACGGCCAATGACCGGGAAGATGCGGAGCGTCGACCTATCCTTTCTCCCTCTCCCCGCTCTTCGCGGGGAGAGGGTTGGGGTGAGGGGCTGTCTCCACGAACGCGGAACCAGGACGTATGCGGAGACTCCCCCTCACCCGGATTCGCGCTGTCGCGCGAATCCGACCTCTCCCCGCAAGCGGGGCGAGGTGGATCCGAGCCGTGCGCCGGTTCAACTAGGTGCACCTTAGAAGGGGTCGCGGATGTCGCTGCTGTTCGAACCGACCCCCGACGGCGCAGGGCGATATCTCGACTGGATCCTGAGCGGCCTCGGCTGGACGCTTTCGCTTGCGCTCGGCGCCTGGACCATCGCGCTGGTCGTGGGCACGCTTGTCGGCGTCACGCGCACGTTGCCGAAAGGAATCCTTCCCAGGATCGGGCGGGTTTACGTCGAAGTTTTCAGGAACATTCCGCTGCTGGTGCAGATGTTCTTCTGGTACTTCATTCTGCCCGAGTTGCTGCCGGTTCGCCTAGGCATGGTGATCAAGCAGATGGACCCGCCATGGGGAAGTTTTGTCCCGGCACTGATTTGTCTGGGTCTCTTCACCGCCGCCCGGATCGCCGAGCAGGTCCGTGCCGGGCTGCAGGCCCTGCCGCAGGGACAGATCCAGGCCGCGAACGCGCTCGGCTTTAGCCGGGCCAACATGTACCGCCTGATCCTGTTGCCACAGGCGTTCCGGATCATCCTGCCGACACTCACCAACGAGTTCATGACCATCTTCAAGAACACGTCGGTGGCCTTGACGATTGGCCTCGTCGAACTGACGGCGACGGCGCGGGAGATCAACGAAAATACCTTCCGCACTTTTGAGGCATTCGGCGTGGTGACCATGGTCTACCTCGTGATCGCGCTGATCGCCTGGCAGATCATGCATCGCATCGAGCGGGCCATGTGCTTGCCGAGTCTTGCCGGCGGGAGTTCGAGGCCATGATGGTCGACCTTTCCGCGATCGCCGCTGCGCTGCCCTATCTGCTGCAGGGCCTCTGGTTCACGGTGCAGATCACGCTGGTGGGTGTCACCGGCGGTATCGTTTTCGGCAGTCTGATCGCGGTCGCGCGATTGTCGCCGAACCGGCTGATCTCCACGCCGGCGACGGCCTATGTGAACCTGATGCGGTCGATACCGCTCATTCTTGTAATCTTCTGGGTGTTCTTCCTGGTTCCCTGGGCGATCGGATGGGTGACCCGCTCCGGCCGCCCGGTCGCGGTCGGAGCGTCGCTGACGATTTTCGTGACTTTTGTGCTGTTCGAGGCGGCCTATTACGCCGAGATCGTGCGCGCCGGCTTCCGCTCGATCGCGCCCGGACAATATTGGGCGTGCGATGCGCTCGGGCTCTCCAAGCGCCATGCTTACATTTACGTGCTGTTTCCGCAGGCGATCCGCAACGTGCTGCCGATCCTGCTGACCCAGACCATCGTGCTGTTCCAGGACACCTCGCTGGTCTACGTCATTTCGGCGACCGACCTGTTGGGCGCCGCGACCAAGATCGCCCAGCGCGACGGCCGGCTGGTCGAAATGTACCTGACCGTCGGCATTATCTACTTCGTGCTCTGCTACGCGGCTTCCCAGTTCGTCAAGGAGCTGCAGGGCCGTCTTGCTTACGGAGTGCGATGATTGACCGCCGATGCGGCGAAGTTCTTCGATGATCCTCGATCAGATTGGATCACGTCACGCCCGATCGCCGCGCCGCATTCCGGAGGCTTACGTCGTCCTGAAACGCAGCACGCCGTCGGCTTCCTCGGCCGTTAGGCGCCCTTCCACCAGCATGTAATTGACATGGGCGATCAATTCGCCGGCGGCAAAACCCATCTGGTGCACGTCGAGCACATGCTTGTGGAATACCACGGGCACCAGTTCCTTGGAGGTTTGAGGCACTTCGCGGCAGGCATCGGCGATTAGTCGACAGCGTTCCTCGTGATGATCGGCCAACTGCTTGATGCGCGTCTTCAGTCCGTAAAACGGCACGCCGTGGCCGGGCAGCACGATGACGTCATAGGGCAGCGTCGTGGTCAGGCTCGCCAGCGATGCCAGATATTCGCCGAGCGAGTTCTGGTCGGGCTCGACCGCCCAGACGCTGACATTGGGCGAAATCTTGCTCAGCACCTGGTCGGCGGAGAGGAACAATTTGTCGGCGGCGCAATACAGCATCACCTGGTCGAGCGCATGGCCGCCGCCGGTGATCACCTTGAAGCGCCGCGTGCCGATCGAAATCTCGTCGCCATGCGAGATGCGGCGATAGGACGGCGGCAGGATCGAAACCCGCTTCAGATAATCCTGGCCGCGGCTGAGCAGATTGTCGGTCAGGTTCTCGTCCATGCCGTGACGGCGGAAGAACAGCCGCTGCGCGTTGCGGCGCTCCTCGGTGCCGCGGTTCTGATGATAGACCGACTGCAGATATTCCACCTGCGACATATGAAGCGGGCAATCGAAACGCTCGACGATCCACCCCGCCAGGCCGACATGGTCGGGATGAGAATGGGTCACGATCAGCCGGGTGATTTTGACATGCGCCAGCGGGCCTTCGAACAGGATGGTCCAGGCCGCGATCGATTCCTCGTTGCCAAAACCGGAATCCACCATCGCCCAGCCATCGCCGTCTTCGAGCAGATAGATGTTCACGTGGTTGAGGCGGAACGGCAGTTTCAGGCGGACCCACAACACGCCGGGCCTGACCTCGACCACCTGATCGGGGCCGGGATGCTGTTCCCGGGGGTATCGCAGTGCCTCGGCCGAGGATTGAATAATGTCTGTTTTCGAATGCATTGTTTCGCGCCGCAATTTTCTCCTACCGGCTTAGCCGCACAATCGGCGCGGCGCCAGCCGAAAAAATAGATGCGGGCTAGGGCAAAACACATGGGTGCTTGATTTAGGCCGTCATTCCGGGGCGATGCGCAGCATCGAACCCGGAATCTCGAGATTCCCCGATGCACAATTGTGCATCTGAGGCCTGGTCCTTCGGACCATCCCGGAATGACGAAGTCCGACGGCTTGCTGTTTGCGCTGTTAGGCAGCCCGGATGTTCGACAGGAACGCGTCGATTTCCGCGCGCAGCACGTCGGCCTCGCGGCGCAGCTCCCCTGAGGCGCTCAGCACTTCGCCCGCGGCCGAGCCGGCCTCGGCGGAGGCGGTCGATACCCCGACGATGTTGCTGGAAACCTCGGACGTTCCGCCAGCGGCGTGCTGGATGTTGCGGGCGATTTCGCGCGTCGCCGCCCCCTGCTCCTCGACGGCAGCGGCAATCGCGGTGGTGACGTCGTTGATCTCGCCGATGATGGTACCGATGTTTCGGATCGCACCGACCGCCGAATTCGTGACCTGCTGCATATTGGCGATCTGCGAACGGATTTCATCGGTCGCCTTGGCGGTCTGGTTGGCGAGGCTCTTCACCTCGGAGGCGACCACCGCAAAGCCGCGGCCGGCTTCGCCGGCGCGCGCGGCCTCGATGGTGGCGTTGAGCGCGAGCAGATTGGTCTGCGACGCGATGGTCTGAATCAAATCGATCACGACGCTGATGCGGCCGGCATTGTCGGCCAGCCCCTGCATGGTCGCATCGGTCGAGCCCGCTTCATCGACCGCCTTGCGGGCGATCTCTGCCGAGGTGACGACCTGACGGCTGATTTCGTTGATCGAAGAGGATAGTTCCTCGGTGCCCGAGGACACCGTTTGCACGTTGACCGAGGCTTGCTCGGCGGCTGCCGCTACGGCGTTGACCAGGGCGCTCGATTGATCGGCGGTCGCCGACATGCTTTGCGCCGTGGTCTCCATGGAATTGGCCGATTTCTGTAAGCTATCCAGCGCGCCGCGCACGGTTGCCTCGAATTCGACGATCCGCGCCTCCATCCGGGAGGCGCGTTCGGCCTTGGCGATGCGATCCTTGTCCTGATCGGCGGAGAGCGCGCGGGCCTCGATCATGCTCTCGCGGAAAACCTGCAGCGAATTCGCCATCGAGGCGATCTCGTCGTGCTGGTGGCTCCGGTAGATTTCCGATTCGAGGTCGCCGTCGGACAGCAGCTGCATCGAGCGCTGCAGGCTGCGAATCCGGCGCAGGATGTTGCGGCCGACATAGAGCCAGACGAACAGCACGGACCCGATCAGCGTAAGGCCGCCAAGCGCCAGCATCACCATGGTCGCAAGCGAGATCTCCTTGCGCGCCTGCCAGGTCGAGGCGTCGGTCTCGTGCTGCACGCCGTCCACCAGCTGCTGCACGCTGATGCCGAGGCCGACATTGAGCTTGCGGGTCTCGTCGAGAACGATCTGGCCGTAATCATTGGAGTCCAGCTCCTTCTGGCGAACCTTGAAGACTCCGGTCTTGCCCTCACCGAACGCCAGCAATTTCATGGCGGCATCGGTCAGCGCCTTGGTCCCGGAATTCTTCGGCAGCAAATCGAGGTTCGATTTGGCGCGCTCTTTCGAAGCCTTGAATTCCTTCTCGATCGTATCAAGCGTTTCGCTGCCATTGGCCGAAAGCGCCGCGATCAATTGGGATGCGGTGAGATGGCCGCTGGCGATGACGTTGCCGAGCTGCTCCACGGTGCGCGCGGCTTCCGCCGCATCGTCAGGGGAAAGATTGGCGGAGCCGAGGATGGCGTTGATCTGGGTTTGGGAATCAAGCATCGCGGGGGTGGCGGCGGCGACAAAGGCCGCCTGCGCGCTGCGCAGCGCTTCGTATAGCTTCGCATGCCCTGCTGCGGCCGATAGCCGCTCGCGCGCCGCATTGCCCAGGCTCGTGATGGCATCGTCGATGTTCTTCATGGTCTCGGTGAGAGCTGCGACAACCGACTTGTCGGCGCCGAGCTCGATGATCTGGCCGAGCTTTTCCAACGTGACCGCCTGGGCTTCCTTCATCTTTTTGGAGCGCTCGTTGAGCGCGTCCTCGCTTTCGGACGAGAGCAGCGACGGTCCCTGACTGGCAAGGCTTGCGCTCTGCGCCGCCAGCTGCAGGCTGGCTGCGAGGCGCGGGATGTCCCGTCCGCTGAGGTCCTCCATGGTCCGGCCGAGCTGCCCGAGCACCAAGCCGGCGCCGGCAGAGATAACGATGGCCATGCCGGCGATCACCGCGAAGGCGGCGAACAGGCTGCCTCTGACGCCCCAGCGGGGCCGCAAAAATCCTATTAGCCAGCCGAGTTTACCGATCGAAAATCGCCCCGCCATGCCGTCCCCGCCCGCAAAAGTTGAATTGCGGGCGGCAGTATCGCGTTACCCGGTTAACAACTCTGGAAAATTTGAAGCATCTGGGGGATGAAAACAAAAAGGCCGGCACAAGGCCGGCCTTTCCGCTGCTTTGCGTTAAGAGGCGATCAATATTTGGCGACCACCGGGCCACCCCAGTTGAAGCGATAGTTCAGCCCGGCCTTCACGACATGATCGTCGGTGGTGAAGCTGCCGAACGGCGCCAAAGCGGCCGGGGCGATGAACCGGCTTTTGCCGAAGTTGTAATACTGATACTCGACCTTGGCCGACCAGTTCTGGGCGAACATGTATTCGACGCCCGCGCCGACGGTGTAGCCGTTCTTGTGGTCGCTATCGAACGCGAACGCGATCGGCGCGCCGCCGAGGGTCACGTTTTCGTTGTTGTCGGAAAAGGCATAGCCGCCCTTGACGTAGAGCAGCGCCGGTCCCCAGGTGTAGCCGACGCGGCCAGTCACCGAACCGAGCCCGCGCTGGTTGTTGGTGTAAGTGAAGCCGCCCGGGAAGATGACCCCGCCGTTGTTGTTGGCCAGCCAAGAGTACTGGCCTTCGATGCCCAGCACCCAATTGGGGGCGAACTGGTAGTCGCCACCAACCTGCACGCCGCCGAGGAAGCGGCCGTTGCCGTTGTTGCCGGTCACGAGGCCGTTGAAATTGTTGTCGCTCGAGAACGCGCCGCCGAGGTGACCGCCGATGTAGAAGCCCGTCCAGTTGTAGATCGGCTGAGCGACGTAAGGCGCGGCCTTGGTATAGGGGCGAGCCGCGAGATCGGCGGCGAGTGCTGGCACGGTCGCGCCGAGAGCGACGAGGGCCACAGTAGCAAGCAGGAACTTCTTCATTAGTCTTATTCTCCAACAGATCGGTTTGCGAGGCGCCGAGCGCCGACGCCATCCATGGCGCGCAGATAGACGGCTTTTGCATAAAATGCTGTCACTCATCGGCCACACTCGCGAACAACCCAACCTGTTGGAGAACAACAAGTTTTCGTGATTAATGACGCCTTAATGAAACCTGAAAGAAGCTCTAATTGCTGGCGGCCGCCGTGGAGCGCTGTCTACCGCTGCATGTGCATCAACCGATCCATCGGCATCATGTTGTGGTTGAGGTTCGCCATGATCCAGAGCGATCCGGCCATCACCAGAAGCACGATCAGGACGCCGAATGCCAGCGCCAGCACGTTGTTGGTGTTGTCGGGCCCGGTGGTGATGTGCAGGAAGAACACCAGGTGGACGCCCATCTGCGCGATCGCCAGCACGACAAGCGCGACCGGGATGCTCGGCTGCCAGACCAGATCGGTGCCCGCGACGAAGAAAGAGGTCGCCGTCAGCAGAATCGCGAGGCCTAGCCCGGTGAGATAGCCGAGGACTCGTGCTCCGACGCCACCGCCTTCGATGTGCTCGTCGCCCGGGGCGAGGTCGGCGTCATGGCCGATGTCTTGGTTGCTCATGCGGCGCTTCCCAACAAATACACCACGGTGAAAACGGCGATCCAGATGATGTCGAGCGCGTGCCAGAACAGCGCAAAGCACAGGATGCGGCGCAGGATATCCGCCCGAAACCCTTTGGCGACGACCTGCGCCATCATCGTCAATAGCCACAATATGCCGGCCGAGACGTGCAGCCCGTGGCAGCCTACCAGCGTAAAAAACGCCGACAGAAACGCGCTGCGCGACGGCCCTGCGCCTTGAGCCACGAGGCTTGCGAATTCCCTGCCTTCGATCGCGAGAAAGCCGAGGCCGAAGGCGCAGGTGACCGCCATGGCAATCTGGAACCAGAACGCGTTGCGCTCGTCCGCCGCAATGCTTGCGAGGCCGCAGGTAAAGCTCGAGGCGAGCAGCAAGCCGGTTTCGATCGCGACATTGCGGAGGTCGAACAACTCGCGTCCGCTCGGCCCGCCCGCCGTCTGCCCCAGCAAAACGGCATAGGTCGCGAAGAACGCCGAGAACATTATCATGTCGCTGAGGATGAAGATCCAAAAACCGTAGCCGGTGACGATGCGCTTGGGCGGGGGACCGCTATGCGCTGCCGCTAACGCCATGCTCCCCAGCTGATGCGGGTCGCTGCCCGGATACGCCAACGTGGTGTCGGTCATGGCGCGGCCTCCAGGCTGGCGAGCGCCCGCCGCTCGGCGAGATTGGCGCGGTCGATGCGCGCGACTTCCGCTGCCGGGATGATGTATTCGTCATGGTCGCGCCAGGCGAACACGACGAACGTGGCGAAGGCGCCGATCGCGCCTACGGCGACCATCCACCAGATGTGCCAGATCAAGGCAAAGCCCATCACGGTCGCAAAGAACGCGCAAACGAATCCGGTCGGCGAATTGCGCGGCATCTCGATGTCCTGGTAATGCCGGTCGTTGGTCTCGAGGTCCTGCTGCCTGGCGCGCGATTTCTGGTGCCAATAGGCGTCCTCGCCTTGCACATCGGGCAGGATAGCGAAGTTGAAAACCGGCGGCGGCGAAGCGGTGGCCCATTCCAGCGAGCGGCCGTGCCAGGGATCGCCGGTGCGGTCGCGCAGTTCCGCGCGGCTGCGGATGCTGACGACGAGCTGCGCGACCTGAAAGATGATGCCGATCGTGATGAGGACGGCGCCGAAGGCGGCTATGATCAGCCAGGGGCGCCACTCCGCGACATCGTAATGCTGCATACGTCGCGTCATGCCGAGAAAGCCGAGGACGTAGAGCGGCATGAAGGCGACATAGAAACCGACCAGCCAGAACCAGAACGCCGCTTTGCCGAGACCGTCGTGCAGGCGAAAACCGAAGGCCTTCGGAAACCAGTAGGTATAGCCGGCGAACGCGCCGAACAGCACGCCGCCGATGATTACATTGTGGAAATGCGCGACCAGGAACAGGCTGTTGTGCAGCAGAAAGTCGGCGGGCGGCACGGCGAGCAGAACGCCGGTCAAGCCGCCGATGATGAACGTCACCATGAACCCGATCGACCACAACATCGGCGTTTCAAAGCGAATGCGCCCGCCATACATCGTGAACAGCCAATTATAGATCTTTACGCCGGTCGGTACCGCGATGATCATGCTGGCGATGCCGAAGATCGCGTTGACATCGGGGCCGGCGCCCATGGTGAAGAAATGATGCAGCCACACCATGAACGAGATGATGCAGATCGCCATGGTCGCGAGCACCATCGAGCGGTAGCCGAACAGCGCCTTGCCGGAGAATGTCGAGACGACTTCCGAGAAAATACCGAACGCCGGCAGCACCAGGATATAGACCTCGGGATGCCCCCAGGCCCAGATCAGGTTCATGAACATCATCATGTTGCCGCCGGCTTCGTTGGTGAAGAAATGAAAGCCGAAATAGCGGTCGAGGATCAGCATCGCCAGCGTCGCGGTCAGGATCGGAAATGCCGCGACGATCAGCAGGTTGGTCGCGAGCGTGGTCCAGCAGAACATCGGCATGCGCAGATAGCTCATGCCGCGGGTGCGCAGCTTGAGCACGGTGGTGACGAGATTGATGCCGGCGACCAGCGTGCCGAGGCCGGAAATTTGCAGCGACCATAGATAATAGTCGACGCCGACACCCGGCGAGTAGGTCAGTTCCGACAAAGGCGGGAAGGGCAGCCAGCCGGTGCGCGCGAACTCGCCGACGATGAGCGAGATGTTGATCAATAACGCGCCGGTGGCGGTGAGCCAGAAGCCGACCGAATTGAGCGTCGGAAACGCCACGTCGCGAACGCCGAGCTGCAGCGGAACCACGAGATTCATCAATCCGATCACGAACGGCATCGCGACGAAGAAGATCATGATGGTGCCGTGGGCCGAAAATATCTGATTGAAATGTTCCGGCGGCAGATAGCCATCCGAATGATAGGCGATGGCCTGCTGCGAGCGCATCATGATGGCGTCGGCAAAGCCGCGCAGCAGCATCACCATGGCGAGCAGCGTGTACATGACGCCGATCCGCTTGTGGTCGACGCTGGTGATCCA
>Ga0209526_10000757_pt1 | contig 21243 bp, 20 predicted proteins | sample JacPinW_OM2H0_M1_FD_188566 | JGI IMG/M metagenome (GOLD analysis project Ga0209526, IMG submission 188566) | Forest soil microbial communities from Algoma, Ontario, Canada - Jack Pine, Ontario site 1_JW_OM2H0_M1 (SPAdes) (version 2) | ecosystem: Environmental > Terrestrial > Soil > Boreal... | reverse complement strand
GATGGCAAGAGCAAGCACAGTGGTAATCCTTACGATCGTCATAGTTGTTCCTCCTCGTCTTCGATGGCTTGCCGGACGCCAAGAACTCTAACTCCGCCTCAGTGTTGCCTCGGGTTACGGCCCGCAAGTTTGCTAGGTGCACCAAACTTGCACCTTCTGTGTCCGAGGCTTCTGCGAATACGGTTGGCCTCATCACCGCTCGGATAGCTACCGAGTTGTACCGACACTTGCTCGGATGGAACTTGCATCTTCCGCGCCCTGGCCAACAGGAACCCGGACGGTGTTTCACCGGCGGGCCCTAATCCGTGTGCGCGCAGGCTTCCGTCCACGCGGTCCTTAGCGTCGAGCGAGACGGGAACTCGCTCGCGCTGAAACTCCGACCGCAAAGCGCCTTCTCAAATCCCGCAAGCCGTCGTCGAGGTCGCTAAAGCTTTCTGGCGGCGGCCAATCTGCATGCTCGTTCCCGACAGGCCGGATTTGCACCAGCTTTCTTGCCTAAGATCCTTCTCTCATTTGCAGCTCACTTCAGTTTGTCGATGCTCTACCGAATACCGGTAACTTTTAACCCTTGACGCAATTTCTCAGTAAAAATGGTAATACAAACGGAACCAAGGGCTGTTGCGGTGTTCCCAATCATGCTTTCGGTTGGTTTCCAGCAAGATTTCCCGCTCCATCCTTTCCCACTTTGCAGTAGCCCCTTCCGCTGAGATCGGGGCGAAATCTACGCCTGACAGGCGCCCTATTACGTCCTTGTGCGCCCTCTTGAATGCTCGAATTAACGGCGAGGGTTCTTGTGCTTCCACGGGATTAAACACTCGGACTTTCATAATCTTGGAATGCAGAGCAACCATGCCTCCTGCCCGAGAAGGAACTTCGACTATACATGTAAATCACTAAGATTCGTATCACACGCGGTCCACGTGCCAATCTTCCTGTACTTCGTAAGGTCGAGGGACGCCCTACTGTTGCACCGACACCGGCGAATTATTCATTGGCATCGGGCTCAATGTTCCGATGCCCCAAGTGTCGATCAAACCATTCCCCACTCATTCGCTTAGCCTTCGAGTCGATGCGAATCGTGTTGACCTGGCCGTTCCGGTTGCGGAAGCTCTCAATCTTTGAGGAGGGTATTCCTACGGACTTCTCATCATTCGCTAACCCAGACGACCGATCTCGAATTTCTGGTGCACATCGGTGATTCGAAACGGAATTCCGCGCGTCCCTCGGAGAATTGCGCTATCTCAAGCACCCGGAGTAAGATTCCGCACAACGTGCCTAGCTACAAGTATCAAGCCCTGCTCAAGCTGAATGTTGCGTATTTATGGTGGAGTTTCGGCCAATAGCGACCATTTCAGTTTCCGGAGCTGATTACCTGTCCGGAACCATCGCAGGTCGCTTCGTGATCGGCAAGCGCTTGGGGATGGGGGGTATGGGCGAGGTGTAACACTATCGCCACAGGTTTCAAGAAGAAGCTGAGCGGGCCTCACATTTCAGCGATCCCCACGTCGCCTCGGTTTACGACGTCATCGAAGACCGGGGCGAAATGTTTCTGGTGATCGAATACGTCCAGGGGCAGACGCTGCGTGAGCGGTTGTTGCAGCCGATGACTCTCGATCAGTTCTTCGGGATCGCTAGGGAGTGTGCGGAAGCCCTGGTCGCCGCCCACCAAGCTCGCATCGTGCATTGCGACATCAAACCCGAAAATATCATGCTGACTAGCACTGGCCACGTGAAAATTCTGGACTTTGGTGTGGCCAAATATCTGCCACGCTCCGACCAGAGTTCTACCATCGAACGCGCGGTCGGAATCGTCGGCACTCCGGCTTATATGTCTCCGGAAGTTCTGCTGGAGAAAATTCCGGACGGACGTGCGGATATCTTTTCTCTTGGAGTCGTCTTCTACGAGGTTTTGACCGGCCATCATCCGTTTCTAGCGGGAAGCTTCGTGGCTACCAGCGACCGTATTCGCAGCGAAACGCCCGCACCGATCCGGATCTTTAACCGAACGTCCCACCGGCCTTGGAGCTAGTCGTCAGTAAGGCAATCACCAAACACCCGGACCAGTGCCAGCAGACTGCTCACGAATTGCTAAATGAACTGACCGCCGTCGAAGCCGGGATAAACATGAATGGTCGGTTACAGTTGCCTCCGCCCAGATCACAACTTACGGCGAGGCGAGCCGTCCTGACACCGATTGCCGTTGTGCTGCTGCTGGCGGCCTCCCTGGTTACATTCTTCGAGCGGGAATCGTTACGGCGCTGGTTCGGACTCGCCAAACCTGTTCCTATCCATCTTGCTATCCTGCCCTTTACTTCGACCGGCAATGATCCCGGTACAAAGGCTTTCGGCGACGGGTTGACTGAAACCTTGGCGGCTAAACTGACCCAACTTACAGGGAGTTATCCCTTGCAGGTTGTGCCCACAAGCGAAGTTCGTGCCGAGGGTGTGACCAGCGTGGATCAGGCAAGAAGAGGGTTTGGAGTGAACCTTGTGCTGGAAGGCACACTACAAGAGTCCGGCGAGCGAGTAAGAGTCACGTATAGTCTCGTAGACGCAAAAGCATGCGGCAGCTCTCCGCCGACACCATCACCGCCGATAGTGCGGATGTATTTGGAGTTGAGGACCGCGTCGTCGAAAATGTTGTCAGCACGCTCGGTTTGCAGCTTGGTGGGAAGGAGCACACGGCGCTGGTGGCCCATGGTACGCAGGAGCCTGCCGCCTACGATTATTACTTGCGTGGCCGGGGCTATCTGCAGGATTACCACAAGGCCGAAAATGTGACCAACGCCATCTCCCTCTTTGGCCTCGCCTTGCAGCGCGACCCAAATTATGCCTTGGCTTACGCTGGACTCGGCCAAGCCTACTGGGCAAAATACGATGCCACCTATGAGCGCGAGTGGATAGAAAAGGCGGCCCAAACTTGCCAGCATTCCCTCGACCTGGGTCCGGATTTCGCCGATGGCCACAGTTGCTTAGGCGCCGTCTACACCGCGACTGGCCGGTATGAGGACGCCGTATTGCAATTTCAACGTGCCGTGCAAATTGATCCCACCAACGAGGGAGCCTATCGCGGATTGGCATCCGCCTACGAGCACTCAGGGAGCTTAGCAGAGGCCGAAAAGACCTACCAACTTGCCATCAAGGTCCGTCTGCAATATTGGGCAGGATATGGCTGGCTGGGCAGTTTCTATAGCCATCAGGCCAAATATAAGGAAGCGCCGCACGAGTTCAGTCAGGCAATCGCTCTCGCTCCCGATGATCCCCACGGCTATCGGGAACTGGGCGTGTTTACATTTACATGGGTGATTACGGCAAAGCAATCGATGTTTTGAAACATGCAATTGCCCTCTCTCCGACAGTTGAGGCATATTCCAATCTCGGCATTGCTTACTTCAACTTGCGCCGCTTTGATGATTCGGTGGCTGCTATCGAGCATGCTTGTACCGCTACCACAAACGATTACATCTCCTGCGGAAACCTGGCCCGTGCTTATTACTGGAGTCCAGGCAGGCGAAGCCAGGCTCCCAAGTCGTATGCGCGAGCGATCCGCATGGCGGACGAGGCCTTGCGTATCAATCGCAGAGATGGAGACGCTCACGTGATGATGGCGAATTATTATGCCATGCTAAGTGACCGCTCCCGGTCGCTCAAACATCTTCAGGAGGCACTGAATTTGAACCCAGACAACCCCGAATACCTTGTAATCGCCGCCTTCGTTCATAATCAGCTTGGAGAAAAAGACGAGGCTCTCGGTTGGATGGAAAAGGCAGTGGCGCGGGGATATTCGGCACCGGAGATCCGGGTGGCTCCGGAACTCGATAATTTGCGGGAGGAGCCCAGATTTCAGCGGCTAATTTTCGCGAAATGACATTTGATGGCGAACCGCAAGCAAATTTAAAAGGAGTCGTATGGCAGAAGCTGCAAGCATACTTACAATGCCCGAGCCAATCGGCGAGCGAAAACTGTATAAGATCTACTGGAATACGCCCGCCAAAAAACATCCCGAGCTGGAGATTTCGGTCAGGCTGCAAGATTCTGTTCACTGGATTTGCGACGAGAAGAAATTTCGTGTGCTGAAAGTGGAACCCGATCCGCAGCGGAATCCCAATGCACCTCGACCATTTTACCGGGAGTTCCCCGACGACAAATGCGAGTACGCATTTCAGGTCAATTCCGGACCTGCACGGCCCGCGGCATGCGGCTTCTGGTACAAGCCGCTGTTCGAGTTTGAAGATGGGAGTACACTCGACCCCCACATTCACGTAGGGTAAACGCTCTGTCTTTGAGCTATAGCAGGTCACGACGGTTTACCGGGAGCCGAAGCACGCATTCTGTGCCCGGACCTGAGAAGCCGGCACCGTACTTTCTTTCAGATTATTTCACCAAACATGATCCGGTGGACGTAAGGAGACCCGGAGCCGGGGCGGTTACCTGACCGCTTGCCTCGAACTTAGTTTTTCCAGCCAGTCCCTGTCGACCCGTGCCCAAAACCCCTCCTGTCGTCAGTCCGTGCGTTCGATGCTCACAACCCAAGTGCAGACGTGACCCACGTTCCAAGGAGCAAGAAAGGCCGGATACCGTTCTGGGTGGGATTGTAGCTTAGTACTCCTGTTCGCAAGTAGCATGGCATATTTGCGGGGAGGCTCAGGTGGCCGCTGTTCGGGCAGCGACCTCCGTGGCGTAGTTCCCAGGCAAAATGGCCGCCAGCGTGTTGGCCGCTGAGTTCGCGAGTGCGATCGCTTTTCGCTGGAGCTTAGCCAATAAATTGCCGAGATCATTGCGCGTGAAAGTCCATTTAAACGGAGATGCGGTTTGTTCGTAGCGCTTCTGAAAGTCCAGGAGCCGCTGCTCGAGCTGGGCCAAGGAAGAGAAGTCATTCGGGGTGAGCGCCTTTCGTTGCACGATGGAGAAGTAAATCTCGATTTGGTTGAGCCAACTGGCGTGAATCGGTGTGTGCACCAGGATGACGTTAGCCCACTGCGAGTGAAGGCGCTGGACAGCTTTTTGGCCGCGATGCGCCGAGCAGTTGTCCATGATCCAGAAGACACGGTTTGCCGACTTGTAGGGCTCTTGACTCATGACCTCAGCGATCAGGCGGTCGGTGGGGGCGATGCCGCTCTTGACCTCGCAGCGACCGAATAGCTTGGCGCGATGCACATCCCAAGCGGCCAGATAGGTCCATGCGCCCTGGCGAAAATACTCATGTTCGACCCGCATGGTGCGCTCCGGTGCCGGAGGGAGAGTGGCTTGTTTGCGACGTCTGGCTTGCACGCTGGTCTTTTCGTCGGCGGAGATCACGAAGTCATTCTCTTGTAAGGGTTCTCCTTCCCAGACGCGGTGGTACAGATCGAGAATACGTTCCGCCTTGCCGGCAAAATGCGGATCCCGCGGGCAGATCCAACTGTGGTGTTGCCAAGGGCGGAGAGCATCGGTGTCCAGCCAACGCCACACGGTGGTGCGACTGATCTGGGCGACGACGCCTTGCGCCACCACTTCCTTCTGGATATCGCCACTGGAGAGTCGAGAGAGAGGGAGCCCGAGTCGATCGGGAAGCTCACAGGCGACGGCTTTGACCTGGGCGGCGACGCTGGGGGGAAAACCGGGCGGGGCGCCCGGCCCGAGGTTGCTCCTCGAGGCCGGGCAAACGGGCTAAAGCAAATCGTTTGCGCCATTTACTGACCAAATTCCGAGAAGCATCCAAGCGTGCGGCAATGACATCGTTGGATAGACCCTGGGCAGCCAGCAGCACAATCTTGGCGCGAAGGACTACGCGATACGGTGCCGTGTGCTTTCGCGCTCTCGCTTCCAACTCCTCCTGCTCTTGCTTGGTGAGACTGATGCGAAACGGACTTATGCGCGGCAAGGTGGGCCTCCCCTAAGCGGAGCCTAGGTGAGCCCGCGTCAGTCCGCGAGCCTAAAATACGCCATGGTATTTACGAACTTGAGTACTTAGCTATAGCTAGCTTCTGCTTACCTGGTTGCTTCAGTAGAGCCCAATATGTGTAGTGTTCGCCGAGAAGTCGAAAATGGGGCAACAAAGTTGGCCGCGACAGAAGCCATGTTGTTGGGTTTTGTACGCGCCCCTCCAGCCACGAAATCTCGCTCGGACCCGGTATTTAGCTCAAACCGCGCGCTAGAGACGTACAGCACCGCGGAACGTCGGCGCCGACTCGCCGTTATCGACCACAACATCTGGAGGCTTGCTGAAGCAACCAGATAAGCACAAGCTAGCTAACGGCTAGCCGGCGGTCTGGCACCCGGTCGGAGCCTAGTAATTCCGGCCTTGAGACTGGGAGGGGGCGGGGCCATCCCATGTTCGACAAAATCCCGATTCTCGGCGAGCAAAGGAATCACTAAGTGTAGCGCTTCGATCTGTTTCCTCACGCGCACGAGTTCTGTCTCCTTTTCTCGCAAAACTAGGTTCTCATCCTCCACGACTCACCTCCTGCGAGGAATCGTCACCGCCGTCCATTCAGCATTCGGCGAAACAGAAATATAGGCCAACTCTTAACGTGTGGTTCCATTAGTGCGCTCTTGATGGGGTAGTCTCGCTCGTCAAAGGATTCAAAATAGAAAGTCCTCCCGATTCAATCCACGCCAAATAGGGTCGAAAGTACTTTCCCAGACACAAAAAGCGTAGAAAAAACTGGGAAACTACCTCTTCTCGGCAAGCCAGCAGATTTTGTTCCCGGGAATAACCACTGTCAAGCAGCAAGGGTGGTACGCGTGGTACGCGGTGATCTATGCCAATGTGGCACTTGCCGGACCCACAACGGCCGTGCCGCCTTTCCAGAGTTTTTGCAGCGGTCCGGATAACCTTTTGAAGTTTGGGAGAATTGGTGGGATTATTGGAGCGCAAAGGGGCAGCATGAAACCGCTATTCAACATGTTCCGTTTTCTTTGGGCTTGGGCAGTCATTTTCGGGAGCGGCTACGCTCCTTATCTGTGCGCACTTGCGGTGTATAACTTGTGGCGTGGACTTGCTCCTCAACCCATCGCTTTCACATTGACACAGTAACGACCTTGCTTTCACTCTCCGAACTCAATCTTACCCAGTAGAATTGTAAAACCCAACCTCGATAGAAGCACAAGCTCTTGCTGGAGGAAGTGTAAAACGTGTCTCTGGAAATGCCTTCGGTGCATCCCTTGCGGACCGCCGTAGCCAAGTCCACGACGGGAGCGCCTGGTTTTGTGGCTACTGCGCGTGATGTAAACGTGGCGTATCGACCTTTTGTAAGACCCCATTTTGCCAAAACCGAACGGTCACCCTTTGGTAAGTGGCTGTAAATCATTCATTTAGCTTGTATTCCGGCCTCGATCCATCGGCCTCAAAATCCGCCGGGTTTCGGCCCTTGGGAGTTCGATTCCCCCTCCCGGCATCAACGCCTGAGACCACATAGGACGCGGGCCCGGAACGGTCGGACCTCCAGCGAATAACAGTAATCGACCACATCGAAATTGCGCTTGTGACCGCCTGTGACCGGAAACGGAATTCAAGAGTGGCAGCAGGGAAGTTCAGTCATCGGCACCGCGAGCGAACGAAGGGCGGTGATTGTCACGGTTTTTCTTGCAGCTAGAATCGGGTATCGGGGGTCTGCCGCCAAGGTTGCCCCACGGTTGGATCGGCGCTCAAACGCTCTACCAGTTGGTGATCGAACCATCCGGCCGGAAGTAGGTTTGGGCGCGAGCCGTGACCGGTTCCGTGATTTCGGCGATCTGCTTGAGTTGCTTGAAGTCAAGCTCAACACCTAGGCCGGGCCGTTCATTGGGGTATAGCTTTCCGTTCTTGAAGTCCAGGCATACGGGCAAGTGTGGTAAGGTGCGCCCCTGGTAGTTGTACTCCATGAGGACCGGTGGCGAGAAAGTGCCTAGACTGTTGACGAGGGCCGCCGTCGCGATGGGTCCGGTGAAATGCGGAACGATACCCACAAAATGTGTTTCGCAAATGGCGGCAATCTTCATTATTTCAGTAATACCGCCGACATTCGGCAGGGTGGCGCGGAGAAAATCGATATCGTGATTTTCCACGAGTTTGTTGAAGTCCCACCGGTTGCCCCACTCCTCGCCGGCTGCCAAAGGAACGTTTACCTTGCTGCGTAGGATCGGGATGTCTTGCTGGAAGGCTTCAGTCCGAACGGGGTCTTCGACGAAGAACGGAGCAAGATCCTCGATCTCGTTACAGCCCCGGATGGCATCGGCGAGGTCGAAGCGCTGGTGGAAATCGATAACCCAATCACCGTCTTTGCCGACCCCTTCCCTCGCCTCTGTACATTCGTCGCGAAGATGGGTAATTCGCTCTCTGGTGTTGAACGTAGTATTGGCAGGAAGGTCCATTGCGCCGAATCGGAAGGCGCGATACCCAGCCTCGATGGTGGCTCGAGCGCGTTCCTTAATGGTCATGCCCGGGTTGATGCCCGGAATGATGCCGGCCGTGTTGTAACACTCACAGTAGTTGCGGACCATGCCGCCTAGTAACTGGTGCACGGGCAGACCCTGCACTTTTCCTTTAATGTCCCACAAGGCCAGATCAAGCGCGCCGATGGCATCGGTCTTCTCGCGGCCTGCTGGATAGAAGAAGGCCCGGTTCATGTCTTGCCACAGTTGTTCGATATACTGCGGATCCCGGCCGATCAACCTTCCCGCAGACTGGGACAGCGTATCCTTCGCTCCGCCTTCGCCAACGCCGATGATTCCGGCGTCGGTCTCGATGGTGACCACCACGTCGCTCTGGTTGAATAGCGGGTTTGGATTTGGTGGCAGATAGGCTCGCACCCGCGTGATCTTCATTTTCGGAAGGGCGGCGAAAGCGGGCAGAGCACCAGTAGCGCCCGCGATTGCGGTCGCTGCCAAAGAACCGAGAAAGGTCCGTCTTTTCATGAATTCGAGCCCCGTTTCACACTTTTGACATTGATCCAAACTAGGCAGCTTTAGCCGATCATTGGTGCGAATCTTACGCAGGTGAAACTGGACAAGTCAATGAAGGTTGGCAGTGTCTTACCAAGGTGATGCTGGTGCTGGAGCCGTCACGGATACAACGACTGGCGGACAAACTATCAATGAGAACACGACCTTTCTCCAATCGCTGGCAGGATGTTCGAAGTAGCCGCGGACGAAACCGGAAACTGGATTGTCAAAACCAATAACTAAGATTCTCAGGGCGATTCTTCTCTTGACTGCATTCGCCGTCGCGCAGGGCGGCTGGTGAGGCTCGTGGCCGCCAAGGGGTTTCACGGACATCGCTAAGTATAAGTGCGAACGTAATCTTGAATTATCGTGTCGACCGAGGTGTCGCGGCCAAACCCCATGGCGTCGGCTCGGACGGTATCGAAGCGCGAAGGCCAGCTCTGCACAATCGTCTTGATCCGCGGATCGGGCTGCCAATGAACCAAGTTAGGCGCCGCGGGCCCTGCGATCCGACCCAGGGCCTCGACCATATCCCTTACCCTGACTGTAATACCAGGCAGATTGACTGAACGCTGCATGCTCCACGCAGATGCCGGTAGATCGTAGGCACGCAGAAACGAAGCAATCACTTGGCGGGGGGAGGAAATCCACAATGGGGTATCCGGCTCGACAGGACATATTGCCTGGAGACCCGCGAGGGGCTCGCGAATAATTCCGCTCGCGAAGCTCGACGCTGCACCGTTCGGGCGCCCCGGGCGTACCGAGACAGTCGGAACACGCACGCACCGACCGTCCACGAAGCCCTTACGAGAATATTCACCTAACAACAATTCACCAATTAGTTTTTGCACTCCGTACGAGGTTTGCGGTGTGGTCGGAGTCTCGTCGGTGACCACGCTTGGCAGGGTGCCCCCGAATACTGCGACCGAGCTGGCGAATAGGAGCTTCGCTGGTTTGGGCAGAGCGCGACAGGCCTCGAGTAAGGCTTCTGTGCCGACAAGATTGACTCGCATACCAAGATCGAAATCGGATTCCGCGGTGCCGCTAACGGCGGCCGCCAAATGGAATACGCCGCCGACACTTGCGTCGAACAATCGAGAAAGCAACGAGGCATCACCGACATCTCCAACAACATAATGCACACGCGGGTCATTCAGGCTCCCCCGCACCTGGTCAAGAACGATGATTTGCTCAATTTTCCGCGGCAGGCATTGAGTGTCGGGCGGTGGGATATTCTTGAGTAGTTCGGTTAACAGGAATTGGCCCAAAAACCCGGCTCCACCGGTGATTATTACTTTCAATGATTGTTCCTTGCATTGCGTTGTTAGAGTTCTCAACAAGCAAGGCAGCGCGTTGGCATTATGATACCATCCGCACCGCTTCGAAAGAGCTGCGGCAGCACAGGATCAGACGCGAGCAGTAGAAAGCCAAGACAGTTCCACCGTGTCAAGCTCTTGCCATCTTAACCAAATCTGGGCAAAGTGTTAGATCCCGCACGAGACAGAATTCGAACTAAAAGGCAAAATGAATATGGCAACGAAGGGCAAGGTCGCGGTTGTGACTGGCGCTGGCAGCGGCATCGGTCGTGCGGTCAGCCTTGCATTGCAATCTGCGGAATATTCCGTGGTACTCGCCGGGCGCCGCGCTGAGGAACTTGAGAAGACCGCCGCATTGGCAAGGTCCTCCGACAGCAAGATGCTCGCTGTGCCCACCGACGTTAGCAAACCCCATGAAGTACGAGCGCTCTTCGCCAAGACCCAGGAAAATTTCGGCCGGCTGGACGTTCTCTTCAACAATGCTGGCATGAGCACGATCGCCGTTCCCATCGAAGACCTCACTTACGAGCAGTGGAATGCGGTCTTGGGCGTCAACCTCACGGGGACATTCCTTTGTGCCCAAGAGGCGATTAAGGTTATGAAAGCACAGCATCCGCGTGGGGGGCGTATCATCAATAATGGTTCGCTTTCGGCCCACGTACCTCGTCCCAACTCGACTCCCTATACGGCAACCAAACATGCAATCACGGGGCTGACCAAGTGCATTTCACTCGACGGTAGAAAGTATGACATCGCCTGCGGCCAGATCGACATCGGCAATGCCGTCACAGAAATGTCCGAGCCAATGACCTCCGGCGCCCTCCAGGCGAACGGCACTACAATGGTTGAGCCTCGGATGGATGTGCGGCACGTAGCCGAGGCCGTACTTTACATGGCGAGTCTGCCTTTGGACGCCAATGTACAGTTCATGACCGTGATGGCCTCCAAAATGCCCTTTATCGGACGCGGGTGAACAGGCTCGCCTAGCACGGTTAACCAAGTCATGGGGGCCCTAGGATTTCTGATTATGGCGCCGATGGTAAAGCTGGAAAATTGGCTGAGCAGGTAGCGCATGGACGAATTCGGCGATTGCATATGTATAGGCTGTAGTTCGCCAAAAGGTGCGCGCTACATAATCTTTCTACTTGGCGTAAGCTCTTCAGTTTGGGATTGTAGGCTGATTCGTCGGTCGGCGGAAGATGCTCGCAAAGAACGTGGACCGGACAAAGGCTGTGCCTTGCCTGTAATAGTAGGTATCAGACGAATAGGCCTTACGTCTATGCTGCATTCTCATAACGGTGGTGCTGTCCGCCGAGTCTCGGCAAGGATTGGATCTTGCTTCAGCCTCAGAGCGGATTGCTATTGGCCGACCGGCTGGCGTGTCCTTCGCGAGTCCGAGATGAATCCGGTCCTCGTGGTAGTAGAGCACGTATTCAGACATCAACCATTTGAGATGCCGCTCATTCAGGACGATCACGTGGTCAAGCAAGTCTCTTCGACACTTCCAACCGAGCGTTCGGCAACACCGTTCTGCCAAGGACTGTGAAAGGCCGTACGGGTGGGCTGGCTTCCGATGTCCCTCCGCCGAAACCACATCGGCTCCAAACATTGAGTCTCGGTCGAACGGCAAGAATCGGTGCGGCTGTTTGTAGGCCCACCCTTCTTCTAATTGCTGCACAATCCAGAGAGCATTGGGATTTCGCGTCACTATTGAAGTGCAGGATCTTACTCCGGTCGTGGCCGATGACGAAAAAGCAATACAGAAACCAAACGTGAGCGTTGGGATTGTAAAGAAGTCCATCGCAGCCATTGCCTCGCGATGATTCTTGAGGAACGTCAGCCATCGCTTCGTGGGATCTGGATCTCTCGGGACTCGCCGAACCCATCGCGGCACATTTCCGAGAGATCGAAACCCGCTTGAGCAGTTGGCCGTGAATGCGCGGCGCTCCCCAGGTCGGATTCTCGGCAACCATGCGGAAGATCAGGGCGCGAACCTCTTTTTTGCTGACACGCTTACGTCCTCCTGGCTCTTGAGACCATGTCCACTACAAACGAAACCCAGCCCGATGCCAGCTCACGACGGTTCCAGGAGTGACCAAGACGAGAGGCTTCGTCCACCCCGACCAGAACGTTCTCAACGCGACCCAGAACAGCTCTCACGCTGTTGCAGAGGCTTGCTGTTGAAAATGATTGGAAACACAGGTCAATGGTATCGAATGGCCGACCATCCGTCAGTTTCCGGAGCGCATGTCAACGCGCACCCTGCCTCTGTGACGCCGTTGTGACCGGAACAGGGCGCAACCGGCATATTTGGAAGGTCGTCGAGACCGCGTCGGAGGCACAGATGCAATTGAAGTAAACCGTTGTGGCATAAGGCAGATTGTGAGTTCCATTGTGGCGCAAAGTCTCCCGAAATAATGGCCCGGAATTGACCCGTCCGCCAGTGTGGCCTACCATTTCGGAAAAGTGGCCACTCCCTCCGAACTCATCGGCCAGACGTTGGGACACTATCGCATACTGGAACAGATTGGTGCCGGGGGAATGGGTGTTGTCTTTCGGGCGCACGATGAGCGATTGGACCGCGATGTCGCACTGAAAGTGCTCCCCGCCGGTGCCCTCGCCGACGAAACTGCCCGCCAGAGGTTCCGCAAGGAAGCGTTGGCGCTTGCCAAACTGAATCATCCCAACATCGCACACGTCTACGACTTCGATACCGACAATGGAATCGACTTCCTGGTAATGGAGTACATCTCCGGTATCACGATCGCGCAGAAACTCGCTGATGGTCCATTGTTTACGAAGCAGGTGCTCGACTTTGGCGAACAGATCGCCACGACCTTGGAAGATGCTCACGAGAACGGAATCCTGCATTGTGATCTCAAGCCGGGGAATGTGATGGTCACTTCCAAAGGCCAGCTGAAGTTGCTCGACTTTGGACTTGCCAGGTTGTTGAAGAAGACCGGCGGCGACTTCGATGTAACTAGAAGTACGTTGATCGCGCAAGGTCCAGCTGGAACATTGGGTTATATGGCCCCCGAACAACTCCGCGACGAAGAGCCCAAGGTATTTAGCGACATTTATGCACTCGGCGCCGTTCTATACGAAATGTCCACCGGGCAGGGTCCGTTCCAAGAAAAGAACAGCATTTTGCTGGCTGAAGCCATATTGAACAGGCAGCCAACGATGCCTTCCAGCTTGAATCCCCGGGTTTCGCCAGGACTCGAGGCAGTGATCATCAAGGCTTTAGACAAACAGCCTGAGTGCCGCTACCAGTCGGCGAGGGAGCTGGCCATGGATCTTCGGACGCTGAGCGTATCTTCGGGAGCGGCGATACTCAACGCAGGGGTTGGGCACAGAGGTACGCCTGCGGTGATCTTGGCAACCGTAATCCTAATGGTGCTGGTTGGCTATACGATCCACCGCTTTTTGCCGTCGAACCAGGCACCTACGGATAAAGTTGCGTTAGTCGTCCTTCCTTTCCAAGTGCTCACGGACAACGCTGATGTTGATTTTTTGGGTGTTGCCATAGCGGATGCGGTTACCACCAGACTCGCCGGGGTCGCCCAATTACGATTACGCCCCACTACTGCGGTCCTTCCTTATCAAAAACAAGGCATCGATTCTGTACGCGCGGGCAGGGCACTTGCCACCGATTACGTCATTACAGGCACGGTTCAGAGGAACGGAAGCCACTTTCGGATTAATGCGCAACTGGTGCGCGTATCCGACGGAGCCTCAGTTTGGGGTGAGAGCTACGATTTGACGCGAGCCGATCTGCTCAGCTTGGAGGATGCGCTCGCCGAGCAGATTGCCAATAGCTTAAGAATCAGAATCACGACTGCCGAACGTCAGCGCCTATACCGCAGGTACACAGACAATTCTGCTGCCTATGAGCATTACATGAAGGGGCGCGCAGAAGTGCTCCACTACACCGAAGAATCTACCAAGGCAGCAATCGAGGCATTCGAGTCTGCGCTGCGACTGGATGCCAAGTACGCCCTGGCACACGCTGGACTAGCTACCGCTTCGGCGATGATGCGAATCCGATTCGCGCCTGAAGCCGAGGTCAGGAGCTGGGAGGAGCGTGCTCACAAAGAAGCGCAGCAAGCACTGATGTTGGATCCCGACCTGGCGGAAGCGCATGAGGCTCTGGCCTCGGTATACCGTAACGCCGAGTTCGACTGGGATCGCACCATCCAGGAAAGCAATCGCGCCCTGGAGCTCAATCCCAACCTGGAGATGCCGCATTACTATCGCGCAGCTGCGTTTTACCACCTTGGGCTGCTGGAGCTCGTTGAGCCGGAGGTCCGCGCGGGTACAGACATCAATCCAGCGGCCCGGTCTGAACCCCTGCGCATACGAGGCACGACCGCACTATTCATGGGACGGTTTGAAGATGCAGAACGGCTGCTGACCGAACTTCGCAGTCTTAGCGGCGGTCCGATTTCTGATTGGTATTTGGCTATAGCCGTCTACTACACCGGGGAGCGTGAACGTGCCCAGACACTGCTCTTGGGTCTGCAACGCAGCGCCCAGGCCGAACGGCGTTCGCAGGCAACGCTCGCTAGCTTTTTGGCTGCGGCGGGGCACAAACGTCGCGCTTCCGCGCTGGTCGGCAGTGTCGTCAGCGGTGGCTATCTGGACCACCATGTTGCCTACAGTCTCGGTGTTGCTTACGCGCAGATGCGAGAACCTCGTGAAGCCCTCCACTGGTTGCGCCGAGCCGCGGAAACTGGATTCCCTTGTTATCCTTGGTTCGAGCGTGATCCCCTTTTGAAACCGCTACGCGGGTATCCTGACTTCGAACGGTATCTAGTGAACTTGCGGTCTTCTTGGGAATCCGCAAAGCTGCGTTATGCCCAATACGGTTAGGGGGAGCAGGTGCCCAGAGGGGAAAGATCAGCCGTGAATGCCTGCCGACGTCGGAGCCCGGTTTAGCGGGTCTACACGCGACCTTTTGAGCATGCACCGAAAGCCTGAGACTTCACCCAAACAAACATGGGGAATCCGCTGCTTCTGATTAGCGTTAGTGTCGGAAACACTTTCGGTACACCGACCTCTGCCGTGTCAATTTTAGGTCAACAATCCAAAACCCTTATCCACTTAGTCTTTCCGCACAAGGACCTGCAGAACATCCCCAAAACTGGGTAGTTTTGATGGCGAATTGATGGCGAGTTGTCCCTCATGATCGTCCGAATCGGCGAGCCAAGCGCGGCGCGAGGACATAGCAAGGCGGGTTTAGAACAGCAACCCGTAAAGCTCAGTTTCCGGACGGCCCTTGCCTCATCTCCCCGAGGGACCCCCTAACTGACAGTTTGTAATTGATGTGATAGCTGCGCAGCTTGCGGCGGAGCGTCTGGCCAGGCTCCCAGGCGTGGATTGCGATTCGTTCCGCGTCTGTTCTTACGTGGTCGAGGATGAGCACGGCTTGCTCGGTAAGGAAGTAGCGGTGGCGAAGGATGGCGATTGATCCGTAATGAAAGGATAGCGCGATGATCCATGGCAAAGAGTGGCTACTCGACTGCTCGTGGTTATCCTTGGACTTGCATGTCTATTAGTTCTGCCGTGGTATCTGGGCAAGGGAATTTTTGAACCTTTGCGGTGTGGCATGCCGCCGTGGGCAGTGGTCCAGGTGCCTGAGAATCCGACACCGCTTGCGGGTTTAGATGCCAAGGTTGTGGACAACATGGTTGCCCTCTGCCATAGGAGTGACGGCGACTGGAACAAGGTTCTCGTTCAAATCGATTAGGCCTATTTGGCGGCTTTAAGATCGTCGCGAGCCGGTGAATGTAAGCAGATTCCGGTTCACGACTTCGCGACCGAGTCTTGGAAGCGGATGCCTCCTCCCCATGATCTCCAGGTGACTAGAGTCGCGGTCCTGGCCACAGCCAAGCAGAAAGGCTATGCCAAGAAGGCATTCTTGCTAGATCAAAGTGTAGTGGCCTCACATTCACAATATAAACAGATGATCTCTCAGCTTCTACAAAGCATCAAAATAGAGGACATGGATGACTTGATCCAAATGCTGAATCGCTCCTTCATCCAATGCCTTGCGATTCTCTTCACATCCTCCGTTTGGCTTATTTCACCGACACCTGGCTCTGCGCATCAGCCAGCGGACGAACACGTGAAGCTGGAGTTGGTTTCAGAACAGGATGCGCTTGTGCCAGGGAAAGACCTCTGGTTAGGCTTCCGATTTGATTTGCAGGACGAGTGGCACACTTACTGGATCAATCCAGGTGACTCCGGTGAGGCGCCACGCATCGAGTGGCAATTGCCGGCGGGATTTCAAGCAGGTGCGATTCGGTGGCCGTACCCTGAGCGTCTTTCCACACCTCCCTTTGCAGACTACGGATATGAACATCAGGTGTTGCTCATGGCTCCGGTTCGGCCGCCTGCACAATTGCAGGAGGGAGAAACGCAGAAAATTGCGGCTAGAGTGCGCTATCTCATATGCCGCGACATCTGTATTCCTGGACAGACACAGCTTGAGTTGTCGCTGAGGGTGAAGAGCGGTGCTGCGGCTTCGCCGGCGGGTGAACTATTTCGCGCCGCCCGGGAGATGCTCCCCAGACCTGCACCAACCAACTGGAAGATCTCGGCCGCCTCTATAGGAGACGAGTTCGTTTTGGATCTGAGAACCGGGAAATGGCCCAAGGCGCCCCAATTTTTTCCACTGCACGCGGAGCAAATCGAAAATGCTGCCCGGCAGGATGTAACCGCGTTTCCCGGCGGCATTCGTCTGCATCTCAAGAAATCGAAGCACTTGCTGAAGTCCATCCCGCGCCTGGAAGGGATCTTTGTTTTTGCTTCCGGAAAGGCATACCAGGTGGATGTTCCGATGTTCCAATCAGGCAGGAGTGGTCACGGCAATGAACGGACTACACGGAGGAGATCATGAAGCGGAATCTGTGGTGCGGCCTGGTCATCGCACTCTCATTAATTTCGTCGGCTTATGGCGTGAAGGTGGGCGAATCCGCGCCGGAGTTTCAGGCTACCGATAGCAATGGCCGCGTACACAAGCTCTCCGAGTATCGTGGGAAATTCGTGGTACTTGAATGGCACAACAGCGGCTGTCCGTATACGGAGAAACATTACGAGAGTCGCAACATGCAGCGCCTCCAGAAAGAATGGACGAGCAAAGGCGTTGCCTGGTTCACCGTGATCTCCTCTGCACCGGGCCAACAGGGATATGTCACAGCCCAACAGGAAAATGAATACCTGAAACAGATGAACGCTTCGCCCACGGCTGCGCTGCTGGATCCGGAAGGAGATGTAGGGCGACTTTATTCTGCGAAGACGACTCCGCACATGTTTGTCGTCAATCCCGCCGGTGTGTTGATCTACGACGGAGCCATTGATAGCAAAGCGACCACTGACCAAGCCGACATCCCAAGCGCGAAGAACTATATCTCGCAAGCGCTGGAAGAAGCCATCACGGGCAAGCCATTGAGCACACCGACCAGCCGTCCGTACGGCTGTTCTGTCAAGTATGCCCACTGAGCCCAATTGTTGTTGATGTGGCCAGAGGCGGGACCAGTGGCTGTACACCTCGCGCCTGAAACGCTCGCGGACTCGACGCTCATCGACTAGGCGGGTAAGCAGGTCAATTCCGCCGGTCTGTAATGTCCGGAATCGCCTCCTAGGAAGCCGCAAGCGTTGTGGTGCCTGCCCGCAAAAAGCGCAATGCACTACTGGGCAGTACGAATATCTCGCCACGGCCGACTGGTACGCCTCTTCGACGGAATCCCAAGACTGACCGAGTACGCAGCAGGGCGCCTTTCCTAAGCTGTTAGCCGATGCGGAAAGACCCAGTATTACTGAGAATATATTGTCTGAAAAAAATCGCTTGACAACCAAATAATACATGGTGTAAACGCGCAGGATGCCGCTGGCGAAGGACAGATTTCCAGGATCTAAGCGATTAGATAAGCATTTATCTTATCCCCCGGCGATATCGGCTCTCGACGCTTTTTAGGTCAGCGGACCGATGCCCCCTGGCAGGTCGTTGTTCAGGAATACAACAACACTCCTACAACGAACACCAGTGGCACGTGGCGGAAGCGGCGGTCCGCGAAGTGCTGGGCCTCTGTGCCACATTCAGCATCAGGGTAGCCTTCCATCACCACGTGGGCAGGCGCTTCGAGACTCCTGAAGAAATCGATCACCTGTTTTCTCTGTTTACCCGGGAAGAACTGGGCTTATGCCTCGACACTGGTCATTGGTTTATGGGGGCGGTGATCCGGTAGTTGTGTCGGCCCGTTACAATGGACCGATTGTGTTGCTTGCATTTCAAGGATGTTGATGGAGTGCGGCTTGAACATTAGTCGGCAGCAAGTCGATTTCTATGCTGCTGTACGGAGGGGAGTGTTTACTCCTCTCGGGCTGGGTGTGGTGGACTTTTCGCGGCTTTAAGCCGGTGGGTTGTGGTAGAGCAGGATGTACTCGCAGGTGGAGGTAACGGTGCGGCACGCTGACGAACAAGTGGCCGGCCGAAGATTCCTGCAACAATTGGGGGATGACTGCCAATGATGAATTCACAAACAACTGTGGGCGCACAACCGGAACCCTTTATCCCGGAGCAGGCTCTGGCCACCAAGCTGTTCGAGGAGATAACTGAGATCCGGATTCATCACCCAGAAGTCATTGAGCGAGAGGCGCGCCGACGCAGAAAGCGGGCAAAACTAACTGTTGACGGCAAACTGGCGCTCGTGGCTGCAGATCACCCGGGGCGTGGAGTCACGAAGATTCGAGAGGATCGGCTCGCGATGGGCGATCGCTATCAACTGATGGCGCGAGTTCGTCGTCTGCTCGAAGACCCAAATCTAGATGGGATACTTGCTACCAGTGATCTTCTGGAAGAGCTGCTCATCCTCAGCCATCTTGAACGACGCCAGGGGGGTACCGGTTTTCTCGATGGGCGAGTGCTAGTGGGCAGTATGAACCGAGGTGGCCTTTCGGGTACGGCGTTTGAAATGGATGACGCTTTCACAGGAATGAGTGCCGAGCGGCTTGCCAACCTTCGCTGCGATGGCGGAAAGATGCTCTACCGGCTGGACACACAAGACATAGCTTCGGGACGCACCCTTCAGGCATGTGCAGAAGCCATAAACTCTTTGCGCCGGCATCGCCTTCCGGCGTTCGTCGAGGCCCTGGAAGTTACACGCGGAACGGACGGCTACCGCACGGTCCAAGATAGCTCTGCGTTAGTTCGCCAATGCGGGATCGCGGCTGCACTCGGAGAGTCTTCAGCTCACGTCTGGTTAAAACTGCCCTACAGCGAAGATTTCGGTCGGGTCTGCCGTGCGACGACGCTGCCCATTCTTTTGCTCGGGGGACCCGCCCGCGAGAGCCCAACGGAAACGCTGAGAGATTTTGCGGCCGGACTTAGTTCGAGCCCTCGCGTTCGGGGAGCGATCATCGGCCGTAACCTGCTGTTTCCAGCGGATCGGGATCCTCTGCCAACGTGTCGAGCATTGACGGCGATGATCCATTGCGGTGCCACCTTCGATGAAGCAGTCCAGCTGCTCGTGGAGGCTCCCGTCGCTGTTCCCCCATCCAACGTGAACTTAGCTCGGAAGCGAAGGGTGCAGGCATGAACGGGAAATTATTAGACGTTTGTGTGCTGGGGCGCATAGGCTACGACTTATATGCAGTCGAACAAAATTGCGCCTTGCCTAAGGTCGAACACTTTTCCCGTCACTTGGGTGGGTCAAGTGCCAACATCGCAGTCGGGCTGGCGCGTCTAGGTCTTCGTGTCGCACTGATCGGTTGCGTCGGCAAGGACTTACTCGCCGACTACTTGCTCGATTTCCTAACGGGGGAAGGGATCAATACTACTTGTGTACACCTACTTGAGGGTTACAACACGTCACTCTGCCTAAGTGAAGTCTCGCCGCCGGACCACTTTCCTCAGGTTTTCTATCGCGGCAATCCTGCGGATCTTCAAGTGGTGATCGGAGCCGCTGAACTGGACCTCATCCAACAAGCCCGCATGTTCGTAACCAACGGGACGAGTCTCGCATCTTCCCCGGCGCGCGAATCTACCGTTGACGCGTTGAAGGCTGCGCGCGCGGCGGGTCTGCGCACGATATTTGATGTGGACTACAGGTCCAGTTCATGGCCATCCCCTGAAGAGGCGGGGCGAGTAGCGCGTAACGTCTTGCCCTGGGTGAATGTCGTCCTTGGAAATGAACACGAACTTGACCTTCTTACGGGCGAGAATGATTCCAAAGCGCAGGTCGCCGCCGTCTTAGATGCTGGTGCGAACCTGCTGGTACGAAAACTGGGGTCGAAGGGAGTTGAAGCCCACACCGCAAATGAGTCCTGTTCGACGCCTCCTTATCCTATGCGAGTAACATGCGCGATCGGTGGCGGTGATGGCTTCGCTGCTGGTTTTCTTTATGCACTCTATAGAGGTCAGTCGCTGCAGGAATGCTTGAGATATGGAAATGCCGCTGCTGCAGTTGTTGTAAGTCGCGTAAGCTGTGCAGACTCGATGCCTGGATTAGAGGAGCTGGAGGGACTAGTACAAACCGCTGCAGGTAATGCCGATGTTTAGGTTTCGCGGAGATCATGATGAAAAGCGGGACGTCCCGAAAAAAGAAGCATAAAGCGACAAACATCTACGATGTAGCACGGCACGCGCGTGTTTCAGTTTTCACTGTTTCGTTCCTGGGATTCGCGAGTCCGCTGCGCCTTTTGAATAGTCGAAAATGCCGCAAATGAAAAAATATTTGTTCACGCCCGGGCCGGCGCCGGTGCCTCCCGAGGTTTTACTTGAGATGGCGCGGCCGATCATTCATCATCGCACGCCGGAGTTCAGCGCGGCGCTCGATTCCGCGCGCGCACGGATGAAGCCGCTGTACGGCACCGCGAGCGAGGTGATTATTCTCGCCTCCACCGGCACGGGCGCTATGGAAGCCGCTGTCATCAATCTCCTGCAGCCGGGCGAGCATGCGATTTTCGTCAATGGCGGCAAGTTTGGTGAGCGATGGGGCAAGTTGCTCGCGGCTTTCGGCGT
>Ga0209526_10000756_pt1 | contig 21274 bp, 17 predicted proteins | sample JacPinW_OM2H0_M1_FD_188566 | JGI IMG/M metagenome (GOLD analysis project Ga0209526, IMG submission 188566) | Forest soil microbial communities from Algoma, Ontario, Canada - Jack Pine, Ontario site 1_JW_OM2H0_M1 (SPAdes) (version 2) | ecosystem: Environmental > Terrestrial > Soil > Boreal... | reverse complement strand
GAAATCAAAGTCGCGGACGTGGCGGAACTGGTAGACGCAAGGGACTTAAAATCCCTCGATGGCAACGTCGTGTGGGTTCGAGTCCCACCGCCCGCACCAAAACAAATACGTTAGTCGCGCAGTGGCTTCGATCCGTTTAATCCCCGGGATAGCTTCGCGGAATAGCTCGATACGCTTGCCGTTGAGCTCCGTGCCGTAGAGGGTAACGCCGGTGAGGTTACCGCCGGGTCTCGCAAAACTGGCCACCACGCCGAGCCGCGCAGGGTCCCCGGCGGTTGCCATCACGATCGGTATTCTTGTCGTAGCCCGCTTCGCCGCAAGCGCCGGCGGCGTCGCTACGGTGACAATGAACAGCTGATTTTGTGGCCGATTGACGTCGTCTCGGCGACGACGTTACGTGGCCACTGACGATGAGCGCCGAAGGCCAGGACGCATCCGCGGCTAATTCAGCGGCAGCCACACAATCCCGCACGGGCCGTTACAGCCATTGCAGTGAGCTGGCTGGTCGAAAGTGCTGGCCAGCTGCCATTCCTGCGCTTCATTGCTCCACTGCGCGATGGCGTGCGAGACGATGTCGTCCGACTGGCAGCTCGAGCAGACCGGTGTTGACCTGGTCGCTCGCCAGTTGGCCATTGCTGCCCGTTCGCGATGTGCCGGTTCTCGTTGTACCGGTTCTGCGTTTGAGTTGAACGGATTGAGAAGTAAGGCCTCTCGCATATTATTCCCCTGACGGCTTGAACCCGGGCTTCCGCCCGGCCGAGCTTAACTCCGGAGTGATGAGCGCGTCTCGATCGGACTCTCTCGTTAACGTGGATTGTTGCGTTTTGATCGTCACCTGTGGCGCGGTGAGCACAGCAATGCGGTTACTGCACCGCACGCTATCCCTTCACAAACACCACCACGCCATTCGCCGGTATCACGATCGGAGCGGATGCCACAAATCCGTGTAGGCCTCTCCCCTCCGCGATCACGGCGCCGCCATTGCCCGCTACCTGTGGATTAACAAAATGGTCGTAGGCGTCGCTGTTGAAGCGCTCCTTCCAAAGGCCCGGGGACGGAAATCCGAGTTCGTAGCTACTCCATGTCGTCTCGGCGAACGAGGCGACCACGATGACGTCGTCACCGGTCCCCTCGCGCCAGCGATGATAGGCGATCACGCGATCGCTGTCCGATTGATAGAACGCGCGAACGTTGTCGCTGCGCAACGCCGGCAGATCGCGGCGCAGGCGAATGAGGTCCTTTGTAAATTGCAGATGATCGCGCATGCTGGAATCCTGGGGCGCGTCGAGGCCATCCCATGACAACAGGTTCGGCCCGCGCGGATCGACATCCCATGGCTTGTCTTCCAAAAATTCCTGACCCATGAAAATCTGGGGAATGCCGGGCGCGGTCAGGAGAATGGCGCTCGCCACCCGGCTGCGGCTTCGCGCGTACCAGGAGCGGTGGTTGGACGAATCGGCCAGCGTCGGCAGCCGCGGGTCGCGGCCCGCCAGCACGAGATCATGGTTTTCTGCGCAGGTCACGGCGCGCCAGGGGTGGTCGAAACCGGGCGGGTAAAGCGCAGCCGCGATCGCCGACACCGGCACAGTGGCGCTCGCTCCCCCTGATGCGGCGCCGACGGCGTCACGCAGCATGCGGCGGAGATAATCGTGCTGCACCACATCAAAACCCATGCCGCCCGCATCCGCCGGCGCGACGACGGGAAGCGGCGACGCCGGAATGTCCGGAAAGCGCCCGGCCCAGAACTCTGCGTTCTGCAGGATGCGGTTGCTATAGCCGCGCAGGTTCGACGTCAGCGCCCGGCAGAATTGCCAGCCGCCGCCTTGATTGGTCGAGATCAGCGTCGAGATTTCGTCGTAGCGGAAACCATCGGCATGGAACTCTTCGAGATAATAGCGCGCATTGTCGATCAGGAATTTTGATACTTCGTCGTTCCACAGCGCGAAGGCCAGCCCGCCGGTGCCGCGATCCTGATCAGTGAAATAGAGGCTGTCATTGTTGTTGCCGCGATCTTGGCGGCGATCCAAGTAGTACAGGCAATTGTCGTCGAATTTTCCGTCGATCGAGAATCCGCCGGCGTGGTTGTACACCACGTCGAAGATGACCGCGATGCCGTGGAGATGGCAGAGGTCGACCAGCGCCTTGAGCTGCCCGGGTGCGGACTGGATGTCCGTAAGCCGGATCGGGGATCGGCTCTTCGCCGCGTAGAGCGCATTGAGCCGTTCAAGATAGAACGGCAAATTCGCAACCGCGATGTAGGGGAAGTCGGGCGAGAACAGGTCCGCGCCGGCATAGCCCATGTTCGGATTGGCCTCCTGCTCGTCGACCGGGAGCGGCTGCAGCACATTGATGCCGAGCTCGGCGAGGTATGGAATCTTCAGCGCAACGTCGAGGAAGTTCGAGGGCACGCCGGGCTTGGCAATCGCAAACGTTCCGATATGCAATTGGTAGACGATCATGTCGGAAAAATCCGGCGTGACGAAATCCTGGTCGTGCCAGGGAAAGCTGCGAGCGCGCAGGATGCAAAAGCAGTTCGGAAAGCCTGCAGGTTCGAGTTCGCGCGCGTAAGGATCGCGCTTGTTACCGCTCGAGCCTGCGCCCTGAACCCAGAAGCGATAGCGGTCGCCATCGCGCGCGCCGTCCTGGTATCCGGTCCAGTAGCCCCGCGCATCCTTTTGCAGCAGACGGTCGTCGGTGAGCTCGTCGAAAACCTGTCCGCCAAAAATGCCGTGCAGATAAACCGCGTCAGCTGCCGGCGCCCAGACCCGGAAGGTGGCGCCGTCGGCACCAAGCGTCGCGCCGTTCGGTGTTTGCGGAGAAATCTGCGCTTGGGAAAGCACGGCTTGCTCTTGTTACAATATCGTCATCGACGCTTGTTTTATTATAGCAGCATTTCGATGCATTCAGGCCCCGGAACACACTTCCGGCGGGTGTTCTGCGGCCGATACGCTGTTCTACTACAGCATATTTACTTTGCAAGATTCATCCTAAGGATGCATGATGAAGATCCGCGGCTCTAGCGCGGACGCAAGGCGTCTTCCGATAACCGCCGACATATCGGACGCACGAGATATCAGACGCAATGCCGGTCTTGATCAGGCGCCGCGGCGGAATCGAAAAATCGGCCCCGATGTTTTGACCGGCATGGCTTTGCTCAACAAAATTTCAGGAGGAAGATTCGATGGCCAAGAAATCCAAAAAATCCAAGAAATCCAAAAAATCCAAGACTCCCAAGCGGCGCGCCAAAAAGGCCGCCGCTGCAAAAAAGACGACGCCACGCAAAACGGCTACGCCACGCAAGACGGCGACGCCGTTGCGGTTTGCCCAACCATTTTTCACAGCGACGCCCCCGGCGCAGCGCGCGGTCAGCCCGGCGACCAACACGACAAACCTGCGGCAGTTCGCCTCGCAAAAACTCGGGCCGATCCCCAAGCCGACGCGCGGCCCGACGATGCAGTTGCAGGACATCATAGGCCAGCCGGGGACCGATGAAATCCTGGCTGCCGGCGCCATCAAGTTTCACGCCATGGGCGACACCGGCCGGCCGGGCGGCGCCAATACGCAGCAGGAGCAGGTGGCTGACGGCATGACCGGCGATTACAACCCCACCGCCGGCGGACACAATCCGGCCTTGCTGCTTCATCTCGGAGACGTCATTTACGGCCACGACAAGGCTCAACTTTATCGCGACGAGTTTTATCGGCCGTATATGAAATATCCCGGCAAGATCATCGCGATCGCGGGAAACCACGATGGCGAAATATTCGCCGGCACCGATCCGGTCGCGCTCAAGGAATTCCTCAACAATTTTTGCGCCGCAAGCGCCGTGGTTCCCCAGACCGCGGCAGATGTCCGCATCTTCCGGGAAACGATGATACAGCCCGGCGTCTACTGGATGTTGTCGGCTCCGTTCGTGAACCTCATCGGGCTCTATTCCAACATCGCGGAAGGTCCGGGCAACCTGCTCGGCGCCAACAACGACGATCAGCAGATCAAATGGCTGACCAAGACATTGGCAGGCCTCAAGCAATCAGGCGACAACAAGGCGCTGGTGATCGCGACCCACCATCCCGCCTTCAGTTCCGGGGGCCACAGCGGCAGCCCGGACATGCTGGCCCAGATCGACAAGGCCTGCAACGACGCCGGCATCACGCCGCACGCGATACTCGCCGGTCATTCGCACACCTATCAGCGCTACACGCGAACGACCAGAATTGGCGGCGCCAGCGTGCAAATTCCCTATGTGGTGGCGGGGTGCGGCGGCCACGCGGAATCGGCGGTGACGGCGGCAACCGGGCAGCATATCGGGGATACCGTCTTTGAAAAATCGCTGCAGGGCTATGGCTATGTCGTGGTGACGGCAACCCATGCGCAGGTCTCGATCGAAATGTTCGAGACCACGAATGGGGTCAAGAAGTCATTCGACAAGGCCACGGTCGACATTGCCAGTCACCACGTGAGTTAGTCCCGTCAGCGGAGGCCTTCAGGCGAACGACGCTCTTCTGCGCCGACGACCCGACGTAGAAGAGCGACCTATTTCGATCACGCCGCTTGCGCCATCTCCGACACCCGCTCCCACGTCGTCGCCTGAAAACTCGGCCGCGCTTCCATCCGCGCCAGCCACGCGACGAGGTTTTGCCGTGGCGCTCCTAATTCGGCCCATTCCGGCGTGTCCTTGAAGAAGCCGACGGCCGGCGCGACCAGGAGGTCGGCGAGCGAGATGGCGTCGCCGGTGAAGAAGGCTTGCTCGCCCAAAAGCCGCGCCAGTTCCTCGAACACCGCGCGAGCCTTCGGCATCGCGGCTTCGATCGCCGCTTCGTCAGGCTTAAGCCCCATCACCCGCGGCCCCACCACGCGGTGGAAGACGATGACATTGCCAACACCGTGGAACAGGTACCAATCATTCACATTCATCACCTGATCCATGCGCGCGGCGCGCTTTGGATCGGCAGGCGTGAGCGCGGGCGCCGGCAGCACGCGGTCGAGGTAACGCAGGATCGCTTGCGTCTCGTAAAGCATGAAGGCGCCGTGCTGCAGCACCGGCACCCGGCCGAAGGGATGCCGGGCCAGGTGTTCGGGCGAGCGTAGCGTGCCCGGCGCCACCGGCGAAAGCCGATAGGATGCGCCCTTCTCGTGCAGCATCGCCAGCGTGGTGCGTCCGAACGGACTGCCGGGAATGGAATGGACGATGAATTCCGACATGACGACCTCCTGTATTAAGGTTTGATCCCGCAACTTCAGCTCTTGCGCAGCTCCGCTTCCTTGACAAAACGTTCCAACAGGCCGGGCCAGCCGCCGTCGACATCCTTGCGCATCGATGCGCCGTCTTCCGCCCCCATGGTTTCGAACTTGTGGTGCAGCAGCTCGACCTCGGTCACATCCGGCCCGTCGGCGGAAAAGCGCACGTCGACTTCCGATTTCATCGCCTGATCCGGCTTCCATTGCGCGTTGACCTGCCAGACCATCACGAGACGATGCGGCGGCTCCCAAACCGTGATGGTGGCAACTGAGGTCTCGGTGCCGTCGTCTGCGATCTCGAGCCAGCGCCCGCCGAGCCGCGGCTCCATCAAGACCTTTTGGATCGGCTTCTTGCCGACGCCAAAGTCGTAGGGCCACCAGCGCGTCAGACCGCTGGTAAAGACGTCGAACGCGTGCGCAATCGGTGCGTTGACGCGAATTTTTTTGCGAACGGGTGCTATGACGATCGTCTCGTTCATTCATTTGCTCCTTCGAGCCTTGTGGGATTTTTCTGCCTCCAACTTAAAGGCCTCCAGCGCATCGCCCCAAAAGCTGTCGAGCCATTCGCGCAGTTCCATCAGGCCCTCCCGCCTAAACGAATAGATCCGGCGCACGCCCTGGCTGCGCTCCTCGACCAGGCCGGCGTCTTTCAAAACCTTTAGATGCTGCGACACCGCTGGCCGGGAGACAGGCAAGCCGGCAGCGATGACGTTCACCGCACGCGGCCCGGCACGCAGGCGCTCGAAGACTTTTCGCCGCGTCGGGTCGGCGAGCACAGCCAGGGCATTTCCGTAAGCCATGGCTAACGGTAAGCCATGGCTTACACAATTGTCAAGCCGGCTTCGCGCCGTGCCGAAGCTTCTGCGGCACAAAAGCAAAACGGCGCCGCTCCAAGAGCGGCGCCGCAAGGCAGAAATTCGATACGGAGTTGCAATACGGAATTGGGTACGGCAGCGCGGCCCTGCCCTCACTCCGACTTGTCGATATTCCAAAAGATCGGCGTTGCCGGACCGTCGAGCACGCCGGACAGCGATTTACGCCAGGCGCTCGGCGCCAGATATTGGCCGAGCGGGATGTAGATCACCTGGTCGTAGACTTCGGTCTGGATGTCGGATGCGATCTTCTTCTGATCCTCAGGCGTCGATGCGCGCACGAATTGGTCGCGCAGCGCTTCCACCTTGGCGTCCTCCGCCCAGCCGAACCAGCCGCCGTTCTTGCCACGGCCACCGACGCAGATATTTGCGACGGGGTTCACCACGTCGGCGCCGGCCCAGTTGGTGAAGAACATGTTCCAGCCGCCCTCCTTCGGCGGCTTCTGGCTGGTACGGCGGGTGACGACGGTCTGCCAGTCGGTGGCCTGCACGTCGACCTTGAAACCGGCATCGCGCAACAATTGCGCCGCGACGATCGGCTGCGCCTTCAGCGTCACGACATCGCCGGGCGCCATGATGACAATAGGTGTGCCATCATAGCCGGATTCGGCGAGCAGCTTTTTTGCTGCCGCCATGCCGTTACCCTTAACCAGCATCTCCGAGCCGACATCGGTGGCGAGCGGCGTGTCGCAAACGAACACCGCACCGCATATTTTGTAGTATTCGGGATTGCCGACCAACGCGTCCAACACGTCCTTCTGGTTCAGTGCCATCAAGGCAGCGCGGCGGACTTTCACATTGTCGAAGGGCGGAAACAGAAAATTCATCCGCCCGACCGTCTGGAAGCCGAGCTTGTTCAGGGTTTCGACTTTCAGGTCCGGGTTGGCGGCCAGCACCGGCAAAATATCCCAGGACGGATTTTCCATGAAATCGATATCGCCGGATTGCAGCGCGTTCATCGCGGTCTGCGCATCCGCCATCGTGATCCATTCGACGCGATCGACCTTCACGACCTTAGCCCCGGCGGTCCAGCTCGGCGGCTCCTTGCGCGGCACATAATCCTTGTTCTTCTCATAGACCGCCTTCACGCCGGGCTGGAATTCAGCCTGCACGAACTTGAACGGGCCGGAGCCGATCTGTTCCTTGATCTGCTGGCCGGGCGGCGTCTCCGCGAGCCGCTTCGGCATCATGAACGGCACCAGCGACGACGGTTTGCCAATCGACTCCAGCACCAGGCCGTAGGGTTCTTTCAGTTTCAGCACGATGGTTTTTGCGTCGGGAGCCTCGATACTGGCGGTAAAATCCATCAGCTTCTGGCCCATGCCGTCATTCTTGCCCCAGCGCTTGAGCGAGGCCACGCAATCTTCCGCCGTCACCTGTGTGCCGTCATGCCATTTCAATCCGTCGCGCAATGTAAAAGTGTAGGTCAGCTTGTCGTCGGAGACTTTCCAGTCCGCCATCTGCGGCTGGATCTTGAAATTGGCATCGGTCGCGAGCAGCGTGTCGTAAACCATGTAGCCGTGGTCGCGTGTGATGTAGGCGGTGGTAAATCCGGGATCGATGACGCGCAGGTCGGAATGCATCACCGCAGTGATGGTCTTGCCGGCGGCGATCGCCCGCGACGGCAACGCTTGCGCCAGCGCCGCCAGCGCAATAGCCGACGCGATCATGGGGCGCTTCCAGCGCGAGATGTGGAACATTCTGATCTCTCCTGACGTGAAACCGGTCAAAGGCCGGTCATTTGTTATGCATGCGGGCCGTTATTTAGGCGCACTAACACGCTGCAAATCCTCAAGTTTTGAGACTTGCACCAAGCGCACGGCGCGTCAATCGGGTTTTGGTGCATGACTTCCGCGCCTCGCAGCCGGCTGACGGCCGCGCATGTTTCACTTTACAAATCGCCTCCCGATCCTTCTCGTACGCCTTGCGTCGATAGCGACGCAGCCGAAATATCCCGCTCAAAAGCCAAAGAGAATTCCGATGAACCCTGCCAACCTTCCGTTTGATTCCGAGACCATGCTGCAGGGACTGCGCACTTGGGTCGAATGCGAGAGCCCGACATGGGACGCAGCCGCGGTCGAACGCATGCTCGACATCGCCGCGCGCGACATGGCGATCATGGGCGCATCGATCGAACGCATCGCCGGACGGCAGGGTTTTGCGGGCTGCGTCCGCGCGCGCTTTCCGCATCCCAAACAAGGCGAGCCGGGAATTCTGATCGCGGGCCATTTCGATACTGTTCACCCGATCGGCACCTTGGAAAAACTGAAATGGCGGCGCGAGGGAAATAAATGTTACGGCCCGGGCATCTTCGACATGAAGGGCGGCAGTTACCTCTCGCTGGAAGCAATCCGGCAATTGGCGCGCGCTTCCTTCACGACGCCGCTGCCGATCACGGTGTTGTTCACCCCTGACGAGGAAGTCGGCACGCCGTCGACGCGCGACATCATCGAGGCGGAGGCCGCGCGCAACAAATATGTGCTGGTGCCCGAACCCGGCCGGGCCAATAACGGCGTCGTCACCGGGCGTTACGCGATCGCGCGGTTCAATCTGGAAGCGACGGGAAAGCCGAGCCATGCCGGCGCGCTACTGTCGTCGGGCCGCTCGGCGATCCGCGAGATGGCGCGCCAGATCATCGCCATCGACGCCATGACCACCGATGACTGCACTTTCTCGGTCGGCGTCGTGCATGGCGGCCAATGGGTCAATTGCGTCGCCACCACCTGCACCGGCGAGGCGCTGAGCATGGCCAAGCGCCAGCCGGATTTGGATCGCGCGGTGGAGCGGATGCTGGCGCTGTCCGGCACCGCCAATGACGTGACGTTTAAGGTGACGCGCGGCGTCACGCGGCCGGTGTGGGAGCCGGCTGCTGCGACCATGGCGCTGTATGAAAAAGCCCGCAGTCTGGCCAAGTCGATGGGCCATGAGCTTCCCCACGCCAGCGCCGCCGGCGGCTCAGATGCCAATTTTACCGGCGCGATGGGAATCCCGACGCTGGACGGATTGGGCGTTCGCGGCGCCGATCCGCATACGCTCAATGAACATATCGAAGTCGACAGCCTCGCCGAGCGCGGCCGCCTGATGGCGGGACTATTGGCGACGCTGGAGTGATGAACATGCGCGCCCCGCGCGCGATCGTCATCCTGAGGAGCGGCCGCTTGGCCGCGTCTCGAAGGATGGCCACTTGCGCCCGTGGTCTGTCATCCTTCGAGGCTCGCAAGGGCTGGCACCTCCAGCGATGAGCGCAATTGCGCTCACGCAGGGATGACGATGGCACAGGAATTGCTAAAACTGGCGTCTGGGCGACGGAGTACGAGAGTGGCATCATAATGGATTTCTGCAGCGTTCCGCGAACTCGCACCGTCGTCCCTGCGAAAGCAGGGACCCATAACCACCGGCCTGCGTCGTCGTTCCGAACGGCTGCTCCAGCATCCTATCGAGAGTCCCCGGCGTATGGGTCCCTGCCTTCGCAGGGACGACGGAGAGGGTGCGCCTGATGCTCGGATACCTGCTTCGCCGCGTTCTTGCTGCCATTCCCGTGATGGGGGTGGTGGCGCTGTTTGTGTTTCTGCTGCTGCGGCTGACGCCCGGCGATCCCGCCGCGATCCTCGCCGGCGACAATGCAACGCCCGAGCAGCTCGAGCGTATTCGTGTGTCGCTCGGATTGCACGAGCCGCTCTACACCCAATTTTTCACCTGGATCAACAAGCTGCTGCACGGCGATCTCGGCGTGTCCCTGATCTCCAACGTGCCGGTCCTGAAAATGATCAGCCAGCGCATCGAGCCGTCGATCTCGATCGCGCTCTCGACCATTATCCTCTCGATCGTGATTGCGGTGCCGCTCGGCGTGATCGCGGCGTGGAAACACGGCACCTGGATCGACCGTTTTGTCATGGGATTGTCGGTCGTGGGCTTCTCGGTCCCGGTGTTCGTGATCGGTTACGTGCTGATCCAGATTTTTGCGATCGACCTGCGCTGGCTGCCGGTGCAGGGGTTTAAGAGCATCACCGCGGGCTTCGGGCCGTTCCTGGAACGCGTCATCCTGCCGACCTGCACGCTGTCCTTCATCTATGTCGCCTTGATCGCACGGATGACGCGCGCATCGATGCTGGACGTGCTCGGCGAGGATTACGTGCGCACTGCTCGCGCCAAGGGCATCAATGAAACCGCCGTGTTGCTCCGGCACGCGCTGCGCAATGCCGCGGTGCCCGTCATCACCGTGATCGGGACTGGATTTGCGCTCCTGATCTCCGGCGTCGTCGTCACCGAAAGCGTGTTCAACCTGCCCGGAATCGGGCGCCTCACCGTCGATGCCGTGCTGGCGCGCGACTATCCGGTGATCCAGGCGATGATCCTTCTGACCTCGGGCATCTATGTCGCGGTCAACCTCTTGATCGACGTCGCCTACACTTTGCTTGACCCCAGAATTCGTTATTGAGGTTCGGCACCTATGGCGATCGAAACCCTCCCCGAACCGACGATACCGATCACCACGCCGTTCCGGCCGGGGCTCGGATTTCTCACGGCGACGCCGATCATTGCGGCGGCCACCATCTGCCTTGCGCTGGTGATCCTGTCCGCCGTGCTGGCGCCGTGGCTTGCGCCGCACGATCCCCTGCTGCTGGCGCCGGCGCAGCGCCTAAAGCCTGCCAGCGCGCAGTTCCTGCTCGGCACCGACGGTTACGGCCGCGACGTGCTGTCGCGCATTCTCTATGGCGGCCGGATCTCGATGCTGATCGGCCTCGGCGCTGCCGTCATCTCTATCGGCATCGGGCTGTTCATTGGCCTCATCTCCGGCTTCTTCAAATGGGTCGACGCGGTCATGATGCGGGTGATGGACGGATTGATGGCGATCCCGAGCATCCTGCTGGCCATTGCCGTGGTCTCGCTGTCGGGCGCGACCCTGATGACGGTCATGATCGCGATCACCATCCCCGAAATTCCGCGCGTGGCGCGATTGGTGCGCTCAGTGGTGCTGTCGGCGCGCGAGGAGCCTTACGTGGAGGCTGCAATCTCCGTCGGCTCCAGCCTGCCGAAAATCATGTGGCGGCATCTCATGCCGAACACGATTGCGCCCCTGATCGTGCAAGGCACTTACGTCTGCGCGTCCGCCGTTCTCACCGAGGCGATCCTCTCGTTCCTCGGCGCCGGCATCAGCCCGGAGACGCCCACCTGGGGCAACATTATGGCCGAGGGCCGCGCCTATTTTCAAATAAAGCCGTCGCTGATCTTTTGGCCGGGGCTGTTGCTGTCGATCGCGATTCTGAGCGTCAATCTGATCGGCGACGCCGCGCGCGATGCGCTCGATCCCCGCATGAAGCAGCGGGAGGGCGGCAAGTGACACCCCGTCATTGCCTGCGACAAACGCGAAGCGTTTGCGCAAGGGAGCACTTGCGACGAAGCAATCCAGTCCTTGCTGGGATCGATGGATTGCTTCGCTTCGCTCGCAATGACGGGGAGAGAACGGCGGCATGACCAACATCGTCCTCGACATCAACAATCTCGTCGTCGGCCTCGGAAAGAACCCGAAAGCCCCGCGCATCATCGACGGCATTTCGCTGCAGGTGCGCGAGCGCGAGACGCTGTGCCTGGTCGGCGAAAGCGGCTCGGGAAAATCCGTTACGTCGCTGACCGTGATGGGGTTATTGCAGAGGGGCTCGCTGGTGCCGTCAGGCGGCAGCATAAAACTGGTCGGCGAAGAGCTGCTCACCGCCTCTGACCGCCGCCTGCGGCAGTTGCGCGCCACCACCATGGCGATGATCTTTCAGGAGCCGATGACAGCGCTCAACCCGGTAGTCCCGGTCGGCCGCCAGATCGACGAAGTGCTGCGGGTCCATACCAATCTTGACCCGCGGGCCAGGCGCAAGCGCATCCTCGCGATGATGGAACAGGTTCGGCTGCCCGAGATTGAACGGATTTTCGGCTCCTTCCCGCATCGATTGTCGGGCGGCCAGCGCCAGCGCATCATGATCGCGATGGCGCTGGTACTGGAACCAAAACTTCTGATCGCGGACGAGCCGACCACGGCGCTCGACGTCACCACGCAAAAGCAGATCCTCACGCTGATCCGCGACCTGCAAAGGGATCACGGCACCGCCGTGCTGTTCATTACCCATGACATGGGCGTGGTCGCCGAGATCGCCGACCGTGTCGCGGTGATGCGCCACGGGCAATTGGTCGAGACCGGCGCGCTCGACACCATCCTGCGCGCGCCCACCATGGAGTACACCCGCAATCTGCTCTCCGCAGTGCCGAGCCTGGTGCCGCGCCGGCCGCGCGCGGAGTCCAGGGAGCCGGTGGTGCTGGAGGCCAACGAACTCGGCAAAGTCTATCGCGAGCGTTCCTTCTTCGGTGGCACGCGCGAGGTGGTGGCGGCCAAGGAGGTCACGCTAACCTTGCGCAAGGGCCGCACGCTCGGCATTGTCGGCGAAAGCGGCTCCGGCAAATCGACGGTGGCGCGCTGCATCGTGCGGTTGATCGATCCGACATCCGGCGGCGTTCGCCTGGGCGGGCGCGAAATCTCCAAACTGTCGCGACGGCTATTACAGCCGCACCGCAAGCGGATCCAGATCATCTTCCAGGATCCTTATCGTTCGCTCAATCCGCGCATCACGGTCGGCGAGACCATCGCCGAGGGCCCGATCAATTACGGCATGCCGCGGAAGGAAGCGCTGGCGAAAGCGCGCGAACTATTGGAATTGGTAGATCTGCCGCCCGACGCCATCTCGCGCTATCCGCACCAATTCTCCGGCGGCCAGCGCCAGCGCATCGCGATTGCGCGTGCACTCGCGCTTGATCCGGACGTGCTGGTGGCGGACGAAGCGGTCTCGGCGCTCGACGTCTCGGTTCAGGCGCAGGTCTTGGAACTGCTCGACGAAATCCAGACCCGGCTCGGCATCGCGCTGTTGTTCATCACCCACGATCTGCGCGTCGCCGCCCAAATCTGCGACGACGTCGCAGTGATGCAGCATGGCCGCATCGTCGAACAGGGACCGGCGGCGCAGGTCCTGACCCATCCGCAACAGGCCTACACACGGCAATTGCTCGAGGCAGCCCCCGGACGGGAATGGGATTTTGCGAATTTTAGGCCGGTGATGACGGCCGGTGCGGCATAATCACCGTCACTGCGAACGCAGAAGCGTAGCCCGGATGGAGCGAAGCGAAATCCGGGACAGTTGTGCCGCGGTGGAGCTTTCCCGGATTGCGCTTCGCTCCATCCGGGCTACGTCTCCAAGCAATTCCGAAACGGTGCGAAGCCATGCGCGAGCGGATTGCTTCGTCGCTTGCGCTTCTTGCAATGACTATTCTAACGTCGCGCGCACGAACAATCGACTGAGACAGAATTGATGACCCGTATCGCCGTTGGCGCCTTCCTGCACGAGACCAATACTTTCGCGCCGACGAAGGCGACCTATGACGCCTTCATGCATTGGCCCACGATGGCCCGCGGCGGCGACGCACCTAGGGTAAAGCACACGGTCAATGTCGGGCTGGCCGGCTTTGTCGAGCGGGCAGAGGCAAACGGCTGGGAGATCGTTTCCACGGTCGCATGCTCCGCGAGCCCCTCGGCGCATGTCACCGAAGATGCCTTCGAGCGCATCGTCAAGGTAATGATCGAGGGCATCGCGGCGGCGGGGCCGCTCGACGCCGTCTATCTCGACCTGCACGGGGCCATGGTCACTGAACATTTCGACGACGGCGAAGGCGAAATCCTGGCGCGGGTGCGAAAGGCGATCGGCAACGACCTGCCGCTGGTGGTCAGCCTCGACCTGCACGCCAATGTGACGCCTGAAATGGTCGGGTATGCGGATGCACTTATCGCCTATCGCACCTATCCGCATGTCGACATGGCTGATACCGGCCGCGCCGCCGCGAAGCATCTCGAACTGCTGCTGCGGACCAAGCAAAAATTTGCGAAAGCGTTCCGGCAATTGCCGTTCCTGATTCCGATCAGCTGGCAATGCACCAACGACCATCCCACCAAGGGCATCTATCAGAAGCTCGCGGCACTGGAGAGCGACGCGGTGCCGACGCTTTCCTTTGCGCCGGGCTTTCCGGCCGCGGATTTTGCGCATTGCGGGCCGAGCTTGTTCGCCTATGGCAAGACGCAGGCCGACGCGGATGCGGTAGTGGATAAACTCGCCGCGCTGATCGAGAGCCACGAAGACGATTTCGACGGCCGCATCTACACGCCCGACGAGGGCGTGCGCCACGCCATGGAACTGGCGAAGACCGCCAAGAAACCCGTCGTGATCGCCGACACCCAGGACAATCCCGGTGCTGGTGGCGATTCCGACACCACCGGCATGCTGCGCTCGCTGGTGCGTAACAACGCCCAGCGCGCCGCGATCGGCGTGATCTATGATCCCGCTTCCGCCAAGGCCGCGCATGCCGCGGGCGTCGGCGCCACCGTGACGCTAGCGCTCGGCGGCACATCGGGCATCCCGGGCGACGCGCCCTATCAAGAGACTTTCATGGTCGAGAAATTGTCCGACGGGAAGTTCCGGGCGCCCGGCCCCTATTACGGCGGCCGCGAGTTGGACATGGGGCCGTCGGCGTGCCTGCGGATCGGCGATGTCAGGGTGGTCGTGGGCTCGCGCAAGGCGCAACTCGCCGATCAGTCGATGTATCGCTATGTCGGCATCGAGCCGACCGAACAGGCGATCCTCGTCAACAAGAGCTCAGTGCATTTCCGCGCCGACTTTGAGCCGATCGCCGAAAAGCTTCTGATCTGCGCCGCGCCCGGCGCGATGCCGGCTGATCCCGCTAGCCTGCCTTGGACGCGCCTGCGTCCGGGCATTCGCATCAAGCCGAACGGCCCCGCTTTCGCGGCCAAAGCTAAGTCACCTGCCAAATCACGTTCAACATCTTCTGCAACCGGATAAAAACATGCCCAATATCGACCGTATCGAAGCCTTCGCCGACGAACTCACCGCGATCCGCAGGGATCTGCACGCGCATCCCGAGATCGGCTTCGAGGAAGTCCGCACCTCCGGCATCGTTGCCGAAAAGTTGACGCAATGGGGCATCGAGGTGCATCGCGGCTTAGGGGGCACCGGCGTGATCGGCGTGCTCAAGGGCAAGGGCTCTGGCGGAAAGCGCATCGGGTTGCGCGCCGACATGGACGCGCTGCCGATGGAAGAGAATACCAATCTGCAATGGCGCTCGACCATTCCCGGCCGTTTCCACGGCTGCGGCCATGACGGCCATACCACCATGCTGCTCGGCACCGCACGTTACCTCGCGGAGACCAGGAATTTCGACGGCACCGTGCATTTCATCTTCCAGCCAGCCGAGGAAGGCCTCGGCGGCGCGCGTGCCATGATTAAGGACGGGTTGTTCGATAAATTCCCCTGCGACGAGGTTTATGGGCTGCACAACGCGCCCGACCTGAACCATGGCGAGGTCGCGATCCTTCCGGGGCCGGCGATGGCCGGCGCCGATTTCTTCGACATCACCATTTCGGGCTATGGCGCGCACGGTGCGATGCCGGAGCGCTCCAAGGACGCCGTGGTCATCGCGATGACGCTCGGACAGGCGCTGCAGACCATCGTCAGCCGCAACGTCGATCCGCTGAAGGCGGCGGTGCTGTCGATTACGCAAATCCACGCGGGCTCGGCCTACAATGTGATCCCGGGCGAGGCAAAGCTCTGCGGCACGGTGCGGGCCTTTTCCGACGAGGTGCGCGCATTGATACGCGAGCGGATGCGCGCGATCTGCGCCGGCATGGCGGCTGCGTTCCAGGTTGAGATCACGGCCGATATCCGCGACACGTTTAGCGTGCTGGTGAACCAGGAAGAACAGTCCCGCGTGGTCGAGGCGGTGGCGCGTACCGTGGTCGACCCGGCAAAGGTCATCACCCGCTCGCAGCCGAAAATGGGCAGCGAGGATTTTGCCGACATGATGCAGGCGATACCCGGCGCCTATTTCTGGGTCGGCCATGACGGCTCGGTGCCCGTGCACAACCCCGGCTATGTGCTGGACGACAAGATATTGCCGATCGGCGCCAGCATGTTCGCGCGGATCATCGAAACCCGCCTTCCGGTCGGCGCCCATGCATAAGCCGGCATCGAATGACGCGGTTACGTCGCTGCACGATCTCAGCGCCGTCGACCTGCTCGCAGGCTTTCGCGCCAAGCAGTTTTCGCCGTCGGAAGTGCTGGAGGATGTGCTGGCGCATATCGCCGTGTGGGAACCGCACATCAAGGCGCTCTACGCGTTCGATCCCGATGGCGCGCGCACGGTGGCAAAAGCGTCCACCGAACGCTGGCAGAAGGGCGAGCCGACCGGCGCACTCGACGGCGTGCCGGTCACGATCAAGGACAATATCGCCACCAAGGGCGTGCCGGTGCCGCTCGGTGCGGCCAGCGTCAAGCTGGTGCCCGCAACCGTCGACGCGCCGCCTGCGGCACGGTTGCGCGAAGCGGGCGCGGTGATCTTCGCCAAAACCACGATGCCGGATTACGGCATGCTGTCGTCGGGGCTCTCGAGCTTCCATCCCTTAACCCGCAATCCCTGGGATCTCAGCAAGAACCCCGGCGGTTCGAGCGCCGGCGCCGGTGCCGCGGGCGCAGCCGGTTACGGCCCGCTGCATCTCGGCACGGATATCGGCGGCTCGGTGCGGCTGCCGGCCTGCTGGTGCGGCCTGGTCGCGCTAAAGCCGAGCCTCGGGCGAATTCCGATCGATCCGTTTTATGTCGGCCGCGTCGCAGGTCCCATGACCCGCATTGTCGATGACGCCGCCTTGATGATGAGCGTAGTGTCGCGGCCGGATCGCCGCGACGGCATGAGCCTGCCGCCTGACAACATCAACTGGAAGGCGCTCGACAAACCCGTTCGCAAATTGCGCATCGGGTTGATGCTCGATCTCGGCGTCGGCCAGGCGCTGGAGAAAGAGGTGCGTGCGGTGGCCGTAAAAGCCGCAAAAGCGTTCGAGTCCGCGGGCGCCGTGGTGACTGAAGTCGACGGCATATTGACGCGCGAGATGCTCGACGGTCTCGACAATTTCTGGCGCGCGCGGATGTGGGACGACCTTGCCAAACTCAGCGAGGGCGAGCGCACCAAGGCGCTGCCCTATATCGTCAAATGGGGGGAATCCGCCACGAAGCTTTCGGGCGTCGACGTCATCCGGGGTTTTAATGCCACGATGGCGATCCGCACGGCAGCGGCAAAACTGTTCGGCGATCTCGACTACGTCATCTCGCCGGTATCGCCGGTGGTGAATTTCCCCGCCGAATTCGCCTCTCCCGTCAACGATCCGGAAAAGCCGTTCGAACACATCGCCTACACCGTGCCGTGGAACATGTCGGAAAATCCGGCGGTGTCGATCAATGGCGGTTTTAGCTCAAACGGATTCCCGATCGGCGTGCAGATCGTCGGCCGCCGTTTTGATGATCTTGGCGTGCTGGCGATGGCGAAAGCGTTCGAGGGCATGCGGGGGCCGCAGAAGCCGTGGCCGGCGCCGCCTAAAAATTAATGTAGGATGGGTTGAGCTCTTGCGAAACCCATCACGTCGTGTGGGCACACGGTTGATGGGTTTCGCTTCGCTCTACCCATCCTACGAAGAAAGAAAAATACCGAGAGGAAACCCCCATGGCCTACGAGACGATCAAATATGAGGTCGCCGAGCAGATTCTGACCGTCACGCTGAACCGGCCCGACAAGCTCAACGCCTTCAACGCCGCGATGCAGAAGGAGTTGATTGACGCCTTCGATGCCGCCGACAAGGACGACGACGTCCGCGCCATCATCGTCACCGGCGCGGGGCGCGCGTTCTGCGCCGGCGCTGATCTGTCCTCCGGTGCCGACACCTTTGATCGCGACGCGCGGCGCGGACCCGTAAAGCGGCTTGCCGACGGCAAGGTCGATTACAGCGATCCCAATGTGCGCGATGGCGGCGGCCAGGTCACCTTGCGCATCTTCAAATGCTTAAAACCCGTGATCGCGGCGGTGAACGGACCGGCGGTGGGCATCGGCGTCACCATGCAGCTTGCGATGGACATCCGTATCGCATCCCAAGATGCGCGCTTTGGGTTTGTGTTCTCCCAGCGCGGCATCGTGCCGGAGGCCGCCTCGAGCTGGTTTCTGCCGCGCATCGTCGGCATCTCGCAGGCGCTGGAATGGTGTTACACCGGCCGCGTCTTTCCGGCGCAGGAAGCGCTCGCCGGCCGGCTCGTCAGCAAGGTGGTGCCGGCGGACGAATTATTGCCGACGGCCCGCGCGCTGGCGCGTGAAATCGCCGCCAAAACCGCGCCGGTGTCGGTGGCCCTGATCCGGCAGATGATGTGGCGGATGCTCGGCGCCGACGATCCGATGGAAGCCCACAAGGTCGACAGCCGCGGCATCTACGCCCGCGGGCGCTCGGACGACGTGAAGGAAGGCGTGGTGAGTTTTCTGGAGAAGCGCCCCGCAGAGTTCAAGAACAAAGTGTCGGCGGATATGCCGGATTACTTTCCGTGGTGGGACGAGCGGGAGTATGAGTGAGGCATAGCGGCAACCCCCAACCGTCGTCCCGGCGAACGCCGGGACCCATAACCACCGATGCCAGTTGTTAGAAAGCCGTCTGGCCGCAACGCCCGATAGAGAGGCCGCGGCGTATGGGTCCCAGCGTTCGCCGGGACGACGATTGGGTGGTTCACCGCATCATTAGCGCCACGCGCCCGATCGCCTTCCGATCGATGAGAAGCCGCATCGCCTGCGCAAAATCTTCCAGCGGCAATCGGTGCGAAATGTTCGGCCGCACCTTTCCGGCCTCCGCCCATTGCGATAACGCCTTCATCCGCGCCTCGCCAAGCGCAGGATTCTTCCGCACCGCTTCGCCGGCGCGGACGCCGAGCACGCTGGCGCCCTTGATCAGCACGAGATTGGTGCGGGCAAGCCCGATGCCGCCGGTGAACCCGATCACCAGCACGCGCCCGCCCCAGGCAATGCAGCGCAGGCTGTTTTCAAAAATCTCGCCGCCGACGGGATCGAACACCACGTCGGTCCCGCGACCGTCGGTGATACGCTTTACAGCATCGCGGAACGGTTCGCGCGTATAAAGCACGAGATGTTCGGCGCCCCTCGCCTGCGCCACCGCGAGTTTTTCTTCTGATGACGCCGCCGCGATCACGGTCGCCCCCAAAAACTTGCCGATCTCGACCGCGGCAAGACCTACGCCGCCGCCGGCGCCGTGCACCAGCAGCACTTCGCCCGATTGAAGCTGGCCGCGGTCGATCAGCGCGTGATAGGCGGTGCCATGCGCGGCGAGAAAGGTCGCGCCTTCGGCATAATCGAAGGTCGATGGCAACGGCGCAAGCTGCGAGGGCGTGACCACCGCCTCGTCGGCATACGCCCCGTGGCGCATCTTGACGATCACCTTGTCGCCGACCGCGATACCGGGCGCGCCATCGACCTCGATCACGTCGCCGGCGGCTTCCACGCCGGGCGTAAACGGCAATTCGGGTTTTAGCTGATATTCGCCGGCCGCCATCAGGATGTCGGGAAAGTTGATGCCGGCCGCGTGGATGGCGACGCGCACCTGCCCCGACGCCAAAGGCGCTGTGACAAACGTTTCGAGGCGCAAGCGCTCGGGCGGGCCGAGCTCGCGGCAGATGACCGCCTTCGGCATCAGGCCGCGCTCGCTTTTCGTCGCGCCAAGGCTTCGCGCACCAGCGGCAGGCGGTCATTGCCAAAATACATGTCGGTCTTGTCGACAAAAATAGTCGGCGAGCCGAACCCGCCGCGCGCCATCACTTCGTCGGTGTTGGCCTTGAGCTGATCTTTGATCGCCTGATCGGCAATGCCGGGGAGGAATTTCGTGGGATCAACGCCGACGCTCTTGCAGACTTCAGTCAGCACTTCATCCTTTGAGATGTCCTGGTCGCCGCCCCAATAGGTCTCGAACACCGCGCGCGCGAACGGCAGCATGTCTTTGCCGAGCCAAATGCAGCCGCGCATCGCCTTCACGCTGTTGACCGGAAATACGGTCGGCCGCATTTTTATCGCGAGCCCCGCGGAACGCGCCCAGTCGGCCATGTCTTTCTTCATGTAGTTGACCTTGGCCTCTACCGGATGCTCCCGCGAAGCATAGACGCTCGGATTGATGGAATTAAAAATGCCGCCTACCAAAATCGGCCGCCACGAAATCTCCTCGCCGAATTCCTTTGCGAGAGGCTGGATATTGTGGAAGGCGAGATAGGTCCAGGGGCTGGAGCAGTCGAAGAAGAATTCGATCATGGCGTTTCCTTATTGATTTGTTGCGACGAATTCATCGACGCAAGCGCTCTTCTTACTCCCTCTCCCCGCTTGCGGGGAGAGGGTTGGGGTGAGAGGGACTCTCCACGCGCGCGGACTCGCGGAGAGTCCCCCTCACCCGATCACTTCGTGATCGACCTCTCCCCGCAAGCGGGGCGAGGTAACAAGTCACTTCCGTCCGGCCAGCTCCTTCGCTCTCTGCCCGAACATGTTCTTGCGCGCCTCCTCGTCAAATGGCTCTTTCACGAATTTTCCGACCGCGAGCCCCGCCTGCACCTGCGGCCGCGCGCGGACTTGCGCGTACCAGCGCTTGATGTTGGGATAATCGTCGAGCGTAAAACCTTGCGCCTTGTGGGTCATGGTCCAGGGAAAGCAGGCGATGTCGGCGATTGAGTAATCGCCGGCCACGTAAGCGCCGGTTTTGCCCAGTTGGGTATCGAGCACGCGATAGAGCCGCGCCGCCTCATCGCGGTAGCGCTCGATAGCATAGGGAATTTTCTCCGGCGCATAGAGCGCAAAATGGCCGTGCTGGCCGAGCATCGGACCGAGCCCGCCCATCTGCCACATCACCCATTGCACCACTTTTGAGCGGCCACGCATGTCCGCAGGGAGAAAGCGCCCGGTCTTCTCGGCGAGATAGATCAGGATGGCGCCGGTCTCGAATACCGAAAACGGCCCGCCGCCGTCGGCAGGCGCATGGTCGACGATCGCCGGGATACGATTGTTGGGGCTGATGGCCAGAAATTCCGGCTTGAACTGTTCGCCGGCCCGGATGTTGACGGGAATGACCTGATAGGGAATCCCAAGTTCTTCCAGCATGATCGAGATTTTCCAGCCGTTCGGCGTCGGCGCATAATGGAGGTCGATCATGGTTTGCCTTGCCATCGCCCGGGACAGGCCTGAGGGCGACTTTTGTTGTTCTGTACCTG
>Ga0209526_10000755_pt1 | contig 21278 bp, 20 predicted proteins | sample JacPinW_OM2H0_M1_FD_188566 | JGI IMG/M metagenome (GOLD analysis project Ga0209526, IMG submission 188566) | Forest soil microbial communities from Algoma, Ontario, Canada - Jack Pine, Ontario site 1_JW_OM2H0_M1 (SPAdes) (version 2) | ecosystem: Environmental > Terrestrial > Soil > Boreal... | reverse complement strand
AACTCGACAATCCGCTCAACAAGGCCTTCGCGGCGGCGTTCCGCAAACAGTTCAAATATGATCCGGGCTACTACGCCGGTGGTACTTACGTCACGGCCGAAGTCCTGGAAGCCGCAATAAAGGCCACGAAGGGAAATGTGGAAGACAAGAAAGGACTGATGGCGGCGATCCGCGGCGGCAACATGGAAACGGTGCGCGGTCCGATCAAGCTCGACGAGCTCGGCAATGCAATCGGTGACGTTTATATCCGCAAGGTGACGAGAAAGGACGGACGCCTGGTCAATTCCGTCATCAAGACCTATCCGGATGTCAGCCAGTTTTGGACTTATGACAAGACCGCATTCCTGAAGAATCCGGTCTATTCCCGCGACTACCCGCCGGCGAAGAACCTGGAGCAGTAGCTCCGCCTCCGGTGCGGGTCGCCGGTCCAAAAACGTCCCTGGAACAAGATCGGCCGACGATGCAGTTTTGGATCATCCAGGGTCTCAACAGCCTGTCGCTCGGAGGGTTGTTGTTCCTACTGTCGTCGGGGTTCTCCCTGATTTTCGGTCTGATGCGGCTGGCAAACCTGACGCACGGCGCGTTCTTCATGTTGGGAACATATTTCGCGGCAACCGCGATGCGCGCCCATGACGGCTTGAACATCTGGGTGGCGGCGGTCGGCGCGGGAATTGCGGTGGCGGTGATTGGCGGCCTTTTCGAACGGCTGGTACTGACCCGGCTAAAGGCCAATCCGCTCGGTCAAGTGCTGGTGACGCTCGGGATGTCCTTCATCATTTCGGACGCCTGCCTGATGTTCTGGGGCGGCGATTCAATTCCGGTGCCGACGCCGCAAAACCTGCAATCGCCGACGCGGGTCCTTGGCTTCGTGTTTCCGACCTACCGGCTGGTGCTGGTCGGATGCGCCATTGCAACCGCCATCCTGCTCTATTTCTTGATCGAGCGCACACGCCTGGGAGCGATGATCCGCGCCGGGGTCGACGATCGCCAGATGGCGCGTGCGGTCGGAATCCCCGTCTCCAACCTTTTTACGCTGGTGTTTTGCCTCGGTGCTGGGATCGCCGGCGCCGGCGGCGTGCTCGGCGGGCCGATCCTGTCGGCCTATCCCGGGCTTGATGCCGACATGCTGCCACTGGCGCTGATCGTCGTCATCTTGGGTGGAATTGGCAGTCTGCTAGGTGCCTTCGTTGGCAGCTTCATCGTCGGGATCATCTACACATTCGGCACGGCGCTGTTTCCGGAACTGGCCTACATTATCTTGTTCCTGCCGATGATCTTTGTCATCGCGTTTCGACCACAGGGCCTGTTTGGACGTGTGGGCGCATGAAGTGGATCGGCATCGCCCTGCTTGCCGGATCGCTGCTCGTGCCACCCCTCTTCGCGGGCGATTTTTATGTCAATCTCGCGAGCCAGATCCTGATCGCGGCGATCTTCGCGCTCAGCTTGAACCTGCTGGTGGGTTTTGGCGGGATGACATCACTTGGGCACGCGTCCTATCTGGGAGTTGCCGCCTACATCTGCGCACTCCTGACGAGCCGCTACGGTTTCGGACATGGCACGGCTGCGCTCCTCTCGATCGCAGGCACCACCGCGATGGCAGCCTTCTTCGGCCTCATCGCACTGCGCGCCAGCGGGCTCGGTTTCCTCATGATCACGCTTGCGTTGTCGCAAGTGTTGTGGGGCCTCGCCTATCGCATGTCTAACGTGACCAATGGCGACAACGGTATTGCCGGATTGACGCGGCCAGCGCCATTCGGGATCTCGCTGGATAGCCCGATTTCATTCTACTGGTTCGCGCTGATCGTGGCGACGTTCGCTTTCGTGATGATGACGATCTTTGTCTCCTCGGCATTCGGATCGTCGATGAAGGGGGTTCGCGACCAGCCGCGCCGGATGGCAGCGCTCGGCTTCAATCCCTGGCTGATCCGTTGGATCACTTTTGTCTATGCGGGTTTCTGGGGCGGCGTATCCGGGCTGCTCTATGTCTACTACCACAAATATATCCACCCGACCTCACTTTCGACCACGAGTTCGGCCGAAGCCCTCCTCGGCGTGATCGCCGGCGGTTCCGGAACACTCGGCGGCCCGGCCGTCGGAGCGGCATTGGTGTTGCTCTTGAAAAACTACGTCTCAGCCTATCTCGAGCGGTGGAACATGCTGCTGGGGTTGGTGTTCCTGTTCATTGTATTGGTCATGCCGACCGGCATCGTTCCTGGCGTGAGCAGTCTCACCGCCCGATTGCGTGGGGGGTCGCGATGATCGTGTCGACATCCGGCTACGCACTTGAGGTCGTCAACCTGAAGAAAGCGTTCGGTGGCCTTGCGGTCACGCAAAATGTTTCGCTCTCGATCCGACCGGGCGAACGTCGCCTGATCATTGGCCCAAATGGCGCCGGCAAGACCACGCTGTTTAATCAGATCAGCGGTGACTTGCGGCCAAATTCGGGAGCGATCCGGCTGTTCGGGTCCGACATCACCCACTTGCCACCCTACAAGCGCGCGCATTTCGGACTATCACGCACCTATCAGATCATCACCCTGTTTGCCGGTGACACGCTCGAACATAACGTTACGCTCGGCCTGCTGGGCTTGCGGCCCGCGCGCTGGCAGATGTGGCGGCCGTTGTCATTCTACGGCAACATGGTGGCTGAGGCCCACCGCACGCTCGACGCGGTCGGGCTCTTGCCGCTGGCTACACACCCGATTTCCGACATTGCCTATGGAGAGAGACGCCGCGTCGAGCTCGCCATGGCCCTGGCTCAGAGGCCGCGCGTGCTGTTGCTGGACGAGCCACTGGCCGGCTTGTCGAACACGGAGCGATCCACCGTGAAATCCCTGATCGCATCGATCCCGCGCGAAACCACGATCATCATGATCGAACATGACATGGACACTGCGCTCGACCTTGCCGAGACGGTGACGTTGCTGAACTATGGCCGGGTCATTGTCGACGGCGAGCGCGATGCCGTGATCGCGGACGAGCGAACGCGGGAGGTGTATCTTGGTACCTGACGCGCTCCGTCTCACGGACGTGCACGCCTTCTACGGCGATAGCCACATTCTGCATGGCGTCAGCTTTTCCTTGCAGCCGGGTGGCGTGCTTGCGCTATTGGGGCGCAACGGCGCTGGCAAGACTACCTGCATCTCGACGATCATCGGCTTCCTGACACCAAAAGACGGTGAAATCCAGCTGTTTGGCGAGCCAATCCAAGGCTTGAGCCCGGAGCGCATCTCGCAACTCGGGATCGGTCTCGTTCCACAGGGGCGCCGCATCTTCCCGTCGCTCACGGTCCGGGAAAACCTTGTGGTGGCTGAGCAACGTGAAGGCACGACCTGCAATCGATGGACCGTCGATCGGATCTACGATCTGTTTCCGCGGCTCTCCGAGCGCGACACGCAATTTGCTGGTACGCTTTCCGGCGGCGAACAGCAGATGCTGGCCATCGGACGCGCATTGATGGGCAATCCGCGGGTGCTACTGCTTGATGAACCGTCCGAAGGACTCGCGCCGCTGATCGTCGCAGAGGTCGGCCGTACCATCAAACGCCTGAAGCAAGAAGGACAGTCCATCGTTCTCGTCGAACAAAACCGGCAGCTCGCGCTCGACATCGCCGACTATGCGGTCATTCTCAACACCGGACGCTGCGTTTTTGTTGGGCAAGCAAGCGAACTTCTGCGCAATGATGACTTGATGACGCAACATCTCGGCGTCTTTCATGCGCACTAAGCGAACCTACCAACTCTCGAACTGAGGTCAAAAAAATGAAAATCGGCGTATGCGGAACCGGACGAATGGGATCTTCAATCGTGCAGCGATTGATGTCGGTCGGGCACGAAGTCGGTGTCTGGAACCGAAATTCAGCCAAGACAAAACCGCTGACCGATGCAGGCGCGAAGTTGTTCGCCAGTCCAGCCGAACTTATCGACGGCTGTGAAGCCGTGATCGTCATGCTGTTGAATGACGCCGCAAGCGAGGCGGTTTACCACGGGCAGAATGGAATCTTGAAATCCAAACTCGCCGGCAAGCTGGTGATCGACATGAGTACGGTGCGTCCGGACACGATGCAAGGCCTCGGAACGGCCGTGAAGCAGCAGCACGCGACCTTTGTTGAATGCCCGGTGGGTGGAAGCACGGGTCCGGCCAAAGACGGCAAGCTGTTTGGTCTTGTCGGGGGTGAGAACAGCGATGTTGAGCGGGCGATGCCGGTTTTGCAGCAATTGTGCCGCCGCGTTGAACACGTCGGGGCGCTTGGCGCGGGGGCCACGGTCAAGCTCGCGATCAATCTCCCCTTGCTGGTTTACTGGCAGGCGCTCGGCGAAGCCCTGACGATCTGCAAGCCGCTTGATCTTCCCGCGGACCGTCTGATCGACATCCTATCCGATACCGCGGGCACACCGACTGCAATGAAAGGACGCGGTGCAGTCATCGCCAAGGTATTGGGCGGGCAGCCGCTGGGCGAAACCGCCTTCAGTCTCAGTGCTGCGAAAAAGGATCTGGCGACCGCTGTTCAATTCGCAAGCTCCATCGATGCGCAACTTCCCGTCGCCGCGAGCGCGTTGGCCTGCTTCGAGGAAGCAGAGGCCGCAGGCCTTGGCGAAACCGACGCCACCACAGTTTCGAGCCGCTGGCCCCAACGCCCGTCAAGACGATAAGCCGCGCTAGCGTATCCAAAAGAATCAGCTCAACAACAGGGCCCCAACATGATCGACTCCAAGAATCGCTATGGCCTCACCGCCGCTCGTATCCATGACGCAGACGGCCGCGCCCGGCGTCCATCGTCGCCGACGGTCGACATTCACGCCCATATCGTCGTGCCCCAGGCCGCTATGCACGCGCAGCCGCACGTCGATCTGAGCCGCATTCCGCTAGCGCATTTTGCCGACGCCGCCAGCAAGGAAATCAACGCGCAGCAGGAGCGCGACGTCCGCGAAGTCATGACGACGATCGATCGCCGGCTGTCCCATCTCGACAGGATGGGCATCGATATCCAGGTCGTGGCTCCTGCGCCGGGCCAGTGTTACTACACGGTCGATTCCAAAATCGCTGAAACTGCCCATCGCCTCGCCAACGACGGCGTGGCGGAATATTGCTCGCGCAAGCCTGACCGGTTCGTTGGGCTCGGTGTCGTCACGTTGCAGGAACCGGAAGTGGCGGTCGGCGAGCTCGACTACATCATGAACCATTTGAAATTGAAGGGCGTGGAAATCCTGACCAATGTGGACGGCCAGGAATTGTCCGATCCGAAATTCCGACCGTTCTTTGCAAAGGCCGAACAGCTCGGAGCATTCATCATGATGCATCCGAACGGATTCACCCATGGCGAGCGCCTGACCCATTACTATTTCAACAATGTTCTTGGAAATCCGCTGGATACGACGCTCGCGCTTCACAATCTGATCTTCTCGGGAACGCTGGCACGATTTCCCGAGCTCAAATTGATGGCCGTCCACGGCGGCGGCTATTTGCCCGGTTATTCCGGCCGGATCGATCATGCCTGGGGCGCGCGGCGGGACTCGCATGCTGATCTCCCGTTGCCGCCAACAACCTACCTGCGCCAGGTTTACTTCGACACCGTCGTTTTCACCTATCACCAGCTGGCGTATCTGATCGACGTCTTCGGTCCCGACCGCATCGTGATGGGCACCGACTACCCATTCGACATGGCTGAATACAATCCGATCGGACACATCGCCGGCGTCAACGGGATGGACGAAACCACGTTGGCGCAGATCGCCGGCGGCAACGCGGTAAGGATCCTCGGCCTCGATCTTTGAGGCGATGGTGTTCAGTGCTTGCCTGCCTTGTATCCGGGCTGCTCGAACGGGTGGGAGGTCGCAAAGGCCGGCATCGCAAAGCACCGCTCGGCGAGACGCGAAACCACGGGATATGGACTCAGGTCGAGCTTGACATATTGCGCCATGACGATGTGACCCGCGATGCAGATGTCGGCAAGACCCGGCTCGGCGCCAAGCGCAAACGGCGCCGGGGCACGGTGAGCCAAGAGCCGTTCATAGGTCGCAAGTCCCTCCGTAGTCCAGTGCTTGCCCCACGCCTCGACCGCGTGAGCGTCGGCGCCAAACGTCTTGGCAAGATGATTGCGAACGCGCGGCGTTACCAGCGGATGCGCGTCCGCAATCGTCATCAGCGCCAGCGAGCGCGCGTACGCACGTTCCTTCGCATCCTGCGGTATCAGTCGCGGGCTCGGGTGGATCTCGTCGAGATATTCAATGATCGCCAGCGACTGGAACACGGAGTGGCCATCGTGAATAAATGTCGGCACGACCCGCTCGGCATTGACGGCCGCATATCCCGGCTCGAACTGCTCGCCGGAGAGAATGTCGATCGAGGTTTCCTCGAACGGCAAATCCTTGAGCTTGAGCGCGACCCGCACCCGGAATGAGGCAATCGACCGCCAGAACCCGTAAACCTGTATGCCCATGGAGAGAACAATCCTGTTCGACACAAACAAATGTCAGCCTACTCCACCATATGGTGCTGTTGCCAGCGCAACAGATAGGCCTGCAGCCGCCAGATTAGGGCGGAAAGCAGCACGCCGACCAGCATTAATACGATGACTGCAACCATCATTCCCGAGGCTTCCGCGCGAGCTTCCGACTCGATGATCAAGCGACCAATACCACGCTCCGCGCCGATGAATTCACCGACGATGACGCCGATCAGCGCAAACGATATTGCCGGTGACAGCGAGGCGAACACCCAGGCCATGGTCGAGGGAATCACGACCGTGCGGGTGATCTGCCATTCGCTGGCGCCCAGCAAGCGGGCGACGTTGATGAAGCCCTCGTCGATCGAGCGCGCACCCTCGAATGTGTTGAAGAACACGAGGAACACGACCACGATCCATGACGTGACGATTTTCGAGGTGTCACCGATGCCAAACGCCAGCACGATGATCGGTGCCAGCGCGATGCGCGGAATGGAGTTCACCGCTGTGATGAAGGGCTGAAAAATCGCGCTGAGCCGGTTCGATCTCCCGAGGATCAGGCCGGCCGCAAAGCCGCTGGACACACCGATCACGAAACCAAAGAAGGTGTTTTTAAGCGTGACGGCGGTGGCGATCCAAAGATTGTTCTCATTGCGCGTGAGGCATTTGGCAAACTCGCCGTTCGTCCAGCCGTTGAAGAGACCCATCTTTGATTTGATGCAGCTCAAGATGAGAAAGCGCTCGAAGATTTCGGAGGGTTTCGACACAAAATAGGGATCGAGCAGATCCGGCACCAGCCAGGGAACGCTCGCATGCAGGTCGTAACCCCATTGCCAAATCGAAAGCACCGCGATGCAGATCGCCGCCTGCCAGGCCAGAGTACCGGCGAAACGGTCCTTCCTCATGCGCTGCGGCCTTTGATGAACTCTTCGCCGAGCGAGTGCCAGATGTGCTGGAACAACTCGGCATAGCGCGGCGTCTCGCGTACCTTCACTGCATCACGCGGCCGCGCGAAGTCGACGTCGAACATATCCTTGATCTGACCTGGCCGCGCCGAGAACAGGATGATGCGATCGGCAAGCGTCAGGGCCTCGCCGAGATCATGCGTCACGAACAAGACCGTTTGCTGCTCACGCTCCCAAATCCGCAGGAGAACGTCATGCATATCGATCTTGGTGTGGGTATCGAGCGCGCCAAACGGCTCGTCCATCAGCAATATTTGCGGTTCGACGACCAGGGTTCGCATCAAAGCCGCACGCTGGCGCATGCCGCCGGACAGCGCCGACGGGTAAGCCTGCTCGAACCCTTTCAAGCCCGCCTGTGCCACGCAGGCTGTGATACGTTCTTTGCGCTGCGCATCAGGCACCCCGGCCAGTTGCAGACCGTAGCCGATATTGTCCGCGACCGTACGCCACGGAAAAAGCGTGTCACGTTGAAAGACGTAGCCGACGTCAGGCGTGGCCTTGCCTGGAATTACCGGTATGCCGTCAATGAGGATTTGGCCGCTGCTCGGCCGTATCAGGGTCGCGATCATATTGAGGATCGTGCTCTTGCCCGAGCCGGACGGCCCCAGCAAGGCGACAAACTCGCCGCGCCGGACGCCGAACGACACTTCCCGCACGGCCTCGATGGTTGTACCCGCGAGCTGAAACGATTTGCTCAATCCCCTGACGTCGATCCGCCGGACATCGGGCGATCGAAGCAGCGGCGCCGCGGACATGGCCTGAGTTCTCAACCCGGATACGCCTTTCGCGCCGCCTCGATGAAGGTGGGGTTGACAACTTCGGCGATAGTCAGTGGCTTGATCCCGGTCATCTCGCGGAACCAGACCTTTTCACCCCGCGCCCAACCTGCCGCATCGATGCTGGCTTCGTAATCGACGACCTTTTGCAGTGTCGTAATTTCGATGATATTGGCAGCCCGCGAAGTGCTGCCGACGTAGGGCTCAATGGCGTCATAAATCTGATCGGGTGTATGCGTCTTGACCCATTGCGTCGCCCGCCACAGCGCGGTGACGAAGGCCTGCATCTTCGGCGGGTCTTTGTCGATCGTCGATTGCAAAGTGAAATGCGACGTCACCGGCACCTTGCCGCCGATATATTTGTTCCAGATTACTTCGTCGGTGCCGTCGAACAGCAGATCTCCCCAACCTTGCTCTTTCGAGTCGTTCAGCAGTGACAGCGAACTCACGAGCACGTCGACTTGCTTGGTCTTCAGTGAGCCCAGCATGGTGTCGACATTGCCGGTGCCGATCCATGTGACCTTCTGATCGAGCCCCATGGTCTCCATGTAATACGAAGCCCAGACGTGATTAGTGCCGCCCAGCGACGATACCGAGACGATGGGTTTACGGCCATCGGGCCGCTTCCATTCCGTTAGCGCTTCAAGCGTTGTGATGCCCTGATCCTTGAGGTCCTTGCGGATGATGAACATCACCGAACTCGAGCGCGTATCGACCGGCATCAGCACGCGCCCGGCGCGGCCGTGGTTGCTGAGCTGCATTGGGTGGGTGATATCGCCGATCCCGACGTCGCCCTGCGACGAGGCGATGATCTCGCGCGTCTTTACGCCGCTGCCGCCCTGGACCAGCTTGCAATCCAGACCTGCCTCCTTGAAGTACCCGATACGATCGGCCACGAAGTGGGTCTGATAGACCGGCACCGCCACCGGGTAGATCGCGCGGCCGCTCATGTCGCCAGCCCACGCCCGGCCGGCTGCGATGGCGGCGCCGCTGCCCGCAACGATCGTCAGCGCCGAACGCCTGGTGATATAGGCCATTATGCGCGCTCCCTCTCCCTGCCGGCGACCTTCTCCAGGGCGCTCAGTACCGCATCGCCCATCTCGACCGTCGAGAGCTTCTTTGCTCCGGGTTCAGCAATGTCGGCTGTCCGCGCCCCGCGCGTCAGTGCGGTATCGACTGCTTTCTCGAGCAGATCCGCGTCATCCGGCCGGTTCAAAGTCAAGCGCAGCATCATGGCGACGCTCAAGATCGAGCCGAGTGGATTGGCGATGCCCTTGCCGGCGATGTCAGGGGCGCTGCCGTGGACCGGCTCATACAGCGCCTTGCGCCGCCCGTATTTGTCGACCGGTCCCAGCGAGGCCGAAGGCAGCATGCCAAGCGAACCCGACGCCATCGCAGCGCAATCAGAGAGAATGTCGCCGAAGATGTTGCCGGTCACCATGACATCGAATTGGCGTGGCTCCCTGATGATCTGCATGGCGGCATTGTCGACATAGAGATGGGTGAGCTCGACATCGGAAAACTCTTCCTTGTGCACGGCGATCACCTCCTCGCGCCACACCACGCTGGTCTCCAGCACATTGGCCTTGTCCACCGAACAGACCTTGTTCCTGCGCATCCGCGCCAACTCGAAGGCGGCGCGGGCCACACGGCGGATCTGGTTGGTGGTGTATTGCTCGGTATTAAAGCCGCGGCGCTGCCCATCGGGAAGTACTTCTATGCCGCGCGGTTCTCCAAAATAGATTCCGCTGGTGAGTTCACGGATGATGACGAAATCCACGCCCTTCAGGACTTCGGCCTTCAGCGGCGCAGAGTCTGCCAGTGCAGGATTGGCAACGATCGGACGCAGGTTAGCGTAAAGATCGTATTTACTACGCAACGACAGCAGACTTCCGGCCTTGCGGGCGGCGGCCGGAACTTCCTTGGTTTCAGGACCGCCCGTTGCTCCCCAAAGGATGGCGTCAGCCTCTTCCATCACCTCGAGGGTATCGTCCGGCAAAACCTTGCCGGTCGCGAGATAGGGAATGAGCCCGTATTGCGCTTCTCGCAGCGTGACCGGAACGCCGCGCTTGGCCGCGAACCAATTGAGTATCCGATGGGACTGCGCCGTTACCTCAGGGCCAATGCCCTCGCCGCCGACCACGGCTACCTTGACCATATTGGAACGACTGCTCATGCTGATTTCCTCGCAAAATGGATCCATGGCCGCGCAGCGCGGTCGGCTGCCTGAAAGGCGCGAATTTCATGGTCGCGCTGCAGCGTCAATGCGACCTCGTCGAGCCCCTCCAGCAGGCCTTCGCGGCGGCGCGGATCAATTTCGAACCGATGCTGCTTGCCCGTTGGCGAAGTGATCGTCTGCCCCTCGAGGTCGATACCAATCCGTCCGGCCCCTTGTGTGAGTGCGACCTCCGCGGCCAAGCCATCGACAATCTCCTTATCGACGACAATCGGAAGAATTCCGTTCTGAAAGCAATTGGCAAAGAAGATGTCGCCGAAACTCGAGCCGATGATGGCGCGGATGCCCATCTCCTGTAGCGACCATACCGCCCCTTCGCGGGAAGAGCCGCAGCCGAAATTCGGACCAGTGATCAGGATTTCTGCCTGCCGATAGGGCTCTCGGTTCAAGATGAATTCGGGATTTTCCGAACCGTCAGGCAGATAGCGCAACGCGCCGAATGCCCATTTGCCAAGCGTGCCGCGGACAGAGTTTCCGACCAGACGCTCGATGCGGATGATAACATCGGTGTCAATGTTGCCACGCATGACCGGTGCTGCGATCGCCATCAATAGATTGAAAGGTTTTGGCATGTTCAGCGCTCCATCGTCCGAACGTCGGCGATGGCGCCCGCGATCGCAGCAGCCGCAGCGCTCGCCGGGCTCGCAAGATGCGTGCGCGCACGTGGTCCCTGACGGCCGACGAAATTGCGATTGGATGTGGAGACCGAGCGCTGGCCCGGCGCGACCGTTTCGCCGTTGGCGGCCAGGCACATCGAACAGCCGGGTTCGCGCCATTCGAACCCGGCCTCCGTGAACAGCTTGTCGAGCCCTTCGGCGACCGCATCGCGCTTGACCGTCTCCGAACCCGGCACCACCCAGGCGCGGACGCCGGGCGCGACCTTGCGGCCGCGCGCGACTTCGGCTGCTGCCCGCAAATCGCTCAATCGGCTATTGGTGCAGGAGCCGATGAAAACCCAATCGACCGGTGTGCCGGCGATCGGCGAACCTGGTTTAAGACCCATATAGTCGAGCGCCGTCTCAACAGCGGCGCGGCGCGCCGGATCCACAATTGCCTGCGGATCGGGAATGCAGCCATCCACGCCGACGACATGTTCCGGGCTGGTGCCCCAGGTCACCTGCGGAATGATCTTTGTGACGTCGATCAGGACTTCCCTGTCGAAATGAGCATTGGGATCACTCGGAAGCTGACGCCACACCCTAACCGCCTGCTCCCACATATCGCCTTGCGGCGCGTAAGGGCGTCCGCGGAGAAATTCATAGGTTTTCTCATCCGGCGCAACCATGCCCATCTTGGCGCCAAGCTCGATCGACAAATTGCATATGGTGAGCCGGCCTTCGACCGGCAGATCGCGGATCGCGCTGCCGGCATATTCCACGGCGTAACCGGTGCCGCCCGCCGCGCCGACATGACCGATCAGCGCGAGGATCATATCCTTTGCGGTAACGCCGAACGAAAGCTTGCCCTCGAACTTGACGCGCATGGTATTCGGGCGGCGTTGGATCAAGGCTTGCGTCGCCAGCACATGGGTGAGCTCGCTCGAGCCGATGCCAAACGCCAGCGCACCCAGCCCGCCATGGGTGCAGGTGTGGCTGTCGCCGCAAACGATCAGGCAGCCGGGCAAGCTCAGGCCAAGTTCCGGCCCTATGACGTGGACGATGCCCTGCCCCGGCTCGTCGATATCGAACATCTGGATGCCGCTGGCAGCGGTCTCGACCCGCAAGGCCGCGAGCAGCTCCTGCCCGATCTTGATCGTGCCGGCGCGGCCGCGGGCGGTCGAGATTGCATGATCGGGTGTCGCGAACGTCAATTCCGGATTATGAACCGTGAGGCCGCGGCTTTTCAGATCGAGCAGGCCGCGCGAGCCGCCAAGATCATGTAGCAGATGGCGATCGACATGAAGGAGATCGGTATCATCGCTGATCCGAGCGATGACATGCTGGTCCCAGATCTTGGCCAGCAAAGTGCGACCGGACTTTTCCAAGGCTTATCCTCCCTTCGGCTTCTCGGGCCGGCGGCCGCGAGCCGCTAACCGCCGTTTCGCGGCTTTTGTTCGGGCCTCAATGTCCTCCTATCAAAGCATGGCAACCCGCTGTCCGGCTAGGGCCAATGCCGAAGTATCGACGATTGACTGGATGCTGTACCTGCCTCGGTGGCTGGCGTCAGCCGATGTGTCGTGTCTTCCCGAATGCGCCCGCTTCGGCAAGCCTCGCAAGGTGTTCATCGTCATAGCCGAGCGTCTTGCGCAGAACGTCCTTGGTGTGCTCGCCGAGCAACGGCGCCGCTACGGGGTCAACCACCGGGGTCAGGCTCATATTGAGCGGTGTTTCGATGTTGGGCACCGAACCCGCGGTCGGGTGCGGGATCCGGCTTAGACGATGGCGCTCGCGCGCTTCGGGTGCATTGAACCCCTGCTCCACGGTGCGAAGATAGCCAACGGGTATGTTGGCCTTTTTCATCTTGGCCATCCAGTTCTCGAGCCGGTCGCCCGCAAAGACACCCGCGATGATGGCGCGCAGCCTCTCCTTGTTGGCCGTCCGTGCCTTTCGGTCCGCGAACTGAGGATCGGTGACGAGATCGGGCCGTTCGAGCACTTCGGTCACGAGGCGGCGATATAGCCGATCGTTGGCGCAGGCCATGTAGAGGGGTCCATCGCACGCCTCATAGATGCCGACGGTAGGAGATCCATTCGGCGAGTTTCCGAAACGGCCCGGATTGGCGCCGCTGATCAGATAGGCCATGCCATAAAATCCAGTCATCGACATCGCGATATCAAACAACGCGACCTCGACGTGTTGACCGCGGCCGAGCCGGTCGCGGGCGAACAACGCGAGCAGAATGGCATTGCAGGCCGACATTCCCGTCGCCATATCGACGATCGGCGGTCCCGTCCGCACCGCCGGCCCGTCAGGAAAGCCATTGAGCGACATGAAGCCGCTTTCGGCCTGCGTGATCGGATCAAATCCCGGACGCATCGCGAATGGTCCTTTGCGTCCATAGGCCGAGATCGAACAGTAGACCAGGCGTGGATTGGTTAGCGCGACCGACTCATAGTCGAGACCAAACTTCTTCATGACTCCGCTGGAAAAATTCTCCACCACGACATCCGCCTTGGCAATGAGTTCGCGGGCAACCTCCCGGGCCGCCGGCGCGGCAAGGTCGAGCGCAATGCCGCGCTTGTTGCGGTTAAGGCTAATATATGCAGCGCTCTCACCACCGATTTCCGCATGTTCGTAAGCGCGGCTGTCGTCGCCGCCATCCGGGTTTTCGATCTTGATGACCTCCGCCCCAAAATCCGCGAGCGTTTGCGTACACGCTGGCCCCGCAACAACTCGGGTGAAATCGACGACGACTAGACCGTCGAGAGCGGTAGGCACGCCCTTTCCTCGTGGGGTGCGTTCCGGTAGCTGCGGTCTGCTAGTCATGATCGGGAGTTTCCTTTTTGTATTGTTCTGTAATTTGCCGGTCGAGCCCGTGACGTGATCTTAGGGTCTATTTCAACCGGTTCACAAGTACCGCCGGCGTGCAGCTTTGCAGAGCACCTCTGAAAAACAAAAAAGGCCCGGTGGCCGTTTGGCCACCGGGCGGATGTCCGTCTGGAAAATGGCGAAGCCGATATCCCGAGAGAGACCTCGTTAGCTCTTGAGGGATTTGCGCCAATACAGTGTATTGGGCCACCCCCATGGATATTCTGGCTGGTAGAGCCGATAGCCCGCCCGGATAAAATTGTTGGCGGAGACGAGGTTGTCGGTGGTGTCGGAAACGATGCTGCACCAACCCCTGCGACGTGCCCTGCATTCCGTCGCCCGCATCAGCCGCAATTGCAGGGCATGGCCGCAGTGACATCTGATCACGCCGACCCGGCAGAAATAACCCGCGTTGTGGGCACGCGTCGATGGAACCATCCCGGCAAAAGCGACCGCCAGTTCGTCACGATATGCGAGCCACCAATGTCCCAGCCCGAATTCAGGAATCGGCGCGCTTTCAAAGAACGTCAAGCGGTGAAGGTCGGCGAGCGTGTCTGGGCTTGCTCGACGCTCTTGCGCCAGCGTCTGAGATGCTGAAAATCCGCCCGAATCTCGGTGACGGTCTTCGACATTCAGGTTTCACGCGTATCCGGCGCGACGTACTCGCAAGGCGCGGTGTCGGCGTGATCCATGGCGGGATCATTGAGCCGAACCGGGTGGCGAAACGCGATGGTCGGAAAATCGGTTTGCTCGCGGCCATGCTTGGGGCGCGGAATGAAGCGGATGATTTCTGCGCTCATGAAAATCCCTCCCATATCGCGGTCGCGATCAGACCTGCGAGCGCAAGCAAGATCAGATACGCGGTCATGCCGATCTCCTCTGATTGACCGTCATTGCGAGGAGCAGCGCGACCAAGCAATCCAGCCTCTTCTTCGCGGCTCTGGATTGCTTCGCTTGCGCTCGCGATGACGGATGAAGTCTGCGGCATGATCGCAAGGGGCAACGATCATTTCGGGCGCGAACCCATATCCCTCAAAACGGAGGGGCCGCGTGCGGCCGTGGCCTTCGTGCCACGCCGCGTGCCGTCGCGTTCGCGCGCGCCGGCTTTTTCTGAAGGGTCATAGAGGCTCGGACGGCGGCGCGCTTGCGACGCTCAGGCAAGATGCGTTCAAGAGATGTGGCGCCGTGACGTGCGGCCGCCGTCCGATTCGGGAAACGAAAAAGCCCGCGACCGTTTTCCGGCGCGGGCTTCTCAAAATTCTTGCGATGATGCCGTTATGCCGCTGATTTGCCCGACGTGTCAAATCTTAACGGAAAATTCACCAAGCAAAATTCGCAAAATTGAAACCAACTCTGCAAATCGCGCGGCGCAAACGAAAAAGCCCGCTCCGGTTTTCCCGGCGCGGGTTTATAATTCTTGCGATGATGTCGATGTGCCCCTGATTTGCCCGACATGTCAACTGCGCGATGCTCGATCGAGAGCCCGCGGAGTTTTAACGAAAAGCCGGCCGGACATTGAACGGCGTGATCAATGACCGGCGGCAAGCCAGGAGACATCAGATGTATTTCGCCGCCGCCGTATTGGCCGTCCTGTCGGGCCTGTTCTATGCCGCGGGCAATCACGAGATTGGGTCGCTCGGCGTCGAGATGTGCCGCTATGGCGGTGCGTTCTGCGACAATCCGTTCATTGTTCTGGTGTTTGCCGGCCTCGCCGCCGCCTGGGGCACCTTCGTCAGCATCCGCTGAAGCGATACGAAAAAAGCCCGCGACCGTTGCCGGTGCGGGCTTCGAGCATTTGCGACGATACCGTTATGCCGGTGATTTGCCCGGCGAGTCAAATTTTTTGCTGCTGACATCAGCCTGACGGCATCTTCCAACGCACCTCCTAGTCCCGCTTGCGATCCCGCGCCCGGATAAACTCTCCCGCGCTCGCCAGCGCGCGCCGCCCATCCTCAAGCTTCGCATTCCATAGCGGCCAGGCGTGGATCATGTGCGGCCAGATTTCGAGCGTCACATCGACATCGGCGGCGCCTGCCGCAGCGGCAAATCGCGTGGCATCCGCCAGCAGCGTCTCCGCCGAACCGACCTGGATCAGCGTCGGCGGAAAGCCGTGGAGATCGGCGAACAGCGGCGAGATCAGCGGATCCTTGCGATCGGCCGAAGCCGCGTAGGCGTCAGCAAGCTCCTCGAGATAGGCCTTGTGGATCAGGGGATCGACCGTATCCTTGGTGCCGAGGGTTGCGCCCGACATGGTGAGATCGGTCCATGGCGAGATCAGCCAGGCACACGCAGGCAAGGCTTCGCCCGCCGCGCGCAGCCGGTTGATAAGCGTGATCGTGAGATTGCCGCCGGCGCTGTCGCCGCCAACAACAATATTTTCGGCCGCAATGCCCTGCCGGCGCAGGAAACGCCAGGCCGCCATCGCATCCTCATGCGCTGCCGGATATGGGTGCTCCGGCGCGAGCCGGTAGCCGATCGCAAGCGTTCGCACGCGCGCGGCGCGGCCGGCTTCGGTCACCATCCTGCGGTGGCTCGGAATCGAGCCGGAGCAATAACCGCCGCCGTGAAAAAACAACAGCACGCGCGAAGGATCGCTGCCCGCAACCTGCGACCATTCGCCAGGGACGCCATCGCAATCGACCGCCTCGCACGTCACATCGTCGGCCACCGGCCAGACCGACCCGACCTCGTCAATCCGCTGACGCCGCTCGGACCATCCAACCGGCCGCGGCTTCGAGCCAAGCAACGCGCGGATGGCATCGATCTCGCTTCGGTCCATGGCCGTGCTCCGGAACTATGCGCCACGCTGCAGCAAGCGCCGCAAATTGCGGACGTCCGTTATACTCTCGATGGAAAATACGGTCTCGATCAGGCGCGTCGACTGCTCCGCCCCCAGGACCGGCACTATCAGATCGCGGGCCTTTTCGATCACTTCATTCCGCGTCATCGGATTGCGCGGCGTGCCGCGTACCGCCGCAACGCGCTCCGACAAATGCGTCCCATCGGCGAGATCGATCTCGACGATGGTCTCGCGCACCGGCAGGAGTTTGGCCAATTCCTCGTCCTTGACCAGATTGACCTTGGCGCGCTCCTTCAGAACAGCAGGATCCTGCATGCGCGGCTTGTCATGCGCCGCATGAAACGACACCGTCTTGTCGAGCAGCATCACCGCGACCATGTGCTGCAGGCAGATGTCGGCGATGTCGCGGTTGTCCACCACGGTTGCGACCGAAGGCGCGAGCCGTATCGTGATCCGCTTCACCTGGCCGGCCTCGAACGGCTTCTTGCCGCGAAGCGCCTCGATCCCGTCGAGCGGGCCTTGAATCGGCGAGCCGACCGTCCACTTCTTGATATCGGTCTGCGTGATCTCATAGCGTTCGCCGAGCTTTTCAACCAGCCGATCGGGCTGCGCCTTCGGCGCGTAGGCCTGGAAGAAATTGTCGGCGCCGGAAAAAATATCATCGACGCCGTTCCAGCCCGATTTGACCAGAAGGGCTGCGGTGACGCCGTTGCGCGCCGTCATGCCGGCGAACACAAAGGCCTTCTCGATGTGATCGGTGTCGCGCCGCCAGGCGACGATCCCCGAGGATTGCTGCGCGGCATAGTCGAGCAGCCAGCGCATCTGGCGCGCGTCAAGACCGGCCGCACACGCAGCCGCCGCAGCCGCGCCAAAGGTGCCGGCAATGCTGTGAGTGGCGAGGCTGCTCTCGTAGCTGAAGGCAGCGCCTCCCATCGCCATCACCACGCGCGGGCCGATGTCATAGCCGAGCGTCACGGCGCGAAGCAGGCCGGTGCCGTCGACGCCGTGAATTTCGCCGGACGCCAGCGCGGCCGGCACGACAGCGCAGCCCGGATGGGAGCGCGACTCATTATGCGAGTCGTCGGTTTCATCGGCATGTGCCATCACGCCATTGGCAAGCGCGGCATCGATCGGTGCCGCGGTCACCGCCGAGGCCACGACCGTGCTAGCGCCATTGCCGCCGTGCTCGCGGATGTAGCGCTGCGCCGCCTGGCCCGGCGGCAATTCCGATCCCGAGATCATCGCGGCAATGGTATCGAGCAGATGATACTTGGCTTGCTCCGTCACTTCCTCGGGCAGCGCACGCGTCGCAGCGGCAGCCATGTAGGTTGTGAGTGCATCCATTACCCGACTCGGAGCGGCGCCTTGCGCAAAAACGCGCCCCGGCGAAATGCCAAGCGCTGCGACTGTCGTCGCCACCATGCCGAGCACGCGGCGCCGCGAATATTTATTCAATGCTCGACTTCCCTTCGCGTTTCGCGCCATTTCATGCATGGTTCGAACCCTAGATCGCAACCTGCCGCCCGATCTCAACGACCTGATCGTTGGGCAGGCTGAAGAAGTCGCTGACATGGACGGCGTTGCGCTCCATGACGGCGAAGATCCGCTCCTGCCAGGCCGGCAGGCCCTGACCGTCGTCACGGGCGACCACCGTCTCGTGACCTACATAGTAGGTAACGTCGGCAACGTCGACCGTGCAGCCGAGCCATTTGCTGGCGGTCAGCAGGTCGGGAATGTGAGGACGTTCCATGAAGCCGAAACGCGCTTCGGCGCGCCAGAAATTCGGCACGATTTCCCTAAGCGTGATGCGGTCGGTGGACGCGACCCAGGGCACGGGGAGTATTTCAACGTGCAGCACGAACAGGTGCTCGTGCAAGGCACGGTTATGCTTGACGTGCCAGATCATTACCGGCGGCGTATCCCGCTCGGTCCGGGTCAGGAACACCGCCGTGCCCGGCACCCGCGGTATGTTCTTCGCGGCGATCGCGGCCATAAATTCGGGGACCGGGGTCAGCGCCTCGTGGATCCGCATCGCGACGGCGGCAGCACCGCGATGCCAGATCCACATCAGGCCATAGACACCGATGGCCAGGATCACCGGAACATAGCCGCCCTCGCCGATCTTGGTGAGATTGGCGAGGAAGAACGCGCTATCGATCGTCAGGAAAAAGACTGCAACTGCGCCGGCGGCCCATATGGTCCAACCCCAGATCTCGCGCATCGCGATGAACAGAAGGACCGATGTCATCAACATCGTCAGCGAAACCGCAATCCCGTACGCCGATGCGAGATTATCCGACTTGCGAAATCCGATCGTGAGACCGATGGTGACGATCATCAAGAGCCAGTTGACGACCCCGACATAAATTTGTCCGTAGCCTTCCGACGAAGTCTGCTTGATCTGCAGCCGCGGCAGCCAGCCAAGCTGGATCGCCTGCCGGGTCATCGAGAAGGCGCCGGTGATGATCGATTGGCTGGCGATGATGGTCGCGATGGTTGCTAGAATGATCAACGGCAGCAACAACAACTCGGGACAGAGCCGAAAGAAAATATTGCCGTCGGTCGGGGCGCCTTCGAGCACGAGCGCGGTCTGCCCGGTATAATTGAGGATCAGGCTCGGAAATACGATCGCGAACCAGGCAAGTTTGATCGGTCCGCTGCCGAAATGGCCCATATCGGCATAAAGCGCTTCCGCGCCGGTGACGCAGAGAAACACCGCGCCCAATACCCAAAAGCCGGTGGCCCCATTCGAGAACAGGTAGGACAGGCCGTAGACCGGATTGACGGCCGCGAACACCGACGGATGCTTTAAGATGCCCGAGATCCCCAGCACAGCGATAGTAACGAACCAGATCAGCATGACAGGGCCAAACAAGTGCCCGATCGTCGCCGTTCCGTTTGACTGGATCGCAAACAGCGCAAGCAGGATCGCAACCGCCGCCGGAACGACATAGGGCTGCAACGCAGGCGTCGCGATATTCAGCCCCTCCAGCGCCGACAGCACCGAAATCGCCGGCGTGATCGCGCCGTCGCCATAGATCAATGCCGCGCCGAACAGTCCAACGGCCACGATCGTCGGCCGGCTCTGCTTCTTCACGCCGAGCAAAGCCATCAAGGCGAGGATGCCGCCCTCGCCATCATTGTCGACGCGCATCGCAAACAGCACGTATTTGATCGTCGTGATAATGAACAGCGTCCAAAGCACCAGCGAAAGCGCGCCGAGGGCTGCCGCCGCATCGGGAGACTTTTCGGTGACGCCGAGAATGGTCTTGAAGGTGTAGAGCGGGCTGGTCCCGATATCGCCGAACACGATGCCAAGTGCTGATAGACCCAAAATCGGCAGCTTGCCTTGCGGGCCTCGTCGCACGGTGTTGTCGGTGGCAGATGTCGGATTTTCACTCAATGGACGGTCCAACCCGGCAGTCAATTTATCAGCCAATCAACCGGGCTTCTTGCGGCGGCATCGGCATCGGATACCCACCTTCCGTATAGACCATTGCGCCGAATTGCGACACCCAGACGACCCGCGGACGAGGCAAGCGATGCCACACTCGTTGCCGGGCGGACCGCTTTGCCGTAAGCTCGACCTAACAAGAAAACGGAGGAATCGCCGATGGATGTGATCCCGTTGGGTCCGGGATTCGCCGCCGAGCTACGCGGCGTGACACTCGCCGATGTTGCGTCCGACGAGGCGGCTTATGCGGCAACCCGCGCAGCTTTCGAACAGCATTCCGTCCTGGTGCTGCGCAATCAGGAAGTGACCGACGAAATTCAGCTGGCTTTTTCGCGCCGCTTCGGCCCGCCGGAAGTGACCAAGGTCGGTTCGGAGGGGACCGGCTCGCATTTTGTGATCCTCTCCACCATCGGTGCCGACGGCAAGGTGGTGCCCGCCGATCACCGCATGGCGATGCGCGCCAAGGCCAATCAGCTTTGGCATACCGACTCCTCGTTCAAGCGCGTGCCGGCACTGACTTCAATTCTTTCGGCACGCGTCATTCCGGCGCAAGGCGGCGAAACTGAATTCGCCTCGACCCGCCTCGCCTTCGAACGGCTCGATGCCGATATGCGCAGCCAATTGCAAAATTCCTTTGCGTGGCACGACTACGCACATTCGCGCGGCCAGATCGCGCCGGATCTTGCAAGCGCCGAAGAGCGCGCGGCGCTGCCGCCGCAATGCTGGCGCATGGTGTGGACCAATCCGGTCAACGGCCGCGGCGCGCTCTATCTTGCTTCCCATGCCTACGCGGTTGAGGGCGTGGAACTAGCCGCAGGTAAAAAGCTGATTGACGAGCTGACAGCGGCGGCGACCGCGCCGGGCACGACCTATCTGCACGGATGGCGCAAGGGCGATGTCGTGATGTGGGACAACCGCGCCACGATGCACCGCGGCCGGCCGTGGCCGGCGCATGAAGCGCGGCTCATGATACGAACAACGATCTCGGCAACTGAGGCCGATGGCGTCGGCACCATGCGTCCGCCCTTCTGGCAGGCGGCCGAATAGCACCCCGAACAACCAGCTTCGAGTGAGGCTACCGCGACGCAAAGCCACGATGCGGCGTGACCATCCGCAACATCGCGGACCGGTAAGG
>Ga0209526_10000754_pt1 | contig 21280 bp, 19 predicted proteins | sample JacPinW_OM2H0_M1_FD_188566 | JGI IMG/M metagenome (GOLD analysis project Ga0209526, IMG submission 188566) | Forest soil microbial communities from Algoma, Ontario, Canada - Jack Pine, Ontario site 1_JW_OM2H0_M1 (SPAdes) (version 2) | ecosystem: Environmental > Terrestrial > Soil > Boreal... | reverse complement strand
GCCTTACGGATATCAGATGCGTCTCGGCCTCGTTCATACCCGGAGAGAGTTTTAACGCTGTCTCATAAGCGCTCTCGGCCCGCTTGAGTTCCGCTTTATCCTCGAGAACGCGTCCAAGCCAATAGCAAGTCGCAGCCGATGGACTAAGAAGCAGAGCTTGGGAGAAATCCTTCTCCGCGCCATTAAGGTTGCCTTCTTGATATTCAAGCGAGGCTCGGCCCGTAAGGCTTGGTACCTCATATGGATATATGCCGAGAGCAGTGTTGTACTGCGACAAAGCCTCTGCGGTACGACCAAGCTGGAGCATGAGCACGGCAACATTGTTGTGTACTTGGGCAGCTTCTCCGCGCACCTTCGTGTAGGCCAGCGCCAGGTTGTACTCGCGCATGGCGTCGTCGAATCGGTTCTGTCTCTGCAGCAGGATGCCGAGATTGTAGTGCGCCGTTGAGTATTGGGGCAGGAATCGGACTGCCGCCTGGTAATGCTGCATTGCCAACTCAGGCCGCCCCATCTCCACCAGAGCGGAACCGAGATCGTTTTCGCTTACCGGATTCCGGGTTGTTACCTGTAAAGCGTGAGAGAAGACGGTGTAGCTATTGCGCCAGTAGCCAATCTGAATGTGCGAGATCCACGCGTAGACCGAGAGCACGGCGAGCGTGATTACGATCGTTGCCTGAGCGGGCAATTTGATCCGGGCGGCCAATTCAGCGCCTAGCCAGACGGCCATAACGAACAATCCTAAAAAGGAAACGTAGGCCCAGCGATCGGCCATGGCTTGCGGGCCTGTCTGCACGATGCCGATTATCGGGACCAGCGTGCCCAGATACCACAACCATCCTGCCAACAGATATCGCCTTTCGCGGTAACGCCATACGAGCGCAGTGACCGCGACCAATACCAGTGCTGCCGTCGTGACTTTCCACCATGGCAGCGGCTTATCCGGAAAGGGGTAAATGATTGCCAGATGCGAAGGCCAGATACCTTTCAGAATGTAAGCAAGGTATGACCATACGGCATTCTCGATCTGTAACCCGAGCGATGCCCGTGCGCTGAAGGCAGAGAATGCGGTGCCGTGTCGCGCGGCGTTTAGCGCAAGCACTATGTCGCCAGCCGAAACCGCCAACAGAGGGATCTTTTCTGCTACTAGCTTGCGCAGTTGGGACCCCCCGAAAACCATCCCAGGTGCATTTGCGCCAGACACGCCGATCCGCTTCAAAGGCCAGTAATCGAGCAGCAGCAGTACGAAGGGCAGGGTAATCATCATGGGCTTGACCAAGAGCCCAAGTGCGTAGAGCAGGAGAAGCAGCAGATAACGCGCGATTCCCGCCTTGCGCACATACCACCCATATGCGCATAGTGCGAGGAACAGAAACGTTGTGGACAGGACAGACTTGCGTTCGGTGGCCCATGCGACTGCTTCCACGTTCAAGGGAAACACAGCAAACAGGGCTGCCACGATTGCGCTGCGCAGGATATAACCGGTTGCCTTTTGCAGCAAGAAAAACAGCAGGATCACGTTAAGCGTGTGAAACAACAGGTTAACCAGGTGAAAGCCAGTCGGTTTTACGCCAAGGAACTGGGCGGTCGCCATCAGCGAGATCCACGTGAGGGGATGCCAATTGGACACTGCCGTGGTAGTGAAAGCCCATGCGACGTTGCTCCAGGAGAGTCCATGCTGAACGTAGGCGTTTTCGGTTATGTATTCGGGGTCGTCGAAATTGATGAAACCGTTGTGCAACGACGGCTCGTAACAAGTCACGGTGGCTGCCACCAGCACGAGTGTGAGCAGCCATGTCAGTTCCCGGCGGGTGGGGAGGACGAGACCGAACGACGTTGATACGGGAGAGTCCGCGGAGCTAGTTTGTGGCTGTAAGTTCATCTGGTTCACCGCGCAAAGAGACGCAGAGTAACCGATCTCAATTTATGATCCTCGCTGATGTAACCGTCGCCAGGGAATGATTCTGCATGATCGGTTTCCTAAGAGTCATTTGTTGATCGGTGCGTCTCTCACTCTTGGCTCCTGATCTTATTCCACCAGCTTTCGCGCAGGGTGTGCAGACCATAGGTCGAAATCGAGAATCATTCGCACATCGCAACCCGGAGGCTCGAGCTGCCCGCACATTCGCAGCTTTCAGATTCCCCGGGTCTCGATCGGACCGATGTTCATCTCTGGATACAGCCCGGATGATTTCGCCGGTTCTTTTGGGATTTCGTTTACAATAGTGTCAGAGCGGTCTGCGTCTCGCTCCCATAGCAATGACACAAATGGTGCTAGATCCGGTAGCGGCGCACCTGCAAACGGATGCCGCAGCCCAGTATCGAAACGAGCGTCGGCATTATTGGGATGAGTTTGCGCAATCGCTGGAACGTTGGCAGGGGATTCGCAGTCACTATCAACGGAGTCTGGCGTCGGTTTACCGGTCGCTGATTCCGCCAGGGGCTAGCGTTCTCGAACTCGGTTGCTGTCAGGGGGACCTGCTGGCGTCTTTGCGGCCGTGCCGCGGCGTTGGGATGGATCTCTCTGAGCTCATGGTCGAGCGGGCGCGCGCGCGCCATCCGCACCTCGAATTTGTGTATGCCGACGTGCAGGAGTTCGTTCCAAACGAAAAATTCGACTTCATCATCCTCTCGGATCTGGTCAATGACCTATGGGACGTCCAAGACGTGCTCGGATCGGTCGGTCGGTGCTGCCTGCCTTCAACTCGCCTGATCTTGAATGCCTATAGCCGCCTCTGGGAGGCGCCGCGATGGTTGGCCCAAATGCTGGGTTTGGTTCCGCCGCAGTTGAGCCAGAACTGGCTAACAAGGGAAGACCTAGGGAACCTGCTCTACCTCTCCGGGTTCGAGACCGTGCGAGTGTTTTCAGAGATCATGTGGCCGATCCGGACTCCCGGACTCGACACCGTGTGTAATCGCTACCTCGTGAAGTTGGGTCTGTTCAGTTGGGCTGGGATCACGAATTTTCTGGTGGCCCGGCCACAGCCCAAGCGGTGGCTGGGTCCTGAACCGACAGTCAGCGTTATCGTCCCGGCGCGCAACGAAGCGGGTAACATTCGGCGTATTTTCGAGGAAACGCCCACCATGGGCGCCGACACCGAGCTGATCTTCGTTGAGGGCCACTCCCATGACCGCACACACGAAACGATTGAGCAGGAAATCGGACGGTGGCCCGGGCGAAGCGTCAAGTTGTTCCGGCAATCTGGCAATGGAAAAGGGGATGCTGTTCGGATGGGTTTCGCGAAGGCCTCAGGTGAAGTGCTGATGATCCTTGATGCCGACCTCACCGTGCCGCCCGAAGATCTGCCGCGCTTCTATGATGCTTGGTTGAGTGGCAAGGGAGAGTTCATCAACGGAGTGCGGCTAGTCTACCCGATGCAGGACCGCGCGATGCGGTCATTCAACTTCCTGGCGAACAAGTTCTTCAGCCTCGCGTTCACCTGGCTACTGGGTCAGAGCGTGAAAGACACGCTGTGCGGCACGAAGGTGTTGAGCAAGCGGCATTATGAGATGATCGCGAACAACCGGTCGTATTTTGGAGACTTCGATCCGTTTGGCGATTTCGATTTGCTGTTCGGTTCTGCCAAGTATAGTTTGAAGATCGCCGATGTGCCGGTCCGGTATCGAGAGCGCACCTACGGCACGACCAACATCGAGCGTTGGAGGCACGGCTGGCTGCTGCTGCGTATGGTGTTCCTGGCCATGGCGAGGCTAAAATTCGTATGAAAGCGTCGGGCACGCGCGCTGATAAACGCCGCCACCGTGCGCTCATCACCGGAATCACAGGACAAGATGGGGCGTTTCTCGCCGAATTCCTGCTGAATCAGGGTTATGAGGTGCATGGGATCGTCCGACGCGCCTCTACGTTCAACACGGAACGCCTGGACTCGATCTACGCGGATCCGCACAACCAGGGCGTCAGGCTGACTCTGTACTACGGAGATATCACCGATGGCGCGTCGCTCCGCCGGACCCTGGAGCGCGCAGAGCCCGACGAAATCTACAATCTCGCGGCCCAATCGCACGTACGCGTGAGCTTCGACCAGGCCGAGTACACGGCTGATGCCGTCGCGACTGGGGCTCTGCGGCTGCTTGAGGCGGTGCGGGACTACGTCGTTTCAGGGCATGACGTGCGCGTCTACCAGGCGGGATCCTCCGAGATGTTCGGGGCCGTGCCGCCGCCGCAAAACGAGCAGACCCCATTCTATCCGCGCAGCCCATACGCTGTGAGCAAAGTGGCGGCGCACTGGTACGCCGTGAACTACCGCGAGGCTTATGGCCTCTATCTGTGTAATGGCATACTTTTCAACCATGAATCCGAGCGCCGGGGCGAGACGTTCGTTACGCGCAAGATCACGCGGGCGCTGGCCCGCATCAAACTGGGACTACAGAACAAGCTCTACCTTGGCAATTTGGAGGCGCGTCGCGACTGGGGATACGCAGGTGACTACGTAGAAGCTATGTGGCTGATGCTGCAACAACCCGAGCCCGACGATTACGTTATCGCTACGGGAGAATCACATTCCGTGCGCGACTTTCTGGATCTGGCCGCCTCCTATTGCGGTGTCGATTGGCAAGAGCATGTGGCGAAGGATCCGCGCTACTTCCGCCCGACCGAGGTCGACTTTCTGTGCGGGGATGCGAGCAAAGCCCGGCAGAAGCTGGGTTGGGCTCCGAAGGTGACCTTCCCCGAACTGGTCGAGATGATGGTGAAGCATGACCTCGAGCTGGCGGAGCAGGAGAAAACCCTCACCAGGGCGGGGCACCAGGTGGCCCACCGCGGCGCATCGCAACGATAGGGCCCGATGGATAAAGACAGTCGAATCTTCGTGGCGGGTCATCGAGGCCTGGTGGGTTCCGCGATTCACCGGAGGCTCGAGTCGGCCGGATACACCAAGCTGATTATCCGAGGCCGCGCGGAGTTGGACCTGTCGAATCAGGCGGCGGTCGAGCAATTCTTCAGCGCCGAACGGCCAGAGTATGTGTTCCTGGCGGCGGCTAGAGTGGGCGGAATTTTGGCCAACTCGAGCTACCCGGCCGATTTCATCCGTGAAAACCTGCTCATCCAGACTCACGTGATTGACGCCGCCTACCGGCACGGTGTGCGCAAGCTCCAGTTTCTTGGCTCTTCCTGCATTTATCCAAAGTTTGCGCCACAGCCGATCCGCGAGGACTCCCTGCTCGAGGGCCCGCTCGAACCCACCAATGAAGCCTATGCGGTGGCGAAAATCGCGGGAGTGAAGATGGCGCAGGCTTATCGCCGCCAATATGGGTTTTGCACGATCTGCTTGATGCCGACAAACCTCTACGGGCCGGGCGACAACTTCGATGTGGCCTCCGCGCATGTGGTACCGGCGCTGATCCGCAAATTCCACGAGGCGGTCGAGCAAGGCTTGCCGGAAGTGGTGATCTGGGGCACCGGAACAGCCCGACGCGAGTTCATGTACGTAGACGATCTCGCCGAAGCGGCTCTGTACTTGATGCTTAACTACGACGAAGAAGCTGTCGTCAATGTTGGCACGGGGGAGGATGTCACGATTTGCGAGTTAGCCGAACGGATTCGGGAAGTGGCTAACTATCGCGGGCGGCTCGCGTTTGATGCCTCGAAGCCTGACGGAACTCCTCGCAAACTGCTCGATGTGTCCCGGTTGCATGCACTCGGCTGGAAGGCACATATCTCTCTGCGCGACGGTCTTGATCAGACGTATCAGTGGTTCGTTGCCGCGAGGCTGTAACGATCGATCTCCATCTGGCGTAGTAATCCCCCGGGCATAATCGACTGTCTTTGACCATAGCGTCCTGCTCTCGTTTTGAGCGTTAGCCGGCCGTTCCATTCACGCGTGCGATGACATTAATACTGGCTCCGTCCGGGATTAATGCCGTGAGCTCGTCAACTCGGAACGAGATCGGTTTCCAAGTGTTCATATCGAGGAACGTGTAGCCGGCATCGCGCAGTAGCGTGACGAGCGCGCCGAAATCGTGACCCTGTTCCTTGTGGATGTAAGGCGACATTTCCATCACCAAGACAGGATGAAACTTCGTGAGAGTCCCCAGGGCGCCCTTCAGTACCGGGTATTCGTGGCCGTCCACATCGATTTTGATCAGATCCAAGCGGTCAATGCGTTCGCGCTCGACGAAATTATCCAACGTATCGCCGTTTGCTCGAATAGCGGTAACCAGCCGACCGCGATGCTGTGCGTGCACGTCATCGACTTGCTGGAGGGGCCAACTCGCGTAAACCTCCGACCGGACCGGTGCGCCGGCTTCGGCAACCAACCAGACCTGAAAGGCTCGGGTCCGTTTCTCAAGATCGGGGTTCAGTGCGAGATTTTGCTTCAGCTTTGCAAATACAGAATCTGCGGGTTCGAACGCAAACACGCGACCAGTGGGTCCTACGCCCCGAGCCAGCCGCAAAGTATGTGCGCCTATGTTCGCACCGATATCAAAGGCGACATAGCCCGGTCTGACGAGCTTCTCAAGCGTCACCACGGTCGATCGTTCGAAGGCACCGAACAAATAGATCGAAAAGTCGATTCCTTCCCGAAGATCCAGACACCATCGAATCTCAGCTCGGCGTACGATAGCCCAGTTGTCTTTGCCGATAAGAGTGCGTGCGCCGGCGATGACCCGGTAGGCGATACTGGCGAGCGTTACCTTCGTTTTTGTCGTCAAGATCATTTTCAAACGCTCATTAACGGTGCGCGCCGATAAACCGGAACCGCTCCAGTAGCAACGCGACAACCTAACGACGCGGACGGCGAGATACTGGGGATGGCGAACTCGGAGTCGATCGGCTTGAATGCCAGTTGCAAGCTAACTTCTTTCCCGGAAAGGTAAGTCCCTAGCGAGCCGATTTCACGTGTCATCTTCGCAGATGCAACGGTGCCCCGACGGGCTTTGTGTGTCGCTGGTTCCTAACAGTCATGGACTTCTCAGCCCGCTCCGGTTGACCCCAGCGGTGGTGCACGTTTTAAAAAGGCCCTGATCAAATCGATCGCCTGAAGCTCAGAAAGCGCTCCCGTTAGCGCACGCAACTACCTTACCGAGCAGACGCCGGGTGGGGAAGTTGCTCGACGAGGCGGTGGGACTCCGATTGGGTCGTCGATAGTCGGGGATCCGGCGAAACTGGGTTGGGCCGATTGGCGGCGGCGAGGAGGCGGAACAGAACAACGAGCGACATGGCGATGGTGATGCTGATCAGCATCCAAGGCACGATAGGGGAAATCCAGAAGATAGGATTGGCGTAACGCAGCATGGCGATCCATACAAGGACACCGGCGAGACCACCCAGAATCGCGCCGCTGCGAAGCGGAGAATGAAGCGGTACGGCAGTTTCCGACAGCGCTTGAATCATGAGTGCGAAGGGAAAGGAAACGACGAGATCTACGACATAATGTTCGCCGGTGCCGAGAGTTCCACAAACGGTAAACAGGACATAAACAAAAGCGATCCAGCAGGCGACTCGCGAAAGCTTTTTCATGTTCCACCAGATAAGCAGAGCCCAAGCCATATGTAAGGAGGGAAGCGCATTGCGCATCACGTTGGGGCTGAGAGGTATGGACTCCACCGCGAGATGCGACGTCTGTGCAAACGTGAGCGGCGCCGTTGGAAACGACGGGAACACGTAAACGGGGCCGGCTGCGGGGAACAGGTTGTAGAACAGATACCCGAGAAAGCTCGCGCTGAAGAAAAGTTCAAGCATGTAGAAAGGTCGGTTGATGCCTTTTTCCATGTCCACGACATAGGCAAGTGTAATGGGCAGAAGAATCGAGAGGTAGAGCACGACAACGGGCCATCCAAACCACGGGTAACGCTGCATCCAACCGCCGATTACGAAGCTGGATTGAAAACCGAGACTCCCATCGAAGGAGAAGGCGTAGAGGTCCACCGTTTTGATGTGCAGAAGGCCCATGAAGTTGATGAGGTTATTACTAGCAAACAGAAGGATCAGAAGCACAGCGGACGGTGTTACGACGCGAGATAGCAGACGGCTACGATCTTCGCCATGTTTGGCCCATAGAAAGCGAAGTCCAACGACGAACCAGGCGCCCAATCCGAGAAGGGCGAAGCTTAATCCGAGATCTGGGAGAACGAGGCGGTGGAGCACGACAAACATACGGAAGCCTGCAAGAGCAAGGGCCGAGCCGAGAATGGCAAGGATATCGAAAAACCCCGGACGATACGCCAGATAAAAAATGAAGCAGGAAAGCAACGCCGTGGCCCAGTAAGCCGTGGAGGCAGGAATACCGAGCGGCCCAACTAACAGGAAAACGGCCCAGGCAATAGTGCCGAGCAGTCGCAGGGGTGCAGCAAACTTTCGCGGTGCGATTTGGTCCACGGCGGCAGTGTAGCAGTGGTGCTGCGGGGAACGAAGGAGGCACTCGAGATGCAACTCGGATTGGTAACCTACTGGGTTCGATAAGGCTTGCGTGTTTATGCAGAGTGTTTGCGCGTCCTCGGGGACAGTAGAATGGCACACTCTTGGGGACAGTGGCTGTCGCGCTCTCGCCTACCTGTGTGCACCCGTTACGGCCTGAGATCGTTCGTGGATGTCCGAGTCGAAAGAACCGACTGATACGTCGGCAATGACTTGCCCTGCATTGGCGCTTTTTTGGAGACTCGACTGTAGGGCGGTCGTGAGTGCCATAGTGGCGCCACCAAGGGTCCATGGCACGATTGGTGACCACCAGAAGAATCTCGCCGCATAACGGAATGCTACAAGCCATGCGAGTGTCACCAGAAGGCCAAAAAGTAGGGCCGCGAGCCGGCTGGAATTTTTCCACGGCAGCAAGTAGGCGCAGGCCGCCTCGATCATGAGGGCGAAAGGAAACGCCACCACCAGGTCTGCAAAGTAGTGCTCGCCTGTGCCGAGCGTGGCGACCACGGTGAAGACCACGAACAAGAATGCAATGGAGCGTTCCCATGATGAAAGCCCGCGGGAGTACCACCATGCCAGCAGAGTCCAAGCCATATGCAGCGATGGCATCGCATTTCGGGCGCCCGGAATTGCGACAGGCTCGAGGAAGATCCTGGCCGCCTGGGCAATGGAAAAAGGAAAAAAGGGAAAGCGTTCCTGGAGCAGATAGCGCGGGCCCGAGGCTGGAAACAAATTGTAGAACACGATTCCCACCGGGCCAGTGATCAGGAAGGCCAGCATCGCCGGCAAAGCTCTCTGCTTGATTCGAACCAACTGGCCCGCGTAAACAAGTGAGATCGGAATCGCTAATCCGACATAAAAAAGCAGGCCTATGAACCGGAGCCAGTGCCATGCAACGAACGCCCGCCCCGCTACGAAAAACATTTGCACGTGCAAGCTGGCATCAAAGGAAAGCAGGTATAAATCCAACGTTTTCCGGTGGGCCGAGATTGTCCATTCGAGCATCGTTGACGCAAAGTATTCGGACGCGACAAAGAGCAGGGCTGGTACAAAGGCATACAAGAGCATCTTTCGTTCTTCCGCCGTAGCCCAGACCGCTCGGACGGCCATCACCAAGAAACTGCTCAGTCCCAGGAACGAGAACCACGCCATCAATTTCGGCGGGTAATGTAAGACGTCGAAATCAACGGCTGCGAACAGGGCGGTGCCACCAAGAACGCACAAGACCTCAGACCACTTCGGGCTAACCCTGAGATGCAGGATCAGGACGCTCGCAAGCGCAATGGCAAAAAAGGCATCAACGAGCGCTGCTTCGTAAAATCGCGCACTGGAAGCAAAAGCCCCTGCAACCATTACCACCGACAGCGTGAGACCGATTCTTAGCGCGCGATCTTTGCGGGTCGCCATCATTGCTACGGAGTGCTCTCGCAGTGCTTCACACACGCAAGGAGGCTAAAGATTCCCTTCTCGTAGGTATTGCAGCACAATACGGGACACTTGACTAATGCGAATCGGCCGGTTGGTTATTAAAGCTAACACAGGGTCAGTCATCATTCGCCGAGCTCTCGCAACCAATCGGCAAGAGGTCGAGCATCTTTGGCCGTTACGATTGGTTACTGGTCACATTTCGTGGGGCTTCGCATCGTTCGGGCGTCGACAGTGATACTGAGCGGATAATGCGCGGACGCGCCTCGTTGCCGGGACAGCGCTGCTCAAAGAGCGCCCCGACCGCTGCGCGTACGGCATAGGTTCCAGATCCGAACGGCCCGGGCTATTCCTTTCTTGATAAGATATTGGTGATATGCATTCATTGATCGGATTCGTTCTCGTACTTGCGCCATTGATTCCGTCAGGCGACGTGCAGACCAAGGTGCGCGCTCTCGAGCACAGGTACCATCGTGCCGGCACGCTGAAAGCCGTCTTTTTTGAGCGCTACACCGACGGAACAGGCGGAGGTTCCGCGGAATCGGGTACCGTCTACTTTTCGCGCCCCGGGCGGATGCGCTGGGAGTATGAATCTCCGGAACCGAAGTTGTTTCTTGTGGACGGCACAAATGTCTGGTTCTACGTTCCTGCGGACCGGACTGCAAGCCGCGCCAAATTGCAAGAGAGCTCCGATTGGCGCACGCCACTTGCTCTTTTGGCAGGCAAAGCCGATCTCTCGAAACTCTGCCGCATGGTCGAAGAGGCTGATGGAGCCGCTGACCCCAACAGCAAGCGCGGCGCAGGAGTTTCGTCAGCCGGCGAGTCGGTTCTCCGCTGTATTCCTCGAGACAGTTCCGGCAGCCCCGCCCGGGAGATCCTCTTTGAGACCGATTCGCAGTCGTATCTGGTTCGGGTTGTGATTCGCGAACCAGGGAATGCGGAGACCGAATTTCGCTTCGGAAATTGGCAAGAGAATATCCCGATCCCGGAGCTCAAATTTCATTTCGAGCCTCCGCCTGGGGTAGTTATCACAGACGAGGCCGCGCTTTCCGGCGCCATTCACTGAAGAATTCGACCTGACATGGAAACTCGGTTGGCCAGAGTCTAAGTCTAGGGCTTAGGATAAGGAGCCGCGGTCATGGCTGAAGAACTCCTTCGCGCGTTCAATGTCCTCCATCACCTGTTCCCGCAGAGCTTCGGGCCCTGAGAACTTCTGCTCATCGCGCAACCGGGTGAAGAATCGAACTTCCAGTGTCCCACTGGTCCAATTCTCATTGAAATCGAACAGGTGCGACTCAACCGACACACGCGCGCCATCAAAGGTAGGCCGTATTCCGACATTGGTCACCGACCGGTATGTCTTCCCTCGAGCTACCGTTTCGGTCGCATACACGCCGGTCTTAGGCAACGTCTCCTGTTGGGTTTTCAGATTCAGGGTTGCAACAACCAGCTTCCGCCCTAGCCCCATCCCGGGTTGAATCTCTCCCTCGAGCGCGAACGTCCTTCCCAGCATCTGCTTGGCAAGTTCCATGCGTCCCTCGCGTACGGCTTGTCGAATCGCCGTGCTCGAAATCACGATGCCGCCCTCGGTAACGGGCGGCACAACCTCGACATCGAATCCCCACCGTCCGCCGAATTCCTCGAGCAATTTTAGGTCGCCCGACTGTTGGTGTCCAAATCGGAAGTTCTTTCCGACGAGTACCGCGCCCGCGCGCATTGCGTCTGCCAGAGCGTGTTGTGCAAATTCCTCCGGGCCGACTTGCGCAAGTTCTGCAGTGAACTCCATCACCAGGGCAGCATCGATCCCGATCGCATCAAACGCCGCAAGCCTTTGCTGGAGGGTCGCCAGAAGGGAAGGGGCCTCCGCCGGACGCAGCACCCGTGCTGGATGCGGATAGAACGTCAGTACCGCGGCGGGTTGGTGCGTTCGTCGTGCGCGCTCGGTCACCCGGCGGAGAATCTCCTGGTGCCCCCGATGCATGCCGTCGAAATTCCCGATCGCCATCGCTACCGGTTTGCGCTCTTCCCCGAAGCGTATCATCCATTCTTGCGCCGAGTGCACCGTAGCGAGCGCCATCAGAACTCCACCTTGAGTTGCAGGCCATCGTATGCCAGCCTCACATTGTCCGGCAGGCGCGCATTTGTTTCCGCGTGTCCCAGATCGTGGCAGATGTGCGTGAACCAGGCGCGCTGGGGCCTTAATTCCGCCACCAGCGCTAGAGACTGCTCTACATTTGAATGCATTGGATGCGGAACGTACCGCAGCGCATCCAGGATCAAGTCATCGAGGCCGCGGAGCAGTTCCTTCGAACTTTCTGGCACGCGGATGAAATCGGTCAAGTAAGCGGCTTTGCCGAATTGGAATCCTAGCACGGGCTGCTGTCCGTGCAAGGCCGCCACAGGCACGATCTTCACACCGAAGAGCTCGAACGGCCCGTCGATTGTATGCAGTTCGACGGCTGGCGCCAGGCTGTCGGTAGGTGAGTCGTCAAAAATATACGAAAACTGGCGCCGCAGAGTAGCAAGCGTGTCCGCCGCCGCGTAAACCGGTATCGCGCTTTTTTGCTTCAGATTGTAAGGACGGATGTCATCGAGCCCAAGGATATGGTCGGCGTGCCCGTGCGTGTAGATCACGGCGTCGAGTCGGTCCATCCGCGATCTCATCGCCTGCAAGCGAAAGTCTGGCGTGGTATCGATCACCACGTTGCGCCTGCCGTAGCCGAGCAGTACGGAGGGCCGCATTCGTTTATCAAGCGGGTCCTGCGACTCGCATACCGCGCAATGGCATCCAAGCGTAGGTACGCCCATCGAAGTCCCCGATCCCAGTACTGTCAGTTGAAGTGAAGGCATGAATTCAGAGGAAGGATATTGACCATCCGACGAGCATCGTCAGCTTGAGGGAGCGAGCAGAGCGAATGATCTCTCCTCGCCTGTGCTACCTCCCAACCGTCCGTCGCCACTTTTTATTTCTTCCCGTCTGGTTTCTTGCTCATTTGGTCGGCTGCCGCTTTGGCAATCTCCATAAATGTCAGCTTCAGGCTGCCGATTACTTCGATCAACAAATCTTCGTCGACTTTCGCCAGGTTACCGCGAGTCTTCTCGCGCAGCACGTCGAGCATGTCGATTACTTCGCGTGCACCCTCGAGGTCGACAAACGCTTGCCCGGTTCGCGGGTCAGCGATCCCGCCCAGCATCGCAGCTGCGTTCCGCGTCAGAAAATCCACCAACATCTGAAAGGCGCGGGATGACGGCTGCGCATCTGCTTCGGTCTGTTTCCCATCGCCGGACGGCTCGGTGGTTTCCCGCTGCGCAGTCAAAGCGCTGCCATCGGGTGCGAGCACGCCTTTCGAGGGTGCACGAGTATTGGTTTGCGCGGCGACTTGCGAAGCACTCGCAGCCTTCCTCGCCGCCGACTCTTCGTCGCGCCGCTCCTGTTCGACGACATCTTTGCGCAGCTCACCCTGGTCGGTAAAGAGTCGCCGGTCTACGACTTTGAATCCCTCATCTTGCTTCGGATCAGCCACAGAAGACGTCCTCGCGTTTCCCTTTTACAATGGAAAGTTTAACATCTGCCCCCGATCGCCACAAGCCACGCTGCTGCTACTTTGTATACGCAGCTTCCTTCTGCCTCAGGCCGCGATCGCACGCAGAACTGCCTGTCTTTGGTGGTGAGCTCATCATCGCATCGCAGGGCGAATCTCGCGCCCCCCGACGGTCCACCAGGACGGTCAGCGCTTTGACCCGAATAACCCGACCGGCAGTCACACGATGCGCCGTGATTTGATTTGCTGCGCTCTCGTCAGCACTCCAGGCCTGCCTGGATGCGATGGTTCTCTCCGCTTGTGCGCCGCGTGCCAACTTGCCTTCAGCTTCCATCGCTGGACTATCGATATGCCGCGCGCTCTTTGCGTCGGCGCCCAAATTCCGCTCCTCGGTCTTGACTTTGCTGGTTCTGAACCTGCGTCAGCAGATGAAAAGTCACAGTGGAAAACTCGCTTGCGACTTGTCACTGCGCCTTGTAAATTTGTTCGGTTGCTCAGGAGGAAGCGAACCCTTCGTGCCTTCTCGCCGGAAACGGATGGTCAAGTTGCGTGGAAAAGTAAGTCCCAAATCGTGCGGTGAGGAGGGTCATCTCATCACGACCAGCCGTCGCGACAAATTCGCCGGCAAATGGTTCGAAAAACTCGTCGCGCTTCAAGCGCGTCTCTATGGCCCTGGTGGATGCCCTTGGGATCGGGAACAGACCCACGAATCACTCCGCAAGTATTTGATTGAGGAAACCTACGAAGTTCTTGATGCAATGGACTCGGGCGACCCGCGCAAGTTCTCTGGCGAGCTCGGCGATCTTCTCCTCCAGGTAGTTTTCCATTCCATTCTAGCCGAACAGGCTGGCCGATTCACGATCTCTGACGTCATTGAATCGGTTCACGCGAAAATGGTCCGCCGTCACCCACACGTGTTCGGCGGTGCCGGGGCAAAGACCTCTGCCGCAGTACTGAAAAATTGGGAGCAGATCAAGGCCGGGGAGCGTCTTGCGGAGCGCCGGGAGGCATCTGCCGACGCAGGCAAGCGCGTCGCTTCAAACAGCCGAGCGGAGCCCTCTGCCGCGGGCTCTTGTGAATCTGTCCTTACGGGCGTCCCAAGCTCGCTTCCAGCTGTGTTGGAAGCTTATCAACTCACGCGCCGTGCCTCTCACGTCGGCTTCGACTGGGAGAACCTGGCTGGTATCCTCGCGAAGCTGGACGAAGAAAAGCGCGAACTGCGCCAAACCCAGCCGCCTCGGGCGAAAAACGGCAAGGCCTCAGCTCCAAGCCGGCACACCGAGGAAGAAGTCGGCGATCTTCTTTTCGTTGCGGTCAACGTCGCGCGCTTTCTTGGTGTAGACCCTGAGATCGCCCTGAAGAAAGCAAATCGCAAGTTCAAGAAACGCTTTAACTGGATGGAAGCATCGGCGACTCGTCAGGGCCATCGATTCGCCGATTTGCCACGTGACCGGATGGAAGAGCTATGGAACCAGTCCAAGACGAGCGACCAAAACGGCCCTGGTTCCCGAGTTCCGAAGCGGCACCTTAAAAATTGATGGCTTCAGTATCTGACACCGGTGAAATCGAAATCCGTCATTGCGCAACCCTTGAGGAGTTCGACAAATGCGTTCGCATCGAACACGCCACCTGGGGCGAGGGAATCTCCGTGCCCTCGGCGATCTTCGTCGCCGCGCACCACTCCGGCGGCCAAGTCCTCGGTGCCTTTGAGGGGGCAACAATGGTCGGGTTCACGCTCGCGTTTGCCGGCAGCCGGGCCGGTGAAGGCTTTCTCCATTCGCACATGACTGCCGTCCTCGCCGACTACCAGGATCGCGGCATCGGCCGCAGCCTGAAACTGTTTCAGCGCCAGGACGCCCTCAATCGCGGCTTCGCCCTTGTGGAGTGGACATTTGATCCGCTTGAGCTGAAGAACGCACACTTCAACCTGACGCGGCTGGGCGCCGTCGCCCGCCGCTTCATACCGAACTGTTACGGCATCACCGAAAGCCCGCTTCACGCCGGACTCCCGACCGACCGCCTGGTCGCCGAATGGTGGCTCGACTCCGAGCGCGTGAAGTCGATCCTTGCCGAAAATCCGCTACCGACCAAAGGCCCCGTCGGTCGAATAACGTTCCCCGCGAACACAACGGAAATCAAATCGAATGACCAAGTGGCCGGGGCGCGAATCCAGACTGGCGCGCGCGGGCAATTCTTGCGCGCATTCGCAGACGGCCTGGTCGCTACCTCGATCGCACCTGAGGGCACCGGAACCGATTACGTTCTCGAGCCATCCGCCACGATCGCAGGATTGCATCTTCCTGAATCGCCCACGGGCTGAGAGGCATCCGACGGGAAATGCGCCTTCGCAAACTCACGCTCCGCGAAATTCACCTCCGGCTTGTCTCGCCGTTTGTAACCAGTTTTGGCAGCATCGAGCATCGCCGAATCCTGTTGGTCGAAACCGATGCGGACGGCTGCGTGGGCTGGGGCGAATCTACGGCGGGCGAACATCCGTTTTACTCGTACGAAACGGTGGAAACCGACTGGCTCATCCTGCGCGATTATCTCTGGCCCATGTTGCGGGGCAGAGAAATCGCGTCCGCGTCCGAATTGTGGGACCTGTTCGCGCCTGTGCGCGGCCACAACATGGCAAAAGCCGCGCTCGAAACTGCCGTCTGGGACACCGAGGCGAAGCAAAAAAATCTACCGCTCGCAAAACTTGTCGGGGGCACGCTCGAAGAAATCCCTTGTGGCGTCTCGATCGGCATCCAGCCGACCATTGCGGAGCTTCTCTCTAAAGTCGAACGGGAACTCGCCGCCGGATACCAACGGATTAAGATCAAAATCAAACCTGGGTACGATGTCGGGCCGGTTCGCGCACTGCGCGAACGCTTTCCCCGCATTCGAATGATGGCAGACGCGAATTCCGCTTATCGCCTCGAAGACGCGCCGCTGCTCAAGGCACTCGACGCATACTACCTCATGATGCTCGAGCAACCGCTTGGTTGGGACGACATCTTTTCTCACGTTCAGCTCCAGCGTCAGCTCGAGACTCCGATTTGCCTAGACGAGTGCATCCACGAACTCGACCACGCTCGGGCCGCCATCGAAACAGGTGCCTGCCGGATCATCAACATCAAGCTCGGTCGAGTCGGAGGCCACACGGCCGCGCGCCGCATCCACGATTTGTGCCAGTCAAATGCTATTCCCGTCTGGTGCGGAGGCATGCTCGAATCAGGCATCGGTCGTGCGCATAATATCGCCGTGTCCTCGCTCGCGAACTTTAAACTTCCAGGTGATGTGTCGGCAAGTCGACGATATTGGGAAGAAGACATTATCGAACCGGAAGTTGAGCTTTCACCTTCTGGCACGATTCGCGTTCCTTCCGCCCCTGGAATCGGCTACGCGCCACGCATCGACCGCATCGAATCGCTCACGCGCCGCCGTGAAATCCTCGAGTAACACTTGAATATCAAGTAACACTTGAAGCCGTGACTATCAACCAGGGCTGCTTCACCATCGGCCTGCGTCAGAATACGTCGGAGCATTCGGTCATTATCATGATAATGGCGCTGCGGCCGGTCCTCGTTCTTGTCCTCTTGCGGACCCTGAAACTCGAAGCCCTGACAAATAGCCAAGGTGCTCGGGATGGCAATCTGTTTTCTCGGCGTGGCGCCGCTTGAAACTGAGTCCAGCTACTCGAAGCATTCTCCCCTGCTCGTCGGCGACCGACCTGATCACGCTTTCGAGTATCATCGGCTTCGCCATCTGCACCGTTCTGGGGAAAAGAGTCGTGCACGGATTCGATGCGGTCTCGATGAACACTTTTCTTCTGGTCACGTCCGCCGTGCTAGAGTCGGATGCGCCGGCCGTGCGGGGATGTTCCATATGGCTCGGGTGAGTGCGGTAGCGCCGTACACGGTTTTCGATTGGGTCTTGCGCTGCATGGAGCCCTCGCGCGTTGCGGCCGAAAATTACATTCAGCCGGTCATCGATATTTTGTCTTCGATCCGTTACCTCGGCGAGTACCCGACCTAGCATCTTCTCGCCGGCGGTGCGCTCGTCCTCGTTGGCCTGTATCTCGGCGAACGTGAGTCCGAGCTAGCGCCGACCGCCCGGCACCTCCGGACCACCATAAGACCATAAGAACGGATTCGTCGAGCTTTCCTGTTCGCCATCGATATCTTTTCGACACACCTGAATTTGAGAACGACGAGCCTTGGGCGAATTCGAGATACGGTCAGCTGCAAGTGTGCGGATTCAAGTTCGGGCTTCGTGCACGAAGGCGACCTACCGCTCTTCTTAGGCCTTTTCGGAGAGTTCCAACCAAATTCTAGCTCTGTCCGGCCGCGTTTGTTGCCGCGACCTGTGCGACGGCGCTTGCCGCATCAACAATCAATCGTGCGGTTTCGGCGGCGTGCGACACCAGAGCCGCATGACTCCCCGCCACCTGCACAGTTCTCGCTCCCATGCGTTTTGACATAAACAGCTGAGTCTCGGGCGCGATCATCCGGTCGTCATTTGATACGAGATACCAAGATGGAATCGATTTCCATGCGGGATTCCCCGGTTTTTCGCCGAAAATCTTCGTCGCGATCGGCTTTTGTGTAGCGGCCATGATCTGTGCTTGCACGGGATCGACATCGTGTGCGAACACTTGCGGAAAAGCCGCTGCATCGATCCACACGAAGCCCGGATCATCGAAACGAAGGGGCGATGGCCCCGGCGGAGGCGCGACTCGGGCGTTTAGTTCGCCAAGCGTCTCAGCTACATCGTTAGCGAATGCCGACACATAGACAAGAGAGGTGACATTGGGTGCGCCGGTGGCCGCTTCAGATATCACCATGCCTCCATACGAGTGGCCCACTAAGACGGTCGGCCCCTTCTGCAGAGAGAGCATACGGCGGGTCACGGCAACGTCATCTGCTAGGGAAGTGAGCGGAATTTGCGCCGCGGTGACCCGGAAGCCAGTGTCTCGCAATTGCGGAATCACGCCGCGCCAACTCGAGCCGTCCGCCCAAGCTCCGTGCACCAGTACAACATTGATTCTTGTCGGCATATCAGTCCGCCACTCCTGTGTAGGTTGGGAGAATCAGCAACGCCGACCCTCCATCCGGATCCACGTTCGGCCCAGTGGGCAGGCATGCTAGCATCCTCGGCCCGGCTCAATCAATTGGTCGGTGTTGCAGTCCGGCAGTTTCGCAAATCCAGCCCCGTGGAAGGGACATGCGGTTGATTGAGTTCGCGTTGGCCTGTTGCGCAGAACCAGAGGGTCTTGCAGGAGCGGTCGAGGGAGAAAAAGGGGCGGGGCGGAGGCCCGATGAACGGCAAGAAATGCTTAGCCCAAATGGGAAACCGGTACAACCTCAATCATCTCTCTAGGGCTTGCCATACCGGATTCGCTCAGGACGGTCGGAAGTTCTTGTACGCAGATGTATCCGCGAAATGCTAAGGTCGTCCTCTAAACCGAGGTGGAAACTGTCATGTCCGGTAAACCGCTCGAAGGGCAAGTCGCGCTCGTCACCGGCGCAGCGAAACGCATCGGCCGGAGTATCGCATTGCGTCTCGGGAATGACGGGGCTGCAATCGCCGTCAACTACCATACGTCAGAAGGCGCAGCTAAATCACTCGTCGGCGAAATTGAATCGCTTGGCTGCCGTGGGCTCGCCATTCAAGCGGATGTTTCGCGCCGTGAGGATGTAGGGAAGATGGTGGCAATAGTCGAAAGGGAATTTGGCCGCCTCGACATCCTGGTCAACAACGCCGGTGTCTTTTTCCCTGCGCGACTTGAAGATCTCACCGACACGCAGTGGGATCGTGTCATCGATACGAACCTGAAATCACAATTTCTCTGCACGCAGGCGGCGGTGCCGCTCATGAAGCGTCAGGGGCGCGGCCGCATCATCAACCTCTCATCGGTTGGCGGCCTCCTCGCGTGGCCTGCCTACACGCACTATTGCGTTTCGAAGGCGGGTGTCATCATGCTGACCCGTTGTCTGGCCCGTGCCCTCGCTCCGGAGATTCTGGTGAACAGCGTCGCGCCGGGCACGATTCAATTTCCTGGTGAGCTACCCGATGAGGAGTACATTCGCCGCGTCCCGCTCCACCGCACGGGCACGGGCGAGGATGTTGCTGACGCGGTAGCCTACCTCGCGACCGCAGGGTTTGTCACCGGGCAGACCATTGTCGTCGATGGAGGCCGAGCCCTCGTGTGACAACGAAAGTGTCTGATCTGCCATGGTTGTGTTGTGAGTCCTGAAGTCTCTGACGCTTGGTTTCGGAGGGTGTGGTGGGTTGCCGCCCAGAGGAACGGTGTCAGTACCATGGGACGACTACAACGGGTATCGAGGGCACGGCTGCACAAATTGCTGCGTGCCACGGGATGCCCGGCGCCAGGCCCAATCTCCCAGGGGCTTGCAGCCAGTGAAAGAAACGTGAGTATTTCCAAAGCGCAGGCCAGCTGAGGAAGTATGTCAAAAAAGCTCACGGACCTGTGCCAGCTCGCCCGCGGTCGATGTGTAGGCTGGCTTGCAATAGCCCCAATCCGTCGATACGTCGGCGGTGTGGGTCTGTGGCGTTCGACTGTTTGTTGTAGGCAAGAGGCGCTCTGCAAATCCGTCGAGCGTTTAACGACTCAGGTAGAAAGCGGCGGTAAGCGGACTGTGGATCGCATGGGACCCCGGAACGTACTTCAGTATGGCAATAGCTCAGAATCCGCTTCCGATGTTCGAGCAACCTCGCATTTTTGAAAGGGCATTAAAGGTTATCTTCCCAGTTGATCGATCCACCCCAACAGATAGCGCACCATCGGCTGTTTCAGAGCGGTAGTCCACAATCGCCCCAAGCCTCCCTTAAAAAGATCAGCTTTGATTACTCTGAGACAGAGGAAATGACAGGGGCATTTCTCAGCAGCTTCCGCGTGGCCTCGAAAATCCTGGATTATCCTCGAGGGCGCAACTCGGAAGCCGACTTGGGAATGGCCTCGGTAGCGCGCCGACGGTGCGGGGTTTGATCAGGATCTCCGCATCTTCCTGATCAGCAAGCACGCCGAACCAAACAGAAGTAATAGCAGCGTATTCGGTTCAGGCACGGTTACCGGAGGTTGCGGAGCGACGACCGGGGGATACGACGGAGGCGGCCCTACCGGGATGATCGGAACAGCGGGGATGATCGGGACAGAGCTCGGTCCCCACCAAATCGGTAAAATAGGAGGTGAGAAAAACGTCTCGTTTTCCGCCTCCGCAAAATAATTTTCCATGGGCACCGAGTTGGGCGGTGGTGGAGGACTCAACGACGAGCCAATCGGCGCATTCCTCACATAGAAATCTTCGTGATTTTGAACTCTGTCGAACACTTCGGGCGTCGGCTCTTGCGAGGAGACCGGCGCTTGCGGAGTCACCGAGATACGATTTCCACACCTCGCTCTCGCCGCATGATTCCCATCGTCTACCACAGTTTCGCCCTTGTGCAGTATGAACATCCGCTTTGTCCAAAAAACTTCGTTACCGATTCGATACGAAATGTAAACCGATCGCTCTCGATCCAGCGGGCCGACGTGCGCATTGGCCACGTTGAAATCAGCATAGTGTTTTGCGACCACAGGATCTTTGTCGATAGCATTCTGCAGTTCCAAAGAAGACCCGATTCCTCCAGGGATTATGGAAAAGGGAAAAAGAACCCGTCCGGCGAATATTGCGTCGTACTTCGAGGGAGAGAAGCTAGCAAGGGCAGAGCGCGGCTCAGAAGACGTGATCGCGTTTGCCTCTCCAGGCGGCAAGTCGTGCTTGCGGGGGTTCAGCGCCACTGCAATCGACACGAGAGCGATCGCTGTGACGAGAAATACCACTGTTGCGGGAAGGCGAACGATATTCTTGCCCGAAGTTAGATTCGCAACTCGCTGAGGTCTATCCATAGCCGCCAAGTCGTAAATTGCTCCAGCTTCGGCGGGGAACGGGCC
>Ga0209526_10000753_pt1 | contig 21287 bp, 23 predicted proteins | sample JacPinW_OM2H0_M1_FD_188566 | JGI IMG/M metagenome (GOLD analysis project Ga0209526, IMG submission 188566) | Forest soil microbial communities from Algoma, Ontario, Canada - Jack Pine, Ontario site 1_JW_OM2H0_M1 (SPAdes) (version 2) | ecosystem: Environmental > Terrestrial > Soil > Boreal... | reverse complement strand
CCCTCCGATCACACCGCCGCAGAACATCGAAGTTCCCACGATCGCCAGGGGCCGTCCGTCGCACGCGACGGCCGCCCAGGTCACAAACGCGCCGACAACGAGCCCTACACTCGGACCCGCCAGCAGACTAGCCGTACAGACCGCGACAATGCGGTGATTGAACCACCCCGTTTGCCGAACGGCGGCCTCTTCGACCAGCCCGAGAACCAGGAAAACCGCCAGCGCATTTCCTCGGTCGCGTACCGATAGCAGAGAACGCTCCGGCCGCCGGAAGCTCGGCACGAGAGTGAGCGCGAACGCGGCGGTTACCAAAATACAAATCTTCTTGAAAATACTACCCAGCGCGAGCATCACGGAGTCGGTCATGAAGGAGAGACGTTGCGGTTGAGGATCTTCGCCCAAAAGCCCTATGAACAGGGCTCTTTTTTGTCCCAACCGCCGTGATTGTTGTCGGGACTGCCACGTCTCCCGGTCGAGCATACCCCCTCGTTACCAGCTCTCGCTTGGTCGTCGTTTTCCTTTTCAGCGCCAGGCCTTCAACGCCGCAGTCAATCGTGCGGCGCCGCTGCGTGAGGTCGTGATCTTGCTTCCGAGCCGGTCATGCAGTCTCACGTGGTAAAGCCGGTCGCCGCAACGAATGATATGTTCAGCCGCGCGCAGGTTCACCACGGCATGACGGCCGACCCGAATGAAAGGGTCGCCGCCAAGCCAAAGCATCAGCTCACCCAAGGGATAATACGTCGCAAACTCCTCAAGCACGGTATGTATCCAGGTCCGGCGACCCCGGCGCAGTACGGCGACGACCTCCCGACGGGACAGCAGCCGGATCTCGTCACGATCTACGCCCGAGACCGGCAGCAGCTCGTTGATCGTATCAGTGAAACCCATGCTCCCCGGAGTTAAAACTCCGCCGGTCAGTTTAGCGGAGACGTACTGAAAGGGCCGCAGGTATGTCAGCAACCGATCGACCGCCTCAGCGACTTGCGACGGATCCAGCGGCTTTAGCAAATAATCCACCGCCTCCAGCCGGAAGGCGCCGGCGGCGTGCTCGGCATTATCCGCGGTGAAGACTAACCGTGGCGGGTGTGCCAGCATGGTCAGTTGCGTCGCCAGGGAAACGCCCTCTTTGCTGGGCACGTTAATGTCAAGAAACACTGCGTCGGGGCGTAACTCGGCACAGAGACGCAGGCCCTCGACTCCGTCCGTGGCGGTGCCGATGACCTCCACCTGCCAGGTATCATCCAGCAGAGCGGCCATGTGCTGGCCAGCCAGCGGTTCGTCCTCGATAACAAAGGCGCGGATCATCGCGAGAACGCAACCACCGTCGCGGAAAAACTGCTATTACACATTTGGGGGTAGGCAAAACGGAAACGCCGGGAGCGCCGACATCACCGAGCGCCCACAGCTCTGGTTGCCGCTCCGGCGCACGAATGTAAAGGCGCTCTCGATTTCTCCGTGGCCGAGTTGATGGAGATCGATTAGATTTTAGCCGTATACAAATGAAAGTGATCGGCTTTGTTGCAGGAGAGAGTGGGCAAGACGTAGTTTTAGTACACCAGCGTGTAAATATGTGACCCTCCGAACCGGTTTAGACTGAATTTTTCGGTTGTAAAATCCTAAGAAACCACTATAGGAGAGCATCATATCGGTAGTATTGCTACTCAAATGCGTAGCAAATCGGCCCAAAGTAAAAGCTCTTTGGGTTCGCAGGGTTCCAATGCAGACCTATATTCGGTTACTAACGCACAGCAATCTGCAACGCCTGTTTGATGCGGTAAGTGTACTGTATAAGCCAGTCCGCCCGCAACAGTTACCGGGGCATTTAATCGATGTCCTCAGGCGAGTCATTCCAGGCGAATTTTATGGTGTGAGCGTCGTGGTTCGCCCTAATCGCGCCCGCAATCAAACGCGCCGTGACGGCACGTTATATCCTGTTCCTGCCCATTGGGAAAACCTTGCAGAGACTTTTGCCAGCCAATACCCAGAATTTCCACTACGATCGATTCGGGAATCCGGGAATCTCCATCAGCCATTGGCGCTCTCGGATATCGCTAGCCGCGAGCAGGTCGAGAGCCTTGATTTGTACCATGACTACTATCGCATTCTCAGTGTCGCGGATGATTTAAGCGCGAATTTCGGCAATCTTGGTCACCGTGTTTGCCTGGCGATCTTACGGGAGCGCCGCGGTTTTTCGGAACAGGATCGGGCGATCCTCTCCGCTCTCCTCCCACAAATGGAACGCGCCTACCGGTACGCGAAAGCACTAAATTCGCTGCGGATAACGCTAAAGAGAGGCAAGGAACCTGCTGATGATGCATCGGGCGCCGCGGAGAGCTTACGAGAACAAGGGGGTACTCCGCGATCCCTCTGTGTTCTAGGTCTGTCCGAGCGCGAAGCAGAGGTACTCTACTGGGTTGCCGCCGGCAAGAGCAGTCCTGTTATCAGCATGATTCTTGGGATCCGGCACGATACCGTGCGAGCCCACCTGAAAAGAATCTTCATGAAACTGGGCGTCGAAAATCGGTTGTCGGCGGCACTCCGTGCTCTGCAGGTTTTACGTTCGCAGCCGTCCATTCAGGACTGAACCGAACAAGTTCCACAAAAGGTCGCGGAGTCAGATTTTTGAACAGGAGATCACAGAGACCCCAAAGAAGGTAGTACCTGGTCAAATCGTCACGTCTTTTGAAGGATACGAGGCGCAAAAACCGAATCCCTCTTTTAGACCTTTGCGATCTCCTTGTTTAAAATTCAGTCTTCGTGTCCTCTGGTTGAACCCAGGATGGGCGCCAATCGGCTGATACTAGAAAAACCCCGACTCCGAAGCCAAGCAGGCAAAGCGCTCCTACATAGTGCGCCGGCGCCAGAAAATCGAAGTGGAGCAGCCACGATACGAGAATCGGAGTCAGACCGCCAAAGATCGCGTATCCAAGATTGTATGAAAAGGAGATGCCGGAAAATCTGATTTGCGGTGGAAACGCAGCAATCATAACGCAAGGAACTACTGCGACGGTTCCGACGGTGAAGCCGGCCAATCCATAAAGAGGCATCACAAGCGAAGAATCCAGCCTCACACCCGCGTACAGCAGATAGGCTGCAATGCCGAACAGCGGACAGCCGACTAATAGCACGCGGCCGGTTCCGAATCGGTCCGTCAGCCAACCGGCCAAAACACAGCCTGCCGTCAAGCAGATCGTCGCGAGGCAATTAGCCTGAAGCGTCGTAACCCTCGGTACATTGTAGACCTTTTGCAGCAAAGCGGGTGTCATTAAGATAACCACGACGATGGCAGCGGACAGCATCCAGGTCAGCAATCCGGAGAGAACGATCGCCGAACGATGATCGCGCACTACAGCCCTCAGCGGCGTCTCGGCGGAAAGCGCGCGGCGTTTCCTCAACTCTTCAAAAACGGGCGTTTCGGTTAACAAGTAGCGAAGATACATCGACATTAAACCAAAGGCGCCGCCCAGCAGGAAGGGAATCCTCCATCCATACGCCGTAAGTTGTTCCGGCGGCATCACCATGTTCAGACCGGTCGCCACCAACGAGCCGAGCAGAATTCCGCCAGTGAGTCCAGCGGTCAAGACGCCGCAAGCTAACCCGACCCGCGACGGAGGTACATGCTCGGCAACGAAGACCCAGGCGCCGGGAACTTCGCCACCAACGGCTGCTCCTTGCAGGATGCGCAGGAGCAACAATAAGACGGGCGCCCAAGCACCCAAGGAGGCGTAGGTCGGCAACAACCCGATGCCCAAAGTGGGCAACGCCATGAGGAACACACTGAGAGTGAACATCTTTTTGCGACCATGCAGATCCCCCGCATGCGCCATAACAACGCCACCCAACGGTCGCGCAAGATAGCCAGCAGCGAAAATTCCGAACGTCTGGAACTGCCGAACCCAGTCCGGAATCCCAGGAGGAAAAAACAGGTCACCGATCGTGTTCGCAAAGAAGACGAAGATAATGAAGTCGTAGAATTCGAGGACGCCTCCCAGGGTCGCTAGCCAAAGCGTCTTATAATCTCGCGCGGTCAGACGAGAGAAAGCGGGAGCTGATAGGGAATTGGACACGGAGTATGCTCCTTCTCTGGCCAACTAAATAACTAGACAAATCGCTTTGTTCGGACCGAGCAGGATCATGCAGCATTGGCCAGAAACCTGGCCGGACCATCGAGATCTCTCAGCATGCAATGGTGGTTGCTATTGCGTCGCTCTCAGCCTCGATAGATCGGCCCCCCATACATTGTTCCGGTCACACCGCCGTCGACGACGATCTCCGAACCGTGAACATAGGACGAATCATCAGACGCAAGGAACAACACAGCATTGGCGACCTCTTCCGCCTGGCCCCACCGATCCAGCGGCACACTCCCTAGCAATCTCTTGGTCAGGGCGGTCACCACATCGGCCGGAACCGGGACGCGCTCCCAAATCGGAGTTTGGATGAAACCAGGCGCCACGACGTTGATGCGAATGCCGCGTGGCGCAAGCTCAGCCGCCATCGACCGGCTCATCGCATGAAGGCCCCCTTTGCTTGCAGCATAAAACCCGGCACCGGGTGGAAAGCCGATAATTTGCCCGATCGAACCATTTAAAATGATGGATGCGCCCGCCCGCAAAAGAGGTAGCGCTGCCTGGATGGTCAGGAACACGCCAGTTACATTGGTTCTTAGAACTTCGTCAAACGTCGCTTCGGAAGTTTCCTCAATTGACCCCATGTTACCGATACCAGCATTGGCAAAAACAATATCGAGGTGACCGAACTTTTCTTTGATCGCAGCAAACAAGACATCGCGAGCTTTCGAATCCAACACATCCGAGTTGAAGGCGAGCGCATTTGGGCCAAGCTTAGCCGCGGCAGCCTCAAGCGTCGTCTGATTCCGTCCAGTTATGGCGACTCGCGCACCCTCGGCTACGAATAGCCGCGCCGTCGCTAAGCCTATGCCACTGTTGCCGCCCGTGATTAATGCAGTTTTATTTTTAAGTTTCATGTTTGGTATGGTGACCGAGCATCAGTTTTGTCGTATCGAGTTGCCTTTCCTCTGCCGATTTCCTCCTACAGCAAGATTTGCGAAAGCTAGAAAAGTGAAATACCAACGGCAGCGTTCTCTTCGGGAGTAGCTAACCAATAGCCGTAGCGCTCAGCCGTTTTCAGAAAGCGCTGTATTTCGTTCGGAGATGGCGAACTAACTCTTTCACCTTGAGTTATCGATCTTCCTACTTCCTGAAAAAAACGTCCGAGCCTGGATGTCGTGGTGATCAATTGGACAGCCGGATCCTTCGATCGATTCCTGAAACCGTGCTTTGCCTCGCTTGGAACTTCGATAAAATCCTCGGGACCGGCCGTGATCCAACGAGCCTTGCCTTCTTCTTCGGTGAGCACCTCAAGGTCTCCCGAGAGCACGAAGAAAGCCTCGATTCCGGCATGGCTATGCAGTGGTACACAAATGCCCGGAGGAATCGTTCCTTTCATGACACATGGAGTTTCATCGCGCGATTGCGGTCCAATTAGAAACTGGACGCTTGGCCCGAACACGTCAAGAGTCTCGCAATCGCGTTCAAGCACTATATTAGTAAATGCTTTGGTTTTGCTAAGTACTTTCATTTACCTCTCTTTTTTCATCGTTAGGTTGCGCAATATCCATTTTCCTACCGAACGAAAGCAAAAATCGTCCACCGAGCGAGTACGGTAAGCACTGCCAGCACAACCATTGTCGCTCCAATTTCTGCGATCCCGATTCGGATTCTTTCGACCGCCAAGTATTCTGGCCAATCGAACTGGACTTGTTCGAGCGTTTCGGCGAACACCGCGTCTAAGCGCATTGGTAAATCTTTCGAGGATTTGAAGGTCCGACGGCTCCGCCTTGGCTTTCGCGACGGCGGACCGGAAATCGATTTGCAATCTTGCATGGGCGAGACTCGGCCGACCTTCTGTCCGCGCGGACTATCGATGCGCGTGCTTTTGCGAGCCCTTCGTTCGTTTTTTTCGGGTTATATCTGGGTGCACACCGATCGGAACGGGGCCGGGAAAGCAACCGTTGGAGTTACGACGGCAAGAGTCGTCAAAATTCCGTTTCCTTTCCTTTTGCTCGTTCGGGCGACTATCCTGCAAACGATTCACCTCGAAGACGCACAGTCCATAGGCAGATAGTAAAGCGAATGCATCATCTTCCGTAAATCGAAAGAAGGCTCCGAGTTTTTGCAGTATATTTCGAACCGAGATTAGAAAGCTCTCGCCTTTCTCGTTATTATTTGCCGGCAAAATCTCTTTGTTCATCGTGACCAATTATGAGTTGGGCAAGTAGACACCATGATTAGGAAGGACCGGTTTTTTTGTCCCAGTTGCCGTATTCGTTAACCAAACCGCCCGGCAACGATGCCTACATTCTTCGGCCCGCTTAAAGTCGGACCATCGAACCCATTTTCATTAAGTGACCAAACGCGGATGGTAAGACGAATAAATCGCTGGCTCGGCTCTGCCTGCTGGTTTGTTCGACCGCGTGACACGGCGGTTCAGACAACAATTACGGCACTTGGGCGACAGCGTGGCCAAACACTGAAATGTTGATGTCTATTCCACCGAACTAACTGAGCGACGCGAGAACTGTTTACTAGTCGTTCGGACCAGGCGGCTTTAACAAGGACTCTAAATGACAGCGTTTATCTTTCTCGGCAGTCTCATGCTTTTCCTCATGATGATTGCTGTGTCGAGATAGGACATCAAGGACTCACCGGCCTAACCCGATTTTAAGAAGGCCGACCCGGAAATAGGAGATCTAGTCGTCGTGGGTCGCAAAGCGACTTCCTCTTTCTCCGATTCACGCACCTTACTTATCTCCATTCCAAGCCACCTCGTTCGCCTATCGATAAACGGACGACGTCGTACATTGCCCGATGATGCCGCACATCGACGATAATCTCAGAGCCATGGACGTTGGACGAATCGTCGGAGGCGCAGACCAGCCCTTGCTTGCGGCATAAAATCCGGGAACGTGGTGATCGAGCATTAGGGAGTTGCCGCATCGAGCTTGGTTTCCCAATTACGCATTTCCTCTACTAGCTTCTGATAAATGCGCCCGACAGCTTCTGGTGGTAAGGGACCGGCTTGGGCAAGTGCTTGAGCCTTTTCTACTACCTGTTGCTCCCGGCTAGGAACAGTCACCGGTAGACGCGCTTCGCGCTTGATGTTACCCACCTCTTTGACCACTTGAGCCCGCTGCTGAATTAAGTCAACAATGCGTTGGTCAAGCGAATCAATTTGTTGACGACATGCTGCCAGCTGTTCCTGGGTATCAGCCTTGGTATTTAGAACTAGTAGACTCATAGCCGCTAAGATTAACGATGTTGTTTTCACGATATTCTCTGTGCTGAATTGGTTGCGCTGAAGAAGCTCGGCTGCCTAGTCGGGGTTTCGCGAATAGTCGGCTTCATTTTCCGCACGGCCGCTCGCAAAGCTGCTCGAAAGTAAACTGGACGATTGAGCACCACCGGTGTTCCCATCAATTGCGGACCGCTTCAATCACGCAGGCGAATGAAGCAGTGGGAATGGTACGCGACACTCGGAACCCGGTTGCGCTCAACAGGTTTTCCCACTCCGCGTAGGTGCGTTCCTTTCCACCATGAGTTGTGACCAGCATCGCGATGTCCAGAGTCTTGGCAAATTGAGGTTCATTTGCAGTTTCCACAATCGCTTCCACCACCAATAGCTTGGCCCCTGGTCTGCCCGCAGCGTGGACAGCCCTCAGAATGCGTCCGCAATCCTCCTCGCTCCGCCAATGCAAGATGTTCTGGAGTAAGTAAGCGTCGGCTCCCTCAGGTAAGGCCTCGAAGAAGCTACCGCCTTTGAGTTCGACCCGATCCTCCACCCCATGGCTTCGGAGAAAACTGGAGACGCTTTCGACCACTGCTGGCAGATCGAACAGGATTCCCCGCATGGCAGGATGCTTGGCCAACACGGATGCCAGTACCAGACATCCACCAATCTCCGCCAGCGTCCGTATACTGGAGAAATCGTAAGCCTCGACCACTGCTGCGCCGACCAGTGCGGCAAAGCCATCCAACGCGTCGGCGAAGATCTCCGTCTCCTCGGGGTGCTGACTGGCATAGTCAAAGTTCTGCATTCCGTGCACGTGTTCAAACGCCGAAACATTCGTGCGAATGCTGTGCTCAAGCTCCATCCAACCACGTATCGTCCAATGCCGATTAGTGGCACGCGCTAGGCCCCGCATGGAATATGGAACGTCGCTGCGAAGCGCGTCGGACATTGGAGTCTGTCGGAAACGGCCGTCTTCCTGCTCGGCAAAGATGCAGACGCTGGCGAGAGCGCGCAGCAGCCGATAGAGCGGAACTGGGTGAAGACCCTTTGCCTGTGCAACTTCTTCCGCGGTTTTAGGTCCGGTCTGAATTTCGTCGGCCAACCCAAGCTCTGCGGCAACGCCAACCATCTGTGCGACCCAGCGACCCGTCACTAACTGGAGCACCGCTACTGGAGGCGCGACCTGGAACTCCGGGGTCCAAATAGGCTCTCCCTCCCGATCGGTACGGACGACCGTACTTAGCCTCGTAGCTTTCTCGGTTCGTCGTGCGGACATAGCGATCGGTAAGGCGGCGGCTCGTGATTCTTCCTGTGGAAACTTCATGATTTGTCGAATGTTTGTGTGTTGAAGGCTCACATGTTGAGTGAGGAGCGAGATCATGCTCGCGTCGCCTGCGGGATCTAAAGTAGTAATGCCAGAATTTGGGGGGCTGGCCCATTTTGTCCCAATTGCCGCAATCGTCATCCAGACTGCCACTATGTCCATCGGCCATGTGCGGGACAGTGAGCGGTTGCTCACTGCAGTGCGACAGCCGCGTCACACATCCGAAACTTGAAGGTTACAGATTCCCCGCCTCTAAACGCCCAAAGCATTTGGCGAAGTGAATAGGAGCAGGCAAGATCACGGGACGACGAGCTCGATTAGAAAGGGGCCCTTGCGCCGGTAGCTTGCGGCAAGGAGATCGGCGAACTCTTCCAGCGTCTCCGCACGTGCCGCCTCAACTCCCATACCGGCTGCGAGTCGGATCCAATCGAGCGCCGGACTGTCGAGGTAGAAAAGATCGAGCGCGGTGCGGCCGGCGTTGGCGCCGACGTTGGCAAGCTCAAGTTCCAAGATCGCGTACTTGCGGTTAGAGAGGATTATTGTTGTGACATCGAGCATCTCGCGCGCCTGCGTCCACAAGGCCTGAACCGTGTACAGCGCTGAGCCGTCGCCTTCGAGGTTGATGACACGCCGGCCTGGCGCGGCGACCGCAGCGCCCATCGCAAGCGGTATCCCACCGCCAATTGCCCCGCCGGTGAGCTGTAGCCAGTCATGTGGCGCGGCATCCCTTGTGCCAGGATAGAAGCCGAGCCCGAAACTGATGCTCTCGTCGACGATGATGGCATGCTCCGGAATGAGCGCGGCAAGGGTTTGCGCAACGGCGGCGGAGGTCACTGGCCCATGGGCGGGCTCAGGGCGGCTGGCCGGCGGCGGCGGAACGGGTGGAGCGGCCAGCTCGGCGGCTAGTGCCGTCAGTGCTCCGGCGATATCCTCTTCCGGGCGGGCCAACACGTGAACGATCGACCCATTTGGCTTCATCAGGCTGGGCTTGTCGGGATAGGCGAAAAACCCAACCGGCTCCTGCGAACCAACCAGGATAAGATGGCGGAGACCGGCGAGCGCCGCGACAGCATGGTCAATTGGATAAGGCAAGAGCGCAATTGGGTAGCGGCCACGTCCTCGCTCGATCAGGCGGTTAAAGGTCGGTGCAAGGAGTCGCGCGTGAGTCGCTGCCGCGATCCGATGAGCAGTAGCCAGAGAGTCGGTTTCGAGCCCGGTGCCGGTCAACATCAAGGCCGCTGGCTCGCCGCTGCGCAACACGCGCGCAACCGCCGCGATCGTGTCCGGTGCCACGGATAACGGTGGAGCGATCGGGAGGCGGCCGGCAGGAGACCCTCCCTGATCCCATGAAGCGTCGGATGGCAAGATCAACGTGGCGATGCCGCAGGTGTTTCGCGCGGCCTGCACAGCCGTCGCGGCATCAATGCCAACAGTCTTGGCGCAACGCGTCGTCCGAGTCCATACCGAGATTGGGCGCGCCCAGCCTTCGATGTCGGCAGTAAGCGGAGCGTCGAAAACGCGGTGATAGGTCGCGTGGTCGCCGATGACGTTCACCATCGGTACGTGTGCACGCTTGGCATTGTGTAAGTTAGCAAGACCGTTGGCCAGACCCGGCCCGCAATGGAGCAGCGTTGCCGCTGGCTTTCGAGCGAGCCGCGCATAGCCGTCCGCTGCCCCGGTCGCGACGCCCTCGAACAGACCAAGCACGCAGCGTATGCCAGGGACTCGGTCGAGAGCGGCGACGAAGTGCATCTCGCTGGTACCAGGATTGGTAAAACAGGTATCGACTCCACTGCCAACTAGCGTGTGGACCAGGCTCTCGGCGCCGCTCATGAAGCTTTCCTTCGTCATTGTCGAATTTCCGGGCAGCTCTAGCTGGGCACTTGCCTTGCCATTGTGATTGGTAGGTTCGCGCATGATTTCTCGTGAGATGATCTGAATACTGCCGTGTGACGCTACGGAGTTTCTCCGTAAGCAACGCCAAGGTTAGAGAGACCAGTCCTTTCTTGTCCGGATTGCCGTATTCGTTGACTCAACCGCCGTGCGTCATCCCGCTACGAACACCGTTTCCGCCAGACCTATCTTATCTACCACACGGCCCGGGTGCCTCAGCGCTGCGTCTTTAACAGTATCGCAAGCCGAGTCGCGCCGGTGCGCGAAGCAGTGATTTCAGTCCCTGCCCGATCACGCATTCGTACGCGATAAAGACGGTCACCGTAATGAGTAACGCGCTCGATTGCTTGCAGGTTTACGACGGCATGCCTTCCGATCTGAATGAAAGGGTCGCCTCCTAGCCACCGCATCAGGTCAGCCAACGGATAATAAGTCGCAAACTCTTCCCGCACGGTATGGACCCAAGTACGCCGTTCCCGTCGCAGCACCGCTGCAACCTCGCGACGGGCCAGCAGCCGAATCTGGTCCCGATCCGCATCCTTGACCGGTAACAACTCGCCTGCGGCGCCAGTAAAACGCATCTTGTCCATGGTTATTGCTGGATCCACCGCGTGAGCGGAAGGCGAGCGAGAACCAGCCTCAAAAGGGCGCAGATGCGCCAGCAGACGATTAACCGCTTCGGTAACTTGCTCCGGATCCAATGGCTTCAAAAGGTAATCCACCGCGTCTAGTCGAAAGGCCTCCGTGGCGCGACCGGCGTTCCCGGTGGTAAAGACCACATGTGGCGGCTGCGGCAGCATGGCCAGTTGCGTCGCCAGCGAAACCCCGTCTTTGCCCGGTAGATTGATGTCGAGAAATACAGCGTCTGGTCGCAACTCAGCACAAAGCCGCAGGCCTGCCTCGCTCTCAGTGGCAGTGCCAACGACTTCTACCTGGTAGGTATCGTCTAGCAACGCTGCCAAGTACTCGGCGGCCAAGGGTTCGTCTTCGATAATGAGGGCACGGATCCGGATCCACATGAGAATAGGTCTTAGTGCGATGGCAATTGGCGGAGATCAGAAGTGATGGTGCCCGGCCATTCTAGGGCACCTCCAAATCGTTTTCGCAACGGAATGCGCAAAGTGACCGTAGTACCCTGCCCAACCTCACTCCGTACCACTAACTGGAAGGACCGTCCAAACAATCCCTGCAACCGTCGCCGTAACAGCACCAGTGCGTGGGCTCCCGAACGCTCGGCAAAGAAAACTTGTTCGACCTCTGTCGGGGGCACGCCTTCGCCGTCATCGCTAACGCTCAGCTCTAACCACTGTCCGGCCGGACGGATCAGGAGGCGCAAGCGGCCAGCCCGTGAACAGGAATGGAGTCCGTGTTGCACCGCATTCTCCACCAATGGCTGAAACGAGAAAGGCGGCATTAGAACCTTAGACAAACCTGGATCGATCGCCTGCTCCACCTTTAATCGGCTCCCGAATCGCAGCGACTCGATATCTAAATAAGCGCGGACCACAGCCAACTCTTCCTCCAGCGGCACCAGGGCTCGCTCGTGTTGGTCAAAACTGGCACGTAGAAATTGGCGCAGCCGCCCTGCTGCGCGAGGGATCTCGCGCGGTGCAACCGTCGCCAGAGCCGCTATCGCATTCAAAGCATTGTATAAAAAATGGGGATTCATGCGCGCTTGAAGAGCACGCATCTCGGCCGCAGCCGCCGCCCGCGTTTGTTCGTCATGGTCACGTACCTGCTGGACGATAGCCAGAATCAACGCCGTGCCCAAACCTTGCAGCACAGGCGCAATCCCAATCTGCTCAAACGGAGGTAGCGTCGCTCTGGGGTTGGGAGCATAGAAGAAAAACAGGCCGCTTCGAAGCAACGATACAATGAAAGTCAGACAGAATCCGGTCAGCGGGTGTTGCGCCACTTTAGGGCGCCACCGGAATAGACACCCGCCGGCTAGACCGCCGCACAACATCGAAATGCCGACCGACTCCAACGGCAGGCCGTGATACCTAACTGCCAAAAACGTCACAAAGAGGCTGACGGCCACCCCTACCCAAGGGCCCGCTATCAAACCAGCTGCGCACGCCGCTACGATTCGTTCGTTAAACCACCCGGTATGCGAAACGCTGATTTCTTCGACTAACCCAAGAACTAGGAACACGAGCAATGCTGTTCCCCGATCGCGCATCGACAGCAGGGAGCGCTCTGGCCGCCTAAAGCCCGGCACCAGGGTCAGCACAAACGCCGCCGTTACCAACACACAAATGTCACTGAAAATAGTATCCATCGCGAAGACCCCGGAATCGATTATTGAAAAGGATTCTGGGGGTACGACAGAACTGTGCAAAAACCAACTTCATCACTTTACTGAACGGTCAATGTTCAAAAACGAATTGAGCCCAAATCTACAACTAATCAAGCTTAAGCGTTGACGGTCCGGTCTGATAGCCACGGTTCGGGTCCCATTTTTGCTGCTCCTCCCTATTCAATAACTCGTGTTCCAACCCCATGGCTCTGAGCAGCTTTATGCCGGTAGCGGTATCGCGGAGAAGATACAATCTGGATCCCAACGCCGCTTCGCATCCCGCAATCTTACGATGTTGCCGCCATAGCCCAGCACAATTCGATCACGCTCCTCTGGCCCAAGCAAATTCGGGTAGCCGCCAGCCAGTGCGACCGGCGCGAGGGCCTGGGATAGGTTCTGAGCCCACTGACGATGAGTCGTGCTATCGACCTGAGCGCCGGGCTCCCAAGCCGCGATGGCTTCCACCAGGAAGTGCTCGCGGCGTAGTCCGAAGGCCGTAGCATCCACAGGAACCCGCGTTGCCGCGCCATGAAAGTGGTGCAGAGCAATGGCTGTGAACGGCGACGTCCGGTTAATGCCCCACGCGATGAGCGTCGAAATGACTTCCGGTGTTAGAGCGGAAACCCAGCGGGTCTGCACGGCGTAATGGCGACCGTTCACAACGTGCGCGTCGTACATGCCGAGCAAATCGCTATAGGCAATTGGGCAAGTCATTACTAGCAAAGGCCTGCCCAGACCTTGTAGCTCGGCTATGATCCGCTCGCCTTCTGAAGGTTCGCCACTCCAGGTCGGCGCAAGGAAGAGGACCGGGCCGCCGTTCGGACCGGACAATACCCCAACTATGACCCCAAGCTCATCGGCAGCCGTCACAATTGCTTTGGCATACCCGCAAAGCACTGGCTCGGCCTCAGACCATGGAAACAATATCACGCCGGCCAACAGCCCCGGGGTTCGATGCAGCCGAACACGCATGGAGGTCACGACGCCAAAATTGCCTCCGCCGCCGCGGAGGGCCCAGAACAAATCGGCATTCTCCGACGCGTCCGCGGTGACAAGCTGGCCATTGGCGAGAACGACTTCCGCCCCCAACAGATTGTCCAGTGCCAAACCGTAACGTGAGGTTAAAGGACCGTAACCGCCACCCAGAGTCAGGCCCGCCATGCCGACCGCGCCAATGGTGCTCGTCACCGCGACAAGGCCGTGAGGAGCCGAGGCGTTGATAAGGTCTCCCGCGGTAACGCCGCCCAATATCGTGGCAACCTGTGCGTGCGCGTCCACTTCGACACGCCGCATCTCACTGAGATCGATCACTAGGCCGTCGTGACGTATAGCTCGTCCCGCCCAGTCATGTCCGCCGCCGCGCACCGAAAGCGGAAGGCCATGCGAACAGGCAGCCCGCACCGCCGCCTGCACATCCTTAGTGGTCTCGCACACCGCAAACAGCGCCGGTTGGTGGTCCACCGCACCATTCCAGATTTGGCGGGCGGCGGCATAGGCAGCGTCAGCAGGCAGCAGCACCTTACCTTGCATCGTCGCGAGCAGGTCATTCGCTGCGGCGAGTGCGGACTGAGCGTTGCTTGAGTCTGTTTTCGCGATCTGAGTCATCGATTGGCCTTTTTGCTGGTTTGACCATTCATGGTATATTTAGTAGATATCGAACACATTGTACATACTAACACTATATTCGATGGAGCCTAACTCTAGTCAGAAGAGCTTTCTTGTCAAGGGAGATGCATCGTGAATCGTGACAATTCGACCGCCGGCGCTCGCTCTCGGCAGGGGCTCAGGCGGCGTGAGGAATACGCGCAGGCGACGCGGCAGGCGATCGTTGATGCGGCCCGCCGCTTATTCAGCGAGCGGGGTTACTTCTCCACCAAAGTAGACGAAATCGCAGCCTTGGCGAGGGTTGCGCCGGCGACCGTCTACGCAGTATCGGGCGGCAAGCATGGGCTGCTGAACACTCTGATAGAAATTTGGGTCACCGCCCCCGTCGTCGCGGCAACAATCGAGAGTATTGAGGCAATGGACGATCCAGCGGCTATTCTCCGCACTGTCGCTGCTACGTGTCGTCGCATGCGGGAGGAGTTTGGCGACATTATACGAGTAGCGATAACCACTGCACCGCACGACCAAGCCGTCTTCCAGAGTTTGGCTGGTGCGACTGCGCAATACCGTCAAGCATTCGTTCCAATCGCCCAGCGCCTCCTGGAGTTAGGAGCATTGCATGACGGGATGGACGTGAACCAGGCAGTTGATGTTTTCTGGTTCTACTTCGGCTACGCAGGGCTCTTTACACTACACGACGACAATGGGTGGTCATACGAGCGCGCGGAAGAGTGGCTCTGCGATCAGGCCAATTGCGCTCTGCTTCGCAACCCCGGTTTTGAAACGGGCAGTGCTGGCACTCCCATACAAGAATACTGATCAGCAAAGCTATTTCGACTGGCGGCGGGTTACTCGCCGAGCTGTAAGAGATCTGCCCGAGCCGCTCGAAGTGCGATCGGCAATGGCACGCTGAATTCCAAGTAGATCTGAGCCAACGCCCCAACTCTTTCTCCATATGAAAACTGCTGGATACTGTTGTTCGTCTTCATAGGCTCCTGATCGAAGAGTAGTGACAGTAGGTTTTGGACGCGCGATGTTTCGTTTGCGCTGAGCGGCCAAATGAAAGTCTGTTCGTTCATGTTACATTTTCATATTTTGGCACCGCCAATTTGGCAGCGGCGGTCGCCGCAGTTGATTGGTTTGACAAACTCTGTTCATTTTTGTTGCGTTCGCGTCAACAAAGTCTCAGAAGCCGATAATCTCGAGCACTAGATAACCAACCGTTGCCGCCGAAAGCAGCCAATAGAGTGAGTCCTCGAGACGATCAACCCGGACTGAAGGCATTCGACGAGCAGCAACTTTGCGGGCTTTCCATGTTATTTCCAATTCTTTACTGGTCCCCTCAAATTCTGCTGATAGCCGATCACGGGCATTGAGAAAGTCGATGATGCATGCTGAGGTCGTGGGTATGGCGGCTGTTAACTTTTGCTGTGTGAACTTCGTGTTTTGCTGAATCATTTTGTGTTAACCGGTGATTTATTCTTACCCAGGAGCGACGCAGTTATCGCGTCCCCACCCCTAGGTTTGCGGTAATAGAAACCGAGATGTGAGGGGCGAACCGGTTTTTGTCCCGACTGCCGTAATCGTTGTCGTGACCGCCGCGGTGTGCTGGGTTAAGATCGAAAGGAGCGTCTGTCCCGTATCGGCTTATCGGCCTGCGGTTCCCGGTGGGATATTACGAAAATAGCCCGGTACAAAGTGCCGGGGATAGAGAGAAAGCCGTCCTGGAATGGACAATCGACCATTTGCGTTCGCTAAGTACTCGGCAGCACCATCATTCTATCGTCCCGGGCTATCGAAGCCGATATGTTAAGCGGGCGCGGCTACCCGCTCGCCGTCGACGACGGGTCTTAGGTTCGACCTCCGAGCGCCGTCAATGCTTAGCCGAACAGTTGCGGCTGCGCCGCGGGAAAAGCATTGGCGCGGTCCGGGTTATCTCACTCTCGGGTCCGCCTGTTTTCGTAAGCTTTCAAATTGCTGTAAATCAGGCGCAAAAGCGGGAAATCTCCGTCTGCAGCGTGATAGTGTTGTCCGCGCTGCAGTAGATCGCCAATAATGTGATCCGCCTCGATGCGGGCGTTTCGTTCCATATCGCGATACATCGAGGCAGTGAGAGACGACCTGGGCGAAGTAAGCTGAGCACGAATTCGTTCCAAGAAAGACGGTCGAGGTTCATATCCCTCGAACTCTGCGATCCTTCGACATTCATCGATCAGGCCGAGCAGAAAATTCTCCCCGCCCGGAGTGATGCAGATATCTCCTATGGTCGCGCGCATCAGAGTAGTGCCGCCAGCCAGGGAGGCAATGAAGACCCACTTCTCCCACATTTCCAACAATATCTCCTCACTTGCTCGCACATCGAAAATGGCTTCCCGCATCATCGACAAAATGGTGTTCGTTCGATCAGTAATACCGCCTGGTCGCTCGCCAAAAGTGATCGAATGCAAAAGATTGGAATGAATCACCGCACCCTGTTGATCAATCGCCGCCGAGATCACACATTGGCCACCGAGTACCTTTGCCCGCCCAAAAGTTGCGTCCAACCGATCCAGATGACGCAAGCCGTTGAGCAACGGCAAAATGACCGTGCCTGGTCCCACCGCAGGAGCGAGCGATACCAGCGCACCCTCCAGGTCGTAAGCTTTGCAACTTAGTAAAACGAGATCGAAGTTCTGCCTCAATCCTTCCGCTGTAACTGTTTTTGGATCTGGCAGTGTAACATCGCCCGCCGGACTTTTGATAACCAAACCGGACTGCGCCAGTTCGGCTGCGCGACGAAGGACGAACCAGAAATGTGACATCGCGACCGGCCTGCAAAAGCCTGCCACCAAAATAACCGCCGACCGCTCCTGCTCCGACTACAAGTAATTTCATATTGATCAACCTAGTTTTATGTTCCTCCCACCGCTTCTTTTTCGTTCTCTGGCAAAGAGCAAACGACAATCGCGTGGGCCAGTCCGAGCTCGCGCTCAAATGCCCGCTTCATCCGAACCGGATTCTCGAGGCCGGCCGCCGCGGCAATTGCCTTCGCCGGATCGCCGGATTTGCGCTTGGCGCTTCGATCCGCTCGAAGTCATCGAGGGAGATCCGGCATCGACGTTGTAGTCAGAAGTGTGCGCGCACGCTTTACCCGTAGCTTCTCCAGCATCGCTCCGGTCGATGTCGGCACGCGCCCACGCAATCACATGACCGAACGGATCAGACAATCCGCACTGGGCGACCAACACATTTCTATCAAGTTATTACACCGCTAAACTTTCGCTGAGCCTGACTATCGCTCCCAAGTCGCAGAAATCCGACTAGGCCTCCTCTCTTTCGCTTGTCTTTTAGGCTGGCACGAGCGAAAACGGTTGCGGCCCGAAATCGAGAACAGTTGCTTCGAAGTTCAGCAGCGCTTTTTTTAGATTAAGGCCACCGCCGTAGCCAACCAGGTGGCCATCAGCGCCGATCACTCGGTGGCACGGAACGATAATCGCAACCGGGTTCTGTCCGTTGGCGAGACCGACGGCACGAGGAACGCTTCCTACCCGCTCGGCCTGCTTCTTATACGAAATGGTTTCGCCATACGGTATGCTTTGCAGCGCTTCCCAGGCTCGGACCTGAAAAGGCGATCCGGCAAATCGAATCGGAATCTCAAACACCGTTCGGGTCCCCTGAAAGTACTCCGTGAGTTGCCGAATAACTTCTGGGAACGGTTTAATTCTCGGTTCTACAACCTCACCGTAATTCGATCCTTCATTTTGGTAGGTAGTAAAATGAAGGCCGATTAAATAACTGCCGTCCGATACTAATTTCAGCTTACCGACCGGGCTATCGTAGATGGTTTGATATTTCATGTTGTTCCTCCAATGAATTCCACAGCTGCATGGCGGCGTATGCTCGCCAAGGCCGCCATTTTTCGGAAAGGGCTAGAGCGTCCGACGCTTTCTTGACGGAAAGCGCCTTCTGCAGGCCTAAATCTTGGTGCGGAAAAGCGTCCGGCCATCCGAGCACCCGCATGGCTATATAACTGGCTGTCCAGGGACCAATCCCAGGTACCTCCGTTAGTTTCCTAATACTCTCCTCCCACGAGATCGCGTTGAGAAAATTAACTTGCCCACTGGCCACAGCTTTGGCTAACGCGGACACCGTCGCCGCTCGTGCCTCAGTTAGCCCGAGTTTCCGCAAGTCACCGAGCGGCACGGCCGCGATCTGGGTTGCGGTCGGCACCATACATTTTAGGTCTTGGGAGGGCGTATCAATCTTCTCTCCGAATCGTTCAACTACCCGGCTGGCAATAGTGGTCGCCGCTGGCACACTGATTTGTTGACCGAGTACCGCGCGCAAAGCAATCTCGAAGCCATCAAAAGCACCTGGCACTCTGATACCTGGATTCTTCGCCGCCAGCGGACCGAGCGTCGCTAAGATTCGATCGGGCGAAGCATCCAAATCAAATAAGCGGCGAAGCCGGCTCACCAAGGTCAACAGGCCGGGAAGCAAGTCTGATGCGACTTGCACCCTTAACGAATGGGTATCGGGATCGTTTTCAACAATCAACCACCCTTTTAGCGCACCAATACGGACCGTTCGAGAGTATTGATTCTCACCGGGCAACTCCGCTCCTCGATAAAATCGGCGGCGAAAATATCGCAGCATAGTATCCCAGTTAAACGGTGGCCGGTAACTGAGGTGAAATGTACATTCGGAACTCGACACAGCAGTTTTCTTTGAGCCGTTGCGCAGCCCGGTCGGGGAAAAACGGTAGCGCTCTTTGAATAGACTATTGAATCGACGCAAGCTCTTGAAGCCGCTTGCCAGAGCAACATCATTGACGTTGAGATTCGTGTCGGTGAGCAGCTGTTTAGCAAGCAACAGTCGCCGAGTCTGCATGAATTGAATGGGAGAAACTCCGAGCTGTTTCGTCAATAATCGTCGAAAGTGGCGATCAGAGACCTGAAAGGCTGTGGCCAGTTCGGGAATCGTCTGGTCGGCCTCTTCGACGCGGTCCAGGTAACGCAGTGCCGCGCCGACGACTTTTTGTTCGGTATCGATTGGAGCATTACCCGGGGCCAACTCGGGCCGGCATCGAAGGCAAGGCCGATAACCCGCCACTTCAGCGGCTGCGGCCAGACGAAAAAACTCGCAGTGCCTCAGCTGTGGGCGTCGGGACGGACAAATCGGGCGGCAGTAAATCCTGGTAGTCTTGATGCCCACAAAAAAGACGCCATCAAACCGTTGATCCCTGGCGATGAGTGCCTCGTAATATTGCTGCGCGTTCATTCCGTCGACCAGTATCGACCGCTCCACATCCATTGTCTCGCCGTTTTCGGACATGCAAATTTGGTACCGAGCTCACATCAAGACGGCCGATGGGAAAAGAACCTCACGCAAAGTCGCAAAGACGCCAAGATTTCAGAGAAGAGAGAAAGGCGAAGGGATCATAGCTATCCGGTTTTCGCCTGTGCCGGTTGACCAATTGCTCTGGAGGAATTCTCAAGAACGCGTACATCGAGCCGTTACTAGCCTTTCCAAAACCTTTGCGTCTTTGCGTGATCATAGCAAAAAAAGTTGGCTGCAACCCGGATCGTGATTGAATCACGAAGTGAACAAAGAGCCAGACTGGATACGGTGGGCAAGAGAAATTCAAGCGATCGCGCAAACAGGTCTCCACTTCTCCGAAAGCGTCTACGACCGGGAACGCTATGAGCGCTTGCGGGAAATTGCGGTAGCGATGTTCGTCAACTGGTCGGACGCAACCGAGTCAGTAATTCGCGCTAGCTTTGCCGCCCAAACTGGCTATGCAACGCCTAAGGTCGATGTTCGGGGAGTCGTTCTAAAGGATAGCCAACTATTGTTGGTTCGGGAAAGCAGCGACGGTCTCTGGACTTTGCCTGGCGGATGGGCGGATGTTAACGACTCGCCTTCCGAGGCGGTCGTGCGAGAAATTCGAGAAGAAAGTGGATTCGTAACTCGCGCAACCCGGCTGATCGCTCTTTTCGACCGATCGAAACATGCCCACCAACCGCCGTTCCCTTTTCATGTATATAAGCTATTTATCGCCTGCGAATTGCTGGGTGGGAGCGCCCAAACTTCCAACGAAACTTCCGAAGTCGGATTTTTTGATCCAGACCACCTACCTCCTTTATCAATCGGACGAGTCACTCCAGATCAAATCGCAATTTGTATCCGCGGGTGGAATGATCCTCACAGCCCGACGCTTTTCGACTGAACCCAAAGTTCGCGGTAAGCGGTCTTCGGCTGTAGACTTTCGCAATTCTCCATTTTTTGGCTATCGGCTATTTGATTCATGTTTGCTTCGCTCATTCCTGGCTTGATTGTCGCTGCGATCACGATTCTGAGTCTCCGATTTGTCATCGGTTTTTTGTTCCGACCTCCGGGAACGCAAAGTTTCAAAACCAAATTGATCCGCCTTGCCGCCCATTTGAGTGTACGCGCGGAACGCCTTTGGAAAGATCACAGGCGATCGCGATTTCAGAGACCAAGTCGTTGATCGCAAAGCTCCCGCCAAGGATGGAACGAAGATTCCTAAGCTGAGCAAATCAAAGTGTCGCACCAATGAGGGTCTATCCCTGAAGCAACAAGCGCGACGGATCTTCGATACACTCCTTCACCCGCACCAAGAAAGTGACCGCTTCTTGGCCATCGACCACCCGATGGTCGTAACTCAGCGCGAGATACATCATCGGCCTTATCTCGATTTTTTCTCCAATCGCTACAGGCCGATTCTGGATCTTATGCATCCCAAGAATACCGCTCTGCGGAGGATTTAGAATAGGTGTGCTAAGCAGCGAACCATAAATCCCGCCGTTGGTAATGGTGAAAACACCGCCCATTAAATCATCGAGCTGCAGCTTT
>Ga0209526_10000752_pt1 | contig 21288 bp, 16 predicted proteins | sample JacPinW_OM2H0_M1_FD_188566 | JGI IMG/M metagenome (GOLD analysis project Ga0209526, IMG submission 188566) | Forest soil microbial communities from Algoma, Ontario, Canada - Jack Pine, Ontario site 1_JW_OM2H0_M1 (SPAdes) (version 2) | ecosystem: Environmental > Terrestrial > Soil > Boreal... | reverse complement strand
TTGGGCAGGGAATCGGCTGGCGGAGCCTGGAGATTGTCCTGTTCCTGGCGGAGGCGGGACTGAATTTCGTAGACAACGCGCAAATCGCCGAAGTACTTCAGGCTGCGCGCCAAAACACGGTGTGCAGAGCGATGGGCAGTGCGATAGACATTGGCGGGTTGAAGATCGGCCAGCTTGGGTTTGCTGAAGGAAAAGCCCATAGCGTACAGCAGAATCAATAGGGTGGCGAACACGCTGGCTGTACCGTAGGCAAACTTGGGAGTTGCGAGACCGGCCAGGAAATTTCGGAATGCTTGCCAGCCGGTAACGGTTTCGCGAGGGCCGAGAGTTTTATCGAGGATTGCATACACGAGGCGCGAAGGTTCTTCGACCTGTTCTGTGGCGTGCATTTCGCCGACCAGGTTGCGTACGCTGACGAGCAGGGGAGTGCACTGTGGGCAGGAGTCTGCGTGGGATTCGAACGCGGCGCGTTCGGAGCTCTGAAGCAAGCCGTCGAGATAGTCGCTCAAACGAGCTTCGATTTGATCGCAAGTCCAGGTCATGACGACCTCCGTACCCCACACGCCTTACGATTTACCGGGAAATCCCGGAAAGCGCGAGGGTGAGATCCATTGCTCCGGACGACAGCGCCGGAACTCAGGACAATAAAATCATTTCGTACAAATGCGAAGTTCATTGTGAGCGAACCCCCATTTGCTGAAGGATGCGCGCTAATTCAATGCGACCGCGATTGATTCTTGATTTTACCGTGCCTTCCGGCACGGCCAGCACTTGTTGAATCTCCGCGTACTCAAGTTGCTGCAGGTCCCGCAAGATCACCGCTTCGCGCAATTCTGGCGAAAGCCGCGTCAAGGCCGATTGCACTTGAGACTTGAGCTCGCCGAGAAGCGCTTGTTGATCCGGACGGCGTCCATGCGATTCCTTGTTCTCCACGACCGGCATGGCATCGTCAAGAGAATCGGTGATGCGATCGCGCTTGGTGCGCCGGTAATGGTCAATTAACAAGTTTCGCGTCACGCTGGTCACCCAAGTGGCAAAGCCGCCGTGTGCCGAGCGGTAGCTTGCCAACGTCCGGTACACGCGAAGGAAGACATCCTGAGAAAGGTCCTCCGCTTCGGTGCGATTTCCCGTGAACCGGTAGCAGATGTTGAAGATCCTGCGCGTATGGCGGCGCACAAGTTCCTCCCAGGCCGAACCATCGCCCTGGAGGCATTGCTGGACCAGTTGGGCATCCTGCTCCAAGCTAAATTAGCCCCGAATTCCATATACCTGCGCACAATGGTCTTGCAGGTGGTCTACCCCGACCTGCCAAACTATGGAACGCAAAATGCTCCCATAATGTTCCCGGTGCCGCACTGGAATAGGACTTGCCCAAGGTAACCGACCCGATCGAAGGCATCTTACTCATGTACTTGGCCCCGTGCAAGGTGTTGGAATCAACATGTTTACGGAAGCGCCTCTGAAAATGCGATTGGTGTTGCGGATTGGGCGCGGGACATCTCGTTTCGGAACGAGAGAAAGGCTCATCGCCGAGTTCGAGAGAGGTGCCGCAGAGGCAAGAGGAGCTTGTAGATTGCAGGCCCCGCTGCCAAAGCTGTCCTTATTAGGCCCACTATCGGGCCCACTATCGGGCGCGGTGCGCTTGACGTACCGCTGGTAGCCCAGTAGTCTGCCCCGAGATGAATGCAAAGTCGAGGAAGGCAGTTTGGGTGGCGCTAGGGATTGTTGTCCTGGGTGCGTTGCTCTACTGGTTTCGGGATTCCTTTCATTTAGGCCAGTTCAGCGGCGCAAAATTGTGGGCTGCGGTTCGCGGCGCGAACTACTTCTATCTGTTGTTGTCCATTGCCACGATTTATTCCTGTTACGCCGTTCGAGCCCTGCGCTGGCAGAAATTTCAAGCGCACGTGGGCCCCGCGAAATTCTGGAACATCTACGGAATGAACCTGGCGGGTTTCAGCGCACTGTTTTTGCTTGGGCGCGCGGGCGAACCGGTGCGTCCGATTCTGATTTCGCGCAAAGACAAAATTCCGATGGCGGATACATTTGGGATTTATGCGCTGGAGCGGATTTTGGATACCGCGTGCACGGCGGTGCTGGCGTCGATCGCTTTGCTTGTTTTCGAGAAGGGTGGGCATGCCGGGGCGGATGGCACAGGGGCAGCATTCGAAAAGGCGGCGCGCACGGCAGGCTTGGCGTTTTCGATCGGGGCGGTGGTGGCGATTGGCGGATTGGTTTACCTGCGGCTGCACGGTTCCGGAGTGCTCGCGCGGCGGATGGAGCGTTGGCGAGAGCGGGGAGGCTGGCACGCCAAAGTTGCGGGGATCCTGCTGGGATTTGTTCGCGGAGTACAGACGATCAAGACGATAGGCGATCTAGCGGCCGCGATTTTTTATTCCGTGCTGCATTGGTTGCTTGTTGTGCTGGCAAATTACCTGGTCGTTCACAGTTTTGGTGGAAAGCTGGCGACATTGACGTTCGCAGACGCGATGATGGTGTTGGTGTTCACCATGGTGGGGTCGGTGGTGCAGTTGCCGGGCGTTGGCGGCGGAGCGCAAGCGCTGTCGATCATTGCCTTCACGCGATTGTATGGAGTAGAACAGGAACCGGCCGTGGCGGCGGCAATGGTGTTGTGGCTGGTGACGTTCGCATCCTGCACCTTGGTTGGCGTGCCGCTGCTGTTCCGCGAAGGATGGTCGCTGGGGGAATTGCGGCGCCTTGAGGATGTGGATCCTGCCAAAGAAGAGTTAGCTGGCGAAAGAAAAACGGTTGCTGCGCCGATTGGGCGAGACTTGACCGCGAAAAGCGGGGGAGAAACGAGCGAGTGAAGTGTCCTTTCTGCGCGCATCTCGATGACAAGGTAATTGATTCCCGCGAAGGTCGGACCGGCGACACCATACGGCGGCGCCGCGAATGTTTGAAATGTTCGCGGCGGTTCACAACTTACGAGCGCATTGACGAGATTCCATATATGGTCATCAAGAAGGATGGCCGGCGCGAGCGATTCGAGCGGCAGAAAATTCTGCAAGGGCTGCTGAAGGCCTGCGAGAAACGGCCGGTACCTACACCGAAGCTCGAAGGGATCGTGGACGAAATCGAAGGTGTGGTGCATGAAGCGACGGAACGCGAGCTGACCACCACCGAAATCGGTGAAATGATCATGCACCGGCTGAAGAAGCTGGACAAAGTGGCGTATGTGCGGTTCGCGAGCGTGTACATGGACTTCAAGGATGTGCAGGAGTTCATGTCGGAATTGAAGAATTTGCTGAAGGACCGTGCGGTGAAGAAGTAGCGGTCCAACAGCCCATCGTCTGTCCATGCCGTAGGGGCGAAGGGCAGTCCACCGCAAAGGCACGCCGGTAGAAGTTGCCGTCTCGCCGCGATCCCTCCACTCCGAGCCGACAGACGTCGAACAGGAGCAAGAACAAGAACACGAGTTCTACTTGCTCCGATGCGCTCCTCTGCATGTTGGAACGTATATATGGGCAGGGAAGAGCGGAGGCGTACCGCGATTTGGAGATATCGTGGGACAATTCGAGGGAGATTTTTTGCGGGATTCAGGGGGATGAGAATGCGGAAAGTATTTCTGAGCGTCGGAGGATTGTTGCTGGTAGCAGTCGGGATGTTTGCCGCGAAAAGCAGCGCTCCCAAGGTGGACCCGGCCAAGATTCGAGAGCATGTGAAGTATCTTTCTAGCGACGCGCTAGAGGGACGCGGAACGGGTCAGAAAGGCGGCGATGCGGCGGCGGATTATATCGCGGGGCAATTCAAGAGCTATGGACTGAAGCCGGCAGGAGAGAACGGGACGTTTTTTCAGGAAGTGCCGATGGTGGGCGTGAAGACGCTGCCAGAGACGACGGTCACGCTCGTGCCGAACCCAGACCTGAAGCGGGGCGAAGCATTGGCGCTGAAAATGTTTGATGATTTCGTGACCAGCAATGAGACGCAGACGCAATCGGTGGACATCGATGCGCCGATAGTTTTTGTGGGCTACGGAATTACCGCCCCGGAATATCGGTGGAACGACTACAAGGGTTACGACCTGAAAGGGAAAGTGGCGCTGCTGTTTGTGAACGAGCCGATTTCGGACCATCCGGATTTTTTCAAGGGCAAGGCGCTGACGTACTACGGGCGGTGGACCTACAAGTTTGAAGAGACGGCGCGGCGCGGGGCGGTGGCGACGCTGATCATTCACCGGACGGATTTGGCGAGTTATGGTTGGGAAGTAGTGCGGAATTCGTGGGGAGGGGAACTGTCACGGCTGAAGCTGGATGGCACGCCGAAGTTGCAGGCGGCTTCGTGGATTCACGTGGAGGTGGCGAAGAAGCTTGCGGCACTTGGCGGGTCGGATCTGGACAAGCTGTTCCAGCAGGCACAATCGCGGGAGTTCAATCCGGTGGAATTGCCGATGCGATTGAAGGCGCATGTGGTGAGCTCGGTGCGGCCGTTTTCATCACGCAATGTGCTAGCGATGATGGAGGGCTCGGACTTTAAGGGCCGGAGAGCCGAAGCGGTGTTGTATACCGCGCATTACGATCACTTCGGTATCGATAAGACGAAACCAGCCGGGAACAACATTTATCACGGCGCTATAGATAACGGAACAGGTTGCGGGATTTTGCTGGAGATGGCACGAATATGGGCTGGGACGACGCCTAGTCCGCCGCGATCGATTTTATTTGCGGCTGTGACGGCGGAAGAACAGGGATTGCTAGGGTCCGAGTATCTCGGCAAACATGCCATCACGCTCCTGGCCGAACCGATCCTGGATTTGAACTATGACGCGCTGGCTCCGATTGGGACTCCGGAAGAAGTGGAAGTGAGTGGCGCCGAGCGGACGACGTTTTATCCGGCGGTGGAGAAAATTGCGATGGAGTTCGATCTGACGATTAAACCGGATGCGCATCCGGAGGCGGGACATTACTACCGTTCGGATCATTTCAGCTTGTCGCGGGTGGGCATTCCGTCCTTTTCGATCAGCGAAGGACTGAAAATGAAAGGGCACGATCTGGCGTGGGGGGAAGCGCAGTCCAAGGACTACGTGGACAATCGCTATCACAAGCCTGCGGATGCCTTCCGCGACGACTGGGATTTCGCAGGGCTCGCGAAAATGGTGAGTTTCGGGTACGCCCTGGGACAGGCCGCGGCTTCCGCGCCTCAACGGATTCATTGGCTGCCGGGAGATGAATTCGAGAGGGCGGGCAGAGGAAAAGGTCACTGAGATAGAAAAACCCAAAGCACAGACAAGCGTGTCTGTGCCGCCGGAAGAAACCCAAGAGGGCGGCATAAAGCCGCCCCTATAAGTGAATCGTCAGAGGCTTCGAGCGCGGGAAACAGTCCTACCGGGGCCACACGCCGGCGGTGAAGGATTTGATGGTGGAGAAGCCGAGGCGTTCATAGAGATGGACGGCTGCCCTGTTTTCGGATGTCACGGTGAGGGTGAGTTCGCGAAATTTGTGAGCGCGGAGGGCGTCCGCAGCAGCGAGCATCAACATGCGCCCGAGGCCGTGGCCCTGAAAGCCGGGCTGCACGCAAATTTGCGTGGTGTGGCCGATGCCGGGAGAAACTTCGCTGGTGAGGACGGCTCCAGCGAGGTCATCGGTGCCGGGATGGCGAAGGACGAAGGAAGCGCTTGGGAGAAACTGGCCGCAGCCGGGCAGCAGGATGATGTTCTTCAGGAACCGCAGGGCGCCATTGCGCGAGCGGTACTGATCGTTGATGTCCCCATCCACGTGGTTGGCATAAGCCAGGTAAATCAGCTTGGCGCAGGGTTCAAAGAAACGATCATTCCAGCGATCGATGCGCAAGCCAGAGTTGCTGCTGGGCATGGCCTCACGCTTCTTCAAGAGATCGAACAACATGAACTGGCGAGTATACAGGCGGAAGCCTTGTTCGCGGAGGGCGTTGTCCACAGGGCCGCCAAAGGGCATAAGCTGCGCTTCGATGCGATTCAGATGAGGAAGCGCCCGCATGTTGAAGAGCATTTCATCGAGAAGGCGTCGGCCGATAGGTTCCTGCTCTCGGCTGGGTGAAACATATAGTCCGCCAATGAGTCCTTTGTGTTCTTCCAAGACGTAGAACGAATAGCCCAGTGCGGTGCCGTTGTGAAATGCGACACAGCCTGAAAGCGCGTGCGCGTCGAGGAAGCGCTTGATCAGATCCAGTGCACCACGGTAGTCCCAATGGAGTTCGTCGCGCCAATGGTGACCCTCTTCGAGCAAGAGCGGCTCGAGCTGGCGGACCGTAGCCTGTCGGAGGTCAACAATATTCATGGGCCTTGGAGTACGCTTAATCCACTGCGCTTAAATATGATAGCCGATTCCGAGGAAGGCCCGCAGGAGCGAGCGAAACAGACGATATAGATCGAACACACGGGACTCAGAAGACGCAAAGAGGCTGAAAAAGGGCGTGCTAGGATGCGGCTATAGTATTCCTAGTCACCCTTGTGAGCCGCTAGTCGGGCGGCAGGGTGCGGGAAGACTAGAACCCAAAGCCCATGTCTATTATTGATGAACTGCGATATCCGAGACGCTGGTATACGAAGCTATTAACGGTCATTCTGGCGCTGATCTTTTTTGCGGTGTTGGCGACGGTGGCGATCTCGGCTGTGCTGACCTACTGGATTGTGAAGCCGCAACGCACTAGTTCCGAAATTAATATGGCGAGTTTTCCAGGGCGGCCCGATGAAGTGGAATTTACGGTGCCGGGAGCCGGCGTGCGAAAGGGCTGGTTCTTCCCGGGATTGCGCGGAGCCCCGACGATTATTTTGTGTCACGGGTATCAGTCGAGCCGTGGAGAGCTTTTGACGCTGGTTTCCGCGCTGCAGGACCACCAATACAACGTATTTGTCTTTGACTTCACGGCACACGGCGCCAACCTAGGCACCACCACGTTCGGCTATCGCGAGTCGGATGAAGTGCACGCGGCGATTGACACTTTGGCAAGACGCAACGACGTGGACCCGGTGCGGTTTGGCGTTTGGGGTTACAACATGGGCGCTTATGCGGGCTTGCGCGAGGCGGAAACGGATAGCCGGGTGCGCGCACTGGTGCTGGATTCGGTATACGACTATCCGAAACAAATGGTGAGAATCGGAGTAGAGAAGACCGGCGTGGGCGGATTTCCGCTGATGATCCGGTCCGCGCAGACGTGTTTTGAGTGGTTGAACTATACGTACAAGGGAAATCCCGCGCTTTCGTCAAAGTTGGCGAGTTTGTCCGGGGTACCGATATTGTTCATCAGCGCCGCAGACGACCCCGAATTGTCGGCGATCACGCGCAATATGTTTTTAAAGGCAACGGAGCCGCGCGAGCAGGCGATTATCGCGCACGGAAATTTTGTGAATTTGCCGGATGATGAAAAGCGGACGTACGAGAACCGAGTGGTCACGTTTTTTCTAACGCGCTTGCCGATCAGCGGGATTCCGGTTGTTGTTGCTCCCGCCAATGTGGTCAAGGCTGGGCACTGAGACCGACGTCGTACAAACCTCAACAATCGGATGTTCGAAGAGCAAGTCGGGACAAATTAGTCCGAGCTTTCGGGCTTCGTTCCGATTCCTGACATCTGTCAGCACTAAGACATCGGAACCGCGCTCGCCCCTCCAAGGTGCGAGTTCCCGACGCAGGTAGTAATTCATGGAGTATTCTTCGGCACGCTTTAGCCGGAAGGAATAGATGGGCACGCCAAGCAGGTTTTGATGTTGGGCTGCGAGCGCCATGGCCACGCTGCGGACTGAAAATGCCTCCAGGGCGCAAGCCGGCGGGCGCGTTCTCGAAGAGGTATGAAGAGTGAACACCAGCGTAAACAACACGCCGAGGACGCAAGTAACAATCGAAGCGTGGAGTTTACCGCGCAGCGCAAGGCCAACGGCAAGAAAGCCGGCTAGCAGTAAAACGACCAAAACGAATTTCAGTGGCCCAACCACGTCATAGTCAACCCGTGCATTGAGGAGTTGAATGACGCGCGTCACGACTGCCAGCAACGCCAGCAAAAGCAACCCGCATGATGCGGCGGTCCAGCGGCGAGCACGTAAGGCGGAGCCCAGTAAATTGGGCAATTCTGCAGCGATAACCAGGCCCAGGGCGGGAATGCTGGGAAGAATATAACCGGGCAGCTTAGATTTCGAGGCGGAGAAAAATATCAGGCAGAAGAAGGAAAAGGACAGTAGAAGAACGGAAGGATGGGTAAGCTTTTCATTCCTCGAAAAACGCCTTGCGGCCACGATGGCACTCCAGATCAACAGCGGAGTCCAGGGCAGGAAGGCAACCAGCAGAACGGGCACGAAGTACCAGAAGGGCTGAATGTGCTGAAATTCGGGAGTGAGGAAGCGTTTAAAATTGTGTTCGATAATGAAGATGCGGAAGAAGTCGGGGTTGCGACGGGCGCAGAGGATGTACCAGGGAAGCGCGGTTAGGCAGAAGCTGGCGATTGCGAGAGGATGAAGACAGCGGAAGGCGTCGCGCCAGCGCTTGGTGAAAACGGCCCACAGGAGCGCGCCGCCGCCGGAGAGAATGATGGCGGCGGGACCTTTGGCGAGGACAGCGAGGCCGAGGAAGAAACCGAAGAAGAGGGCGGGGAGAAAAGCAGAGGGATGAATCGCGGCAGATTCGGAGAGCTCAGGGGTTAAGACCTCCGAATTTCCTGGGCTATTCGGCACGGCTGCTGCTGTGCCCTCCCGAAGACCATTTACGACCAAGCCTGTAGCTGGGCTAGAGTCCAGGCCCAGGAGACGTGCCGCAAAGACCAGGGCGAGGGTGAGCATGCTGGCGAAGGGCATGTCCGTGGCTGCGGCGTGAGAGAAACTGATCATGGCGACGGTAGTGGGGAGAAGCAGCAAGAGCCAGCGCGCCGTTTCCGCGCCATAGATGCGCCACGCGAGCCGGGCCAGAGACAGGGTGGCGAGCAATGCGTAAAAAGCGTTTGGAAGCCGTGCAGTCGTTTCGCTGACACCGAAGAGTTTGAAACTGAGTGCGGCGCTCCAATAATAGAGGGGCGGCTTTTCGAACCAGGGCTTGCCGTATAGGCGCGGCGTGATCCAATCGCCGGATTCGGCCATGTCGCGGGCGATCCAAACGTAGCGAGGTTCATCGGGGCCAACAAGGCCTATGGCGCCGAGATTGTGGAAGTAGCAGAGATAGAGCGTGACGAGGATGAGGATACTCCAGGCCAGGCGCGCGATAAGAGCCGGGTCTTGCGCAGCGTTGTTGGTTTGCATCACGTGAGGTTGAGATTAGCATTTTACGTGTATCTTGAATTGGCGCAACGTGGACCATCTGCGGAGGACCACTGCCGGGGGCCATCTGCCGAGACCAGTTGCGGAATGACTGTTGAAGGCAAGCAGTGAAGGCGGGCGCGGAAGAATGAATCGCGAACGGATTCGATGAAGCAATGGCTGCACTATGCAGTGGCATGGACGTTTGTGAAGACGCTTGGTGTGCTGCCACGGCCTTTAGCGCGAGGGCTCGCGTCGGCGGGAGCGCGATTGCTATTGTTGCTACTGCCGAAACTGCGCAAGACCGCGGAGTTTAACCTGCGACTGGCATTTCCGGAATGGACAGAAGCGCAACGGCGTGGGGTGAGGAAGCAGATGACGCGGAACCTGGGGTGGATGGCGGCCGAATTTGCGCGTTTTCCGAGATATGCGAAGGAGAATATCGAGCAGACGGTACTGCTCGATGGGCACGAGAATTTTCTGGCCGGGAAGAATCGTGGAAAGGGCGTGCTCTTTTTGACCGGCCACATCGGGGCGTGGGAACTGTCTTCCTTTGCGCACGGGTTGTATGGATTTCCCCTGCACTACATGGCTCGACCGCTGGACAATGAGCCGCTGGACGCAATGGTGAATTACTACCGGGGACTCTCGGGCAACAAGCCGATTTTCAAGAATGAATCGGCGAGAACAATGCTACGGGTATTGAAGGAAGCGGGGACGGTGGGAATTCTGGCGGACCAGAACACCATGCCAGGGGAGGGAGCATTCGTGGATTTTTTCGGGACACAAGCGTGTACGACTACCGGGATTGCACGGGTGGCATTGCATACGGGTGCAGCAGTGGTCCCGGGATATGCGTATTGGGACGAGAATTTGGGAAAATACCGGCTGCGTTTTGAGCCACCGGTGGAGCTGGCGCGTACGGGGGACACCGAGGGTGATGTCTTGGAGAACACCCAGAGGTTTGCGAAGGTGATTGAGGCGATTGTGCGGAAGCATCCGGAGCAGTGGGTATGGATTCATGCGCGATGGAAGACGCGGCCAAAGGGCGAGTCGGCGCTTTATGAGTTTTTAAGTTAGAGAAGCGAAAGATTCAACGCAGAGAGTCAGCAGAAGGGCCTCACAGATAGCGGAGACAGCGGGGGAGAGCTATGAAGCATACGGCGGGAGAGTTAGCGCAGGCTATTGGAGCCCGGGTGGAGGGTGATGCCGCGGCGGAAATAACTGGAGTCGCCGCCCCGGAGCGGGCAGGCGCGAAGGATTTGATTTACGTAGAGGCGGCGAAGCACGTAGAGCGCGCGATTGGATCTGACGCGGTGTGCGTGGTTGCGGGTCAAGGCATTACGTTGCTAGGAAAGACGGTGTTACGCAGCGAGAAACCGAAAGTGGCGTTCGCCAAGGCGGCGGGAATTCTGCTGGAGCCGGCACCGATTGCCGTGGGGATACATCCAACTGCTATTGTGGCGAATCTGGCTCGAATTGGTCCGGATGTGAGCCTCGGGCCGTTTGCGGTAATTGGAGAAGATGCGCATGTCGGGGCGGGAACGCAGATCGGGACGCACACCGTTGTCGGGGCCGGTTGCTGGATTGGAGAAAATTGCCGGATCCATCCTCACGTCACACTTTATGCAGGAGTACGCATTGGGCATCGCGTGGAGATTCATGCGGGAGCGGTGCTGGGCGCGGACGGTTTTGGATTTGCGTTCGATGGCGAACGCTACTGGAAATTTCCGCAAGCGGGTATTGTGGAGATTGGCGATGATGTCGAGATCGGGGCGAACACTACAATTGACCGAGGCTCACTGGATGACACGCGGATTGCAGAGGGAGTGAAGCTCGACAATCTGGTCCATGTGGGGCATAACGTGCAGATTGGCGTGCACACAGTGATCGCAGCGCAGACCGGGATTTCCGGGTCGAGTACCCTTGGAAAGCGAGTGGTAGTTGGTGGACAAGTGGGGATTGCGGACCACTGCACGCTGGAAGATGGATCGATCGCCGGAGCTCAGGCGGGAATCCCGACGGGAAAAACGATCCGCAAGGGGCAAACGGTTTGGGGAACGCCGGCGCGGCCGCTGGACAAGTTTAAAGAAGCGTATGCTTGGTTCGCGCGGTTGCCGGAATTGGCGGAGCGGATTAAGAAAATCGAAGGGAAAAGCTCGCCGCAGAGCTAGCCGAGGGCCCGCAGAGTTAACGGAGAGAGCGTGACGAGGAATACTAAGGGAAAAATACTCTGGCGGCTGGTGGTGGTCGGCGGACACACACGGAGCATCGGGAAGACGCAGCTGGTGTGCGACATCATCAGAGCGTTTCCTCGGATCGAATGGACCGCCGGAAAAATCACGCAATATGGACACGGGGTGTGCGCGCAAAACGGAGAAAATTGCGATTGTGCGCCGGAGGATCACGTATGCGCAATCGATTGGGAATTGCGCGCGGACACCGGTACGGATAGTGCACGTTTTCTGGCTGCCGGAGCGAAGCGTTCGTTCTGGCTGCGGACCAAGCAGGGTTATCTGGCTGAGGGGCTGCCGCTATTGAGAGAGGCGCTGGAGGAAGCCGCTGCTGAAGCTGATCTACGGCGCGAGACGGCGCTGATCGTTGAGAGCAACTCCCTGATGCAGTTCGTGAAACCATCGCTGTACTTTGCGGTCCTTGATCCAACCCGGGATGACTTTAAGGAATCGGCGCAATTGGCGCTCGATCGGGCGCAAGCGTTGGTGCTGAGGAGCAGCCTCACTGGGGATCGGCCTCCCGCGCCGCTTTGGATGAAGCTGCCTGCCAAACTGCTTCAAGAGAGGCCGTCGGTCCTGCAGCGCGAAGGAGAGCCCCTACCTGAACCATTATGGGCATTAGTGCATCGAATGACAGAGAACGAACCGGGCATTCGGTTGTGACTAATCGTGGTAACCCAACCGTTGTCGCTTGCGCGCTAAACCAGAGACAACGCAGGGTTTGCGGGTTGGCATCTTAGGGATTGACCCTCGTTGAGTCGATGGGGATAATAAAAGAGTACTAGGGGTACCCGAATCGATCGCGACACATCCAAACGGATGTGTACGCAACAGGGAATTAGCTGCATTCAACAGGGCAGCTTGGGGTGTATCTATTGCCTGTCCTGGCGCATTGCTCCGAGGAGGAGCAACGATGGCTTCGTTCGTACGAATTGGCGAAGAAGTTCCGACAATACCGGCTCCGACACCATGGCGTCAGGAGAACTGGGCGGAGCGGGTAGAGACGGCGGTAAAAAACGGCGCGGACTACCTTCTTTCCGTGCAAGCGGAAGAAGGCTACTGGCTGGGCGAGCTGGAAGCGGACACCACTCTCGAATCCGACTACATTTATTACCTTCACGTGCTGGGCAAAGCAGAGCCCGAGCGCATTGCGAAGCTTGCCAACTATGTGCGCCGCAAGCAATTGCCGGAAGGTGGCTGGCCGATCTATCCGGGCGGTCCCTGCGAACTGAACGCAACCTGTAAGGCCTATTTTGCATTGAAGCTGGCGGGAGATTTGCCGGATGCGCCGCACATGGCGAAGGCGCGGGAGACGGTTCATCGGCTTGGTGGCCTGGAGCTTACGAATTCTTACGTGCGTTTCTATCTCGCGCTGGTGGGGGCAGTGGGGTGGGAGCTGGTGCCGGCGATTCCGCCGGAGTTGATGCTGCTGCCGAACTGGTTCTATCTGAACATTTATGAAATGTCCTCTTGGACGCGCGGAATCGTGATTCCCATGGCGATTTTATCCGCGATTCGGCCGGAATGGCGGCTGCCGGAACATGCTCGCGTGGACGAACTGTTTAACGATCCCACGCAAAAAAACGCGGCATTTAATTGGGACAAGCAATTGCTGTCCTGGAAGAATTTGTTTCTGGCGATCGATCGCGGATTGAAGCTGTATGAAAAGCTGCCCTGGAAACCTCTGCGGCAGAAGGCGCTGCGGGAAGCCAAGCAGTGGATGTTGGAACATGTCGAACGGTCGGAGGGCCTGGCGGCGATTTATCCGTCGATGATGAATTCGATTTTTGCGTTGATGGCGCTAGGACATGGTCCGGAGGATCCGTTGACATGGCGGGAGATCAAGGAGCTTTCGCGTTTCGAGATTGAAGAGAACGACACGATTCGCCTGCAGCCGTGCGTTTCACCGGTGTGGGACACCTGCATCGCGATGGTGGCGCTGGAAGAGGCCGGGTTGCCCGCGGATCATCCGGCGCTCGTGAAGGCGGCGGACTGGATTTTGTCCAAGCAGATTCTGGGCGGCGGTGACTGGCAAATCAAGAATAAGGACGCCGAGCCGGGTGGCTGGGCGTTTGAATTTCGCAACGATTTTTACCCAGATGTGGATGACACCGCGTTTGTGCTGATGTCGCTGCAACGCGTGAGATTCCCGGATCACAAGCGAATGGAAGGTGCGCTGCGGCGGGGCATCCAATGGATGCTGAGCATGCAGAATCGTGATGGCGGCTGGGGTGCATTTGACCGCGACAACAATCGGCAGATTTTGTGCCACATTCCATTCGCGGACCACAATGCCATGATCGATCCTTCTACTGCGGATGTGACCGCACGTGTTCTGGAGTGCTTGGGAAGATTTGGCTGGCCGGCCAATCATCCGACCGTGAAGAAAGCCGTTGACTTTTTGATGAAGGACCAGTCCAAGGATGGTTCCTGGTTTGGGCGTTGGGGCGTAAATTATGTTTACGGTACCAGCGGGGTGTTGCGGGCGCTGGAGACGGTTTCCCTGACGGCGCAGGATTATTGCCTGCGCGCGGTTTCCTGGCTGCGCCAGGTGCAAAAGGCCGATGGGAGTTTCGGCGAATCGCTGCGCAGCTATCAGGTGGCTTCTACGAAGGGGCAGGGGAATAGCACGCCATCGCAGACCGCGTGGGGTTTGATCGGTTTGCTTGCGGGCGCGGACCCGAGCGATCCCGCGATTGGGCGCGCAGCTTCCTACCTCGTGCAGCAGCAAAATGCCGATGGATCCTGGAGCGAAGAGGATTTTACCGGCACCGGATTCCCCTCAGTGTTTTACCTGAAATATCACCTGTACAAGAATTCCTTCCCGGTGTACGCATTGGCGCGCTACCAGAATCAAGCCAGGCGCAACGAAGAGTTCTGCGCGTTCAAATTTCAGCCCAGTGATTTCCGGCTGCGCAGCGGCCGGCTCTATTCCACGCAAGAACGACGCGCTTCCTGACAAGACGATGAAGTATGCCTTCGGCCAGATGTTTGATTCCGCGAAAGCGGGTGACACGTGGAAGCTGTTGGCGTTGCCGTTTAGCGCGGGAGTAGAGAAGAAGCGTGCCGGAGCGCGGTATTCGTGACGACATTGGTTACGGGCGCGGCGGGATTTCTGGGGAGTCACGTGGCACGGCAACTGGTGGCGCGCGGGGACACGGTGCGCGTGCTGATGCGCCCGACGAGCACGAACAGAGCCATCAGCGATCTGCCGCTCGAGTATGTCACCGGGGATTTACGCGACGCCACTTCGCTTGAGCGCGCGATGAAGGACGCGAAGCAGGTGTTCCATGTAGCGGCGGACTACCGTCTGTGGGCCAAGCGTCCGCAGGATATTTACGATTCAAATGTGGGTGGTACGCAGAATTTACTGGAAGCGGCGAGACGCGCCGGAGTTGAGAAGTTGATTTACACCAGCACGGTGGCGACGGTTGCGGTGGACCGGCCGGAGCTGCCGAATGAATTTACGGACGCGAAACTGGAAGAGATGGTCGGGCACTACAAGCGATCGAAATGGATGGCGGAGCAAGAGGCGTTGCAGGCAGCGAAGAATGGATTGCCGGTGATTGTGGCCATGCCGACGACACCGGTGGGACCTTGGGATTGGAAACCGACTCCGACGGGAAAGATTATTCTGGATTTTCTGAATGGGAAGATGCCCGGCTACGTGGAGACCGGACTGAATTTTGTGGGAGTGGAAGAGTGCGCTAGCGGACATCTTCTGGTTGCAGAAAAAGGCATGATTGGGGAACGGTACCTGCTGGGAGCGGAGAATCTTACGCTGAAGGGGCTGCTGGATTTGTTGGCGAGCATAACGAGTTTGCCAGCGCCGAAGTGGAAAATCCCACACGGGATGGCGTTGGGTGTAGCCTACCTGGAGAGCATGTTTTCTCGATTGCTGGGCAAAGAGCCGCAGATCCCGGTGGAAGGCGTGAAAATCGCGCAGCACATGATGTTTGTGAATGCGTCGCGGGCGAAGCGTGAATTGGGATTTCAGCCGGGGCCAGTGAGGGCGGCTCTGGAGCGCGCGGCGCGATGGTATCAGGCGAATGGATATGTGAAAGCGGGCCGGGCGAAGAAAATCAAATGGGCGGCGGCAGCTTAGAGCTGGACGATGAGGGTACTGGTCACATTCGCGGTGGATGCGGAGTTCGCGCCCTGGCGCAAATTGCGGGATTTCGCAATGACCACGCTGGGCACGGGTTCACGAACATCCGGATTGTCTGGTTTCACGGCAAATATTGAGGACAACAGCATCCAGGTTTTGTTGACAGGCATGGGTAGTAAAGCGTGCGAAGAGTCCCTCGCACAATACGAATTCCGGCGCGGGGAAGGGCCGGATCTGGTCATCTCTTCCGGACTTGCCGGGGCCCTCGAGGAAAAATTTAAACCTGGAGATACGGTTGTGCCGCAGATAGTTCGAACACTAAAGAACGACGCAAGCGGCATCTCGGACGCAATTTTTCTGGAAAGGGCAATTCAGTTCGGCGGCATCCGGATGGACACTCTGATCACCGCGACGGAAATTGTGCGAACGGCGCAGGAAAAAAGGAAGCTGGCATTTTTCGGCGAAGCTGTGGACATGGAATCGGCGTACGTAATGGCCAAATGTGCGCAGGCCTCGGTTCCGTGTCTGACCATACGCAGCATAAGTGACGGAGCGAATGAGGATTTGCCAATCGATTTTGACCGGTGTTTGACGCCCCAGGGTAAGCTAAAGCCGATGAACTTGTTGAACACTTTGGTGGACCGTCCGTCGCGACTGCCAAAGCTTATTAAGTTTGGAAAACAGAGTACCCAGGCTGCGCATAGATTAATTGAATTTCTGGATAGTTTTGCGGTTGGGTTACCCAAGTTTGAGGTGATGGCGCGATGAGCGGGGCGGGGATGGTTGTTGAGCAGGTACACAGGGCGGGGCCGATACCGAAGACGATGCGGGCGGGAGTGTACCGCGGCAAGGGTGTGGTGCGCGTAGAGGAAGTACCGGTGCCGGAAGTGGGCGAAGGCGACGTTCTGATCAAGGTGGCTGCGTGCGGGATTTGCGGCACGGACATTAAGAAGATTTTCTATGGTTACGTGGAGCCCCCCCAGATTCTAGGGCATGAAGTGGCGGGAACTGTTGTTGCGGTGGGCCGCGGCGTCACGAAGTGGAAGCTGGGCGATCGGGTAATGAGCTTCCACCACATTCCGTGCGGGAAATGCTTTTTCTGCGAGAAGCGTTCTTTCTCGCAATGCAAGCAGTACAAGACCACCGGGCTGACAGGCGGATTTACACCTAATGGCGGTGGATTCGCGGAATATGTGAAAGCCATGCCGTGGGTGGCGGAGCGCGGAATTGTAGCGCTTCCCGACAATGTGAGCTTTGAGGAAGCCACCTTCATCGAGCCAATCAATACGATTGTAAAAGCGGTGCAGAAAGCGCGGGTGGCTCCCGGAGAGACGGTCCTGATTGCGGGCTGCGGCCCCATAGGATTGCAACTTCTTATGGTGGCCAAAATCGAGGGTTCCCGCATCCTAACCAGCGATCCAGTGGCCACTCGACGGGCAAAGAGCATCCAACTTGGTGCAGATGAATCTTTCGACCCTAGCGGTGGTAGACTTGTGGAAGAGGTAAAAGCCCGAACCGGCGGCAGGGGTGCCGATGCGGTTTTGGTAGCCGTAGCGAACCCTGCGGTAGTGGTCGAAGCATTGGCGGCCGCGCGGCCTGGGGGCAGGGTACTCCTTTTTGCGGCAAATGATCCTGTGACAAAGATTGAGTTTCCAGCCTCGGCGGTGGGGGTCGACGAAAAGGAAATTCTGGGTAGCTATAGCGCAGCCGTGGACATCCAAGAGGAAGCGGCGGCGCTGGTGCTGGGAAAGAAACTCCCAGTAATGGACATAGTCACCCACCGGTTTTCTCTCGCTAAGATTCAGGAAGGTTTGGAGCTGGCGGCGCATCCGACGGAGGATTCGTTAAAGGTTCTGGTTGTACACGAATGAGAGCAGCATCCCCAAAGAAGAGTGATTTCGGGTTGGAGGAAAAACTTCTCCCGACCCGGATTGTTGTGCCACTGCGGATGACTGCTGCGGTGCTGTACGGCAGTGAGGATTTGCGCATCGAGCAGATCGAAGTGCCCTCACTCGCCGCGGATGAAGTGCTGCTGCGGGTGCGGCTGGCGCTGACGGATGGAACGGATCTAAAGGTTTGGAAGCGCGGCTATCACGCGAAGATGATTCAGCCTCCCGCGGTTTTCGGGCACGAAGTGGTGGGCGAGATTGTTGCCGCGGGGAAGCGTGTGGATGTGAAGTGGCGCCTGGGAATGAGAGTGATTGCCGCGAATTCCGCGCCATGCTTTCGTTGTTACCATTGCCGGCGCGGCCAGGAAAATCTCTGCGACGATCTGCTGTTCAATAACGGCGCTTACGCGGAATACATGCGCATTCCGGGGCGCATCGTGCGGGAAAATATGCTGGAGGTGCCGCACTCGGTGGATGATCACAGCGCTGCGCTGGCGGAGCCGCTGGCTTGCGTGCTGCGCGGAATCCACGAGATGGAAGTGCGCACCGGGGATACGGCCGCAGTCATCGGGTGCGGACCCATCGGCTTGAAGTTTGTGCGTATGTTGTCCCGGCGAGGCGTGCGGGTGATTGCGCTGGCACGGCGGGATGCGCCACTTGCGATTGCGCGGAAACTCGGTGCCTCCACTACGATCAACGTTACCGAAGTGCCGGACGTTGCCACCGCCGTCAAGAATTTGACGGATGAGCGGCGTGGTCCGGATTCGGTGCTGGAAGCGGCAGGAAATCCCGCTGCGTGGGAACTGGCTCTTTCGATGGTGCGCCGTGGAGGGGTGGTAAATTTCTTCAGCGGGCTGCCGACGGGAACGCGCGTGGAAATCGAGCCCGCCACGATTCACTATTCGGAGATTAAGATCATATCGACTTTTCACCACACTCCGCGATTTATCCGGGAAGCGCTGGAGGCGGTACGGCGTGGCGATGTTTCGGCCCACGAGTTTGTAACCGAAGAGATTAGGCTGGAAGATCTACCCCAGGCGTTTGCGCGGATGAAGACCCGGAGCGGCGAGATCAAGCTGGCCGTGCGGCCGTAACTTGCCACTCGTGAGACCCGGTCAATTCCTGGCGCGAATCACCAGAATTACCTTAACGAATTACTTAACAGGGCAGAAGAGGACGTCCTTTCCTGATGCTTAAGCCTGGGGAACTGGAAATTGCCAGGAAGTTGCCGCCGAACGGATGTTCGCCGGCGGAAGCGCAGAAGTACACCCAGCGGCTGGCGACACATCACTACGAAAATTTCAACATGGTTTCCTGGTTGCTACCCAGGGATTTGCATCAGCATTTTTATAATGTGTATGCCTACTGCCGCTGGGCGGACGATTTAGGCGATGAAATCTCATCGAAGGAACGCGCGCTGGAGTTGTTGGACTGGTGGGAGCGCGAACTCGAAGATTGTTACGATGGGCAGCCGTCGCATCCGGTGTTTGTGGCCCTGCGGGAAACGATAGTTGCGAAAGACATTCCTAAGAAGCCATTTTTGGATCTACTGAAAGCGTTCCGACAGGATCAAGTGGTCAAGCGCTACGCGACATGGGATGGCGTGTTGGACTACTGCGTATACTCGGCTAATCCGGTGGGGCGGTTGGTGCTATATCTCTGCGGTTATCGCGATGAGGAGCGGCAGCGGCTTTCGGACGCAACTTGCACGGCGCTGCAATTGGCGAACTTCTGGCAGGATGTTTCAAGGGATTTGAAAATTGGACGCATCTACATCCCGCTGGATCGGGCCGCCGCGCACGGGCTGAGCATGCAGGACATTGTAGAGAAGAAGTTCGATCAGCGATACGTTGTGCTGATGAAGGAATTGATTCAATACACCCGGGAGCTGTTCGAGAAAGGCCTGCCTCTATCGAAAATGGTGGCTGGGAAACTGAGCATCGACTTGGAGATGTTCAGCCGAGGCGGCCTTGCGGTGCTGGATGCGATCGAACGAATCGGTTACGACACGCTCCATCGCCGGCCCGAGGTAAGCAAAGGGAAGCAAGTGGGGCTTCTGGGCCGCGCCGTCGTGACCCACGTGTTTGGCAATGCCGGCGGGTACCGCAACGGCGGATTCAAAGAAGGCGAAATGGGCGCGCCGAATGCCGACCCATCTCCACGTGACGTTGCCGTTTCTTACAGCGAATGCCACAACATCGCGCGCGCGGCGCACAGTAATTTTTACCCCGCTTTTTTTCTTTTGCCCAAGCCAAAACGCGATGCGATCGTGGCACTGTATGCATTCATGCGCCTGATTGACGATGTCTCCGATGAAAACGCTAGCGTTGCCGAGAAGCAACGTGGTCTTGCAAAGTGGCGTGCTGCTCTGGATGAAGCGGTAACAGGCCACTCGCAGGCGTTCGACGGGAATGCCGTCAGGGCCTTTTCGTCAGAGCGAATGTTTGGCGAGCGAGAAGTGTTGCCGGCGTTGGTGGACACCATGGAGCGATACAACATGCCCGCGCGCTACTTGCACGATCTGATCAGCGGCGCGGAAATGGATCTGACCATCCAGACGTATCCGACCTTTGCGAGACTCGAAGAGTACTGCTACCGCGTTGCCGGCACCGTGGGGTTGACTTGCACGCACATCTTCGGCTTTCAAGATCCGAAGGCGCTAGAGCTTTCCGAAAAACTGGGCCTTGCGTTTCAACTGACCAATATTATTAGGGATGTGCGCGAGGATTTTAGACTGGCGCGCGTGTATTTGCCGGAAGAAGACCTTTTGCGCTACGGCGTAACGCACGACGATTTCGCCCGGAACGAAGCGACTCTCGGGGCCCGGGAACTTTTGCGCTTCGAAGCGGAACGCGCGTGGCAATCGTATGAACAAGGCGCTGCACTCATCAGCCTGATTGATGAGGACAGTCGCGGCACGCTTTGGCTGCTAGTGCATACCTACAGTCTGCTGCTGGCGCGGATCGAATCCATGGATTTTGCCGTTTTCGGGGAGCGTGTGCGGCTTTCCAAAGCGGAAAAGATGATGTTGATGGCCAAGGCGCGTTTCGGGCGCCATACGGAAGAGAACATTCTTGCCAAACGTGATCGTGATCGGCGGCGGGCTGGCGGGACTGTCGGCGGGCGTCGCGCTGGCTGAAGCGGGCTGGCGCGTCCGGCTGTTCGAGCAGCGTCCGTTTCTCGGTGGCCGCGCTACGTCCTACGTGCTGCCCGACGGAGAGCACGTCGACAATTGCCAGCACGTCACCTTCGGCTGTTGCACGAATCTCGAGGATTTCTACACTCGCGTCGGCGCGGGCAACAAAATCAGGTACTTCGACCGCCTGCTGCTCCTCGATCCCCAGGGACGCCGTGGCGAAATGCGTGCAGGCATCTTGCCGGCGCCTTTCCACATGACCGGTTCTTTCCTGGCCTTCGCTCCGCTCGCGCTCAAAGACAAGCTGTCGATTGCCTGGGCGTTCTATTCTATCCTGAAAAGCGGAGGACATCCGCCCGACCTCGACGAGCCAGGGGGCATCTCTATGCTCGAATGGCTACACCGCCGGAAACAGACGCCGGCTGCGATTTCCCGCTTCTGGCGCGTGGTCTTGGTAAGCGCGCTCTCCGAGGAACTCGATCGGATCGACGCCCGGTACGGAGTGGATGTCTTCTGGAAGGCCGTTCTTTCCAACCGCAACGGATATCGCATGGGCGTACCCGCGGTAGCGCTGGCAGAACTCTATGACGGCTGCCGTGCGGCGATGGAAGACCATGGAGGGCAAGTCGTTCTGCGGGCGCCGGTGCGCAGCATCAGGATCGAGAACGCGGCCGTCAGCTGTGTGCGCTTCGATGGCGATCGCGAAGAGAGTG